>Ga0153924_1001087_pt1 | contig 14945 bp, 11 predicted proteins | sample TSNJ008MetaG_FD_104709 | JGI IMG/M metagenome (GOLD analysis project Ga0153924, IMG submission 104709) | Attine ant fungus gardens microbial communities from New Jersey, USA - TSNJ008 MetaG | ecosystem: Host-associated > Fungi > Mycelium > Unclassified | place: USA: New Jersey, Wharton State...
ATCAGCGCGATGAACAGGCCGATCTGTCGGAGCTGCCCGGTGAGGTAGCCGGCGGCGGACTTAAGCGCGTTCATTGACAGGGGTCTCCCGTTCCTGGGTCATGTACTGCATGAGGACCTCTGGTGTGGCCTCGGATCGGGGCACGTCGGCGGTGATCGTGCCCTCGGAGAGCGTGTAGATGCGGTCGCAGATGCCGAGCAGCTCGGGGAGCTCGGAGGAGATCACGATGATCCCCTTCCCCTGGTCCGCGAGCTGGTTGATGATCGTGTAGATCTCGTACTTGGCACCGACGTCGATGCCGCGCGTGGGTTCGTCGAGGATGAGCACGTCGGGGTCGGCGTACATCCACTTCGACAGGACGACCTTCTGCTGGTTCCCGCCGGAGAGCTTCCCGGTGACGACGTCGACGTTCGGCGCCTTGATGTTGAGGCTCCGGAGGTACTGCCCGGCGACCGTCGTCTCCTGGGACGCGTTGACGAAGCCCCAGTTGGCGAGCTTCCCGAGCGCCGACCCGGAGATGTTCCGCTTGATGTCGTCGATGAGGTTGAGGCCGTAGCGCTTCCGGTCCTCGGTGACGTAGGCGATGCCGTGGTCGATCGCCTGCGTGACTGTGTGGGTCTTGATCGGCTCGCCGCGCTTGTACACGGTGCCGCTGATGCCGGCGCCGTAGGACTGCCCGAACACGCTCATCGCGAGTTCGGTCCGACCGGCGCCCATGAGCCCGGCGATGCCGACGACCTCGCCCGCGCGGACGGAGAGGTTCGCCTGGTGGATGATCTCGCGTGAGGAGTCGAGGGGGTGGTGGACGGTCCAGTCCTCGATGCGCAGGAGCTCCTCGCCGATCTGCGGGTCATCGCGCGAGGGGTACCGGTTCGACAGGTCACGACCGACCATGCCGCGGATGATCCGGTCCTCGGAGACATCGTCGGCGCGCATGTCGAGCGTCTCGATCGTCTTGCCGTCGCGGATGATCGTGACCTTGTCGGCGATCGCCTTGATCTCGTTGAGCTTGTGGCTGATGATGATCGCCGTCATCCCCTCGGCCTGCAGCGACCGGATGAGGTCGAGTAGGTGCGCGGAGTCGTCGTCGTTCAGCGCCGCGGTGGGCTCGTCGAGGATGAGGAGCTTCACCCGCTTCGACAGCGCCTTCGCGATCTCGACGAGCTGCTGCTTGCCGACGCCGATGTCCACGATCTTGGTGACCGGGTTGTCCTTGAGGCCGACGCGCTGCAGGAGCTCGGCGGCCGCCAGGTTCGTCTTGTTCCAGTCGATGAAGCCGGCCCGCGACTGCTCGTTGCCGAGGAAGATGTTCTCGGCGATCGACAGGAACGGGCTGAGGGCGAGTTCCTGGTGGATGATGACGACACCCGCGGCCTCCGAGCCGTTGATGTCGCCGAACTCCACGGGGGAGCCGTCGATGCGGATCTCCCCGTCGAAGGACCCGTGCGGGTAGACCCCGGACAGCACCTTCATCAGGGTGGACTTGCCGGCGCCGTTCTCGCCGCAGATCGCGTGGACCTGCCCGCGCTCGACCTCGATCGAGACCCCTTGGAGTGCCTTCACGCCGGGGAACGTCTTGGTGATGTCCCGCATCTCGAGGATGGTGTCCGCCATGCGGACCGCCTTTCCGTCGTGCGCGCGTGCGCGCGCTGAGGAGACGGACTGGAGGCGCGGGGCGGGGTCGACCCGCGCCTCCAGTCCGACGGATGGGTTGCGACTACTTCAGGTCGGCTTCGGTGTAGTAGCCCGAGTCGACGAGGACTTCCTTGTAGTTGTCCTTCGTGACGACCGTCGGCTGGAAGAGGTAGGTCGGGACGACCTTGACCTTGTTGTCGTAGCTCTTCGTGTCGTTGACCTCGGGCTTCTTGCCCGTGAGCAGGTCCTCCGCCATCGTCACGGACTGCTTCGCGAGCTTGCGCGTGTCCTTGTAGATGGTCGAGTACTGCTGGCCGGCGATGATCGACTTCACGCTGGCCTGCTCGGCGTCCTGCCCCGTGATGGTCGGGAGCGGGCGGTCACTCGATCCGTACCCGGCACCCTGGAGCGCCGAGATGATGCCGATCGACATGCCGTCGTACGGCGAGAGCACGCCGTTCAGCGTCGTGCCGCCCGAGTAGGACTTCGCGATCAGGTTCTGCATGCGGGCCTTGGCGGTCGCCGGGTCCCACTGTTGCGTCGCGGCCTGGGAGAGCTGGTCCTGGCCGGACTGGATCTTCAGCGTGCCGTCCTCGAGGTACGGCTTCAGGGTCTTCATCGCACCGTTGAAGAAGAAGCCTGCGTTGTTGTCGTCGAGCGATCCGGCGAAGACCTCGATGTTGAACGGTCCCTTCTCGCCGGTCTTCTTGCCGTCCGCGCCGAGGACGCCGAGGCCGGTGAGCAGGCTGTCCGCCTGGTCGACGCCGACCTTCTCGTTGTCGAACGACACGTAGTAGTCGACGTTCTTGTTGCCCGTGAGCAGACGGTCGTACGAGATCACCTTGATGCCGGCCTTCGCGGCGGCGTCGAGCTGGTCGGAGAGTGCCCCGCCGTCGATCGACGCGATGATGAGGACCTTCGCGCCCTTCGTGATCATGTTGCTGACCTGCTGCGCCTGCTGCTGGACCTTGTTGTCGCCGTACTCGAGGTCGACCTTGTAGCCGGCCTTCTCGAGGTCGCTCTTGACCGCGTTGCCGTCCTTGATCCAGCGTTCCGAGACCTTGGTCGGCATCGCGACGCCGACGAGGGCGCCCTTGTTGTCGGTGCTGCCGCCACCGTCGGTGGACGCACGGCCGCCGGCCGAGCAACCGGCCAGGGCGATGGCGATGCCGAGGGCGGCGACGCCCGCGACGATCTTGCGCTTCATCATCGAAGTACCTCAGTTCCTGCGCGTCGACGTCGACGCACTCGGGTGCCGGGGCTGCTGTGCCCCGCGGGATTTGCTCGTGTGAGCGCTCACATACTGTGGGTTCCGTGACGGGGTGTCAACTCATCGTGACCGTTTCGCGATCTTGTCGCGTCGGCCGGACTGCGCGGTACGGTTGGCCTCGTGACGACCACGACCGCGCTCGGGGACGCCGGCGGCAAACGTCGCAAGGCCCCCACGATCTTCGACGTCGCCGAGCGCGCGGGCGTCTCCCACCAGACCGTCTCCCGGGTGATCAACGGCGACCCGACGGTCCGTGAGCAGTTCCGCGCCCAGGTGTCCGACGCCGTCGCCGCACTCGGGTACCGCCCCCGTGCCGCGGCCCGGGCGCTCGCCGGGGGACGCAGTCGCGCGCTCGGCATCATCACCGCGGGCGACGCCCTGTACGGACCGTCGAGCACCGCCATCGGCTTCGAACGGGCAGCCCGGTCGGCCGGGTACCACGTGCTGCTCTCGACGTTGCCCGACGACCCCCGTCCCGTCGACCTGTCGAACGCCCTCGTGACGCTGCTCGCCCAGGACGTCGCCGCGATCGTGCTCGTCGCCGCCGACAACCGGGTGCTGGACGCCCTCGCCTCGCTGACCGTCCCGGTCACGGTGCCCGTCGTCGTGGCGAACGCGGTCCAGCGCGACGCCGCCCGAGCTCCGGTGGCACCCAGTGTCGCCGCGGTCGCGATCGACCAGTCCGCCGGCGCGGAACTCGTCATGCGGCACCTGTTCGACCACGGGCACCGGCGGATCGTGCACATCGCCGGGCCCGCGGTCTCGCAGGAGTCCGAGGTGCGCCGGGTGACCTACGAGCGGATCATGCGCGATGCCGGGCTCGAACCCGTGGTGCTCGACGGCGACTGGACCCCGGCCAGTGGTTTCGCGGCCGCCCGGACCATCGACGTCCACACCGTCGACGCGGTGTTCGCCGGGAACGACCAGATGGCGCTCGGGGTCCTGCACGCCTTCGCCGACGAGGGGCTCCGGGTACCGGACGACATCGCGGTCGTCGGGTTCGACGACGTCCCCGAGGCCGCGCACTTCACCCCGCCCCTCACCACCGTGCGCCAGGACTTCCGGGCGATGGGCGAACGCGTGCTCGACACGGTGCGGGCGCTCGTCGAGGGCGAACCCCGCGACGAGACCCTGCTCCTGCCCGAGCTCGTGGTGCGTCGGAGCGCGTAGCGGCGGTGAGGCACACTGGCGGCGCCCCCCTCGCACGGTGCGAGGGGGGCGGCGCTCCGAGCCGACCCGACCGTCAGCCCTTCAACGCACCCGACGACAGGCCCGCGACGTAGAACCGCTGCAGCCCGACGTAGAGCGCGATGCACGGGATCATCGCCACCACCGACCCGGCGACGAGGTTCCCGTACGACACTTGCCCGTACGCGCCGGTCTGCAGGTTCAGCAGCGCGACGGGCAGCGTGTAGAGCGAGTCCTTCGTCAGGAAGGTCAGCGCTCCGAGGAACTCCGTCCACGACGCCAGGAACGCGTACAGTGCGGCGGTGGCGGCCCCGGGCAGGAGCAGCGGACGGAGGACGGACACGACGACCCGGAAGCGGGACGCCCCGTCGACGAACGCCGAGTCCTCGAGCTCGGTCGGGATCGACTCGAACGCGTTCCGCATCACGAAGACGCCGAACGGCAGGTTCACGGTCGTGTAGAACAGCACGAGCCCGAGCAGCGAGTTCGTGAGCTTCATCGCGTTCAGCTCGAGGTACAGCGGCGTCAGGATGGCCTGGAACGGCACCATCATCGTCAGCAGCACGAGTCCGAACACGAGCCCCGACCCGCCGAACCGGAAGCGGGCGAACCCGTACCCGGCCATCGTCGCGATGACCGCGGTCAGGACGGCCGTCGACACCGAGACGATCACCGAGTTGAACACTCCCGTCAGCAGGTGCGACGACGAGCTGAACACGGCGCTGAAGTTCTGCCAGCCGAGCTGGAAGAAGGTCGCCGGGTCCGGTGCCTGCGTGATCACGGCCTCGGGTTGGAACGCCCGCAGGATCGACCAGACGAGTGGGACGCCGAACACGAGCGCCGATCCGATGCCGGCGATCGCGTAGAGCGTGCGCTTGACGGCGGTGTCGCGCGGGTGCTGCACGCTGCCCTGGTGGTGGCGCCGCCTGCGCCCGTCGCCGCCGGTCGTGAGGGTCCGCGTGGACAGGTCCGGGGCGGCGAGCGAGGCCCGCGGTGTCGTGGTGCTCATGGCTCAGTCCTTCTCTCGGAGTGCCCAGAACTGGAACACCGTGACGGCGGCGATGACGATGACGAGTGCGATCGACTGGGCGGTCGCGGCTCCGAGCTGCAGGTTCACGAACCCGCGGTTGTAGATCGCGTTGACGATGGTGGTGGTCTCGGTCCCCGGCCCGCCCTGGGTCAGGATGTAGAACTGGTTGAACGCCAGCAGCGACCCGATCACCGAGATGATCACGCTGAGCGCGACCGTCGACCGGATCATCGGGAACGTGATGAGCCGCTCGGTCTGCCACCACGACGCGCCCTCGAGCTGCGCGGACTCGTACACCTCGTCCGGGACGCCCTGCATCGCGGACATGAGCAGCACCATCGTCAGCCCGGACACGGCCCAGACGACGAGCACGCAGATGAGCAGCGTCGCGAGCGGACCGTTCACGAGCCAGGCGGTGCTGCCGTCGGTGATGCCGAGCCAGCGGAGCACCATGTTGACGGCGCCGGAGTTCGGCTGGGCCTCGAGCACGAGCATGAACGACAGCGTGGTGAGCCCGACGACGTACGGCAGGAAGAACACCGTCCGGAGCAGGGTGCTCCCGCGTCGCCGCGCGCGGACCAGGACGGCCAGGAAGTACCCGAGCGCCAGGATCGGCAGCGTGACGATCGCCGTGTACAGCAGCGTGTAGCCGATGGCGTGCACGAACGTCGGGTCCTGGAACAGCGTCGCGTAGTTCTGCAGGCCGATGAACCGGTACGGGCCGATCAGGGGCCAGTTCGTGAACGAGATGTACAGCGCGAACACGAGCGGGGCGAGGACGAACACCGCGACGAAGAGGATCGCCGGGGCGACGAGCACGGCGCCGGTGCGCGGCGGGTGCGTGAGCGAGTTGCGGGTCCGGACCGGGCCGCGGCCCACGGTGGGTCGGCCCGCACCGGTCCGGCCGGCGGAGCGCCGGGTGGAGATGGTGGTCATGTCTGCACCTCTCTGTGCAACGGTCAGGCCTGGACCTGGTCGAGGATCCGCTGGTACTCGGACTGCGCGGTCTTCATGGCCGCGGCGGCTCCCGAGCCGAACACGGCTTCGCGGAACATCGCGAAGTACGGCGACGACGGCTGGTTGTTGAGCAGGTTGTACGCGAGCGTCCGCGGCGCGTAGCCCTTGTCGATGGCGTCGAGCGGGCCGAACGCGAGCGGGTACTGCTTTCGGTACTCCGGGGTCGCGGCGTCCGACCGGGTCGGGAAGTACCCGCCGTCGGGGAGCGCCTGCTGCTGCTGCAGCCCGTTCGCGTACTGCATGAACGCCCAGCCGCCGGACGGGTTCGCAGCCCCGTTCGGGATGCACATGTTGTCCCCGCCGTCGAAGAACGACCGCTTGCCGTCCCACGACGGGATGAGCGCCGTCTGCATCTTCGCCCGCATCGCCTTCGTCGCGGCCGGGACGGTGGCGCCGTACGAGGTCGGGAAGATGCCGACCTTGCCGGCTCGGAAGTCCGCGCCCCACGTGGTGCCCGCGTCGGAGTACGTCGCCTTCGAGAGCACGCCGTCCTTCCACAGCTGCCGGTAGAACTCGAGCATGCGTTCGAGGGCCTCGTTGCCGGTGATGTTCGCCTGCTGGGACCCGACCTCGCCGGACATCATGTCGACGCCGGTGGCCCAGACGTGCGGCTGGGTGACGAAGCCGATGATGCCCGCGGCGTTGCCGGAGATCGACCAGCCGTAGACGTCGTCGCCGACCTTCCGGATCGCCTTCGCCGCGGCGAGCAGCGAGTCGAGGTCCTTCGTCGAGTCCGCGACGTCGAGTCCGGCCCGCTCGAACAGCTCCGTGTTGACGAACAACTGCGAGTTGTCCGCCAGGTACGGCAGCCCGTAGTACCGGTCCCGGTACTCGAGCAGCCGCAGATGTCCCGGAGAGATCGCCTCGAAGTAGTCCAGGCCCTTGACGACGTCGGTGAGGTCGGCGAACGCCTCGCGGAAGATGAACAGCTGCGAGTTGATGTCGTCGATGTCCACGACGTCCGGCGGCTCACCGCCACGGATCGCGGTCGCGAGCTTCGTCACGTACTGCCCGTCGGGCACCGGCGTGAGCTCGACCTGCAGCTTCGGGTTCGCCTTGTTGAACCCGGCGACGGCCGCCGTGAGACCGGCCTGTGTCGCCGACCGGCACCAGACGTGCACCGTACCGGTCGCGTTGCGACCGAACGACGCCGCCTTCGCGTCGACCTTGGGCAGGGTGCCGGAGCACGCCGCCAGGGTGAGGGCCGCCCCGCCGGCGAGACCGCCGGCGAGGAACGCTCTGCGCAGCATCACGTCACCGCGCCAGCGGGAGCCAGACGCGCATCGGCGCGGCGCCGCGGTTCGCCCAGGCGTAGTAGGGGACCGCGGTCGCGGTGACGGCCTGGAGGCCCGTGGCGGGGCCCGCAGCACCGGCCGCGTCGTCGACGCTGGTGGCGTCCAGAGCGTGATCCGCGCCTCCCGGCCCGTCCAGTCGTCGGTACGGCCACGCTGCCTGCACGTGCTCGGCAGGCGCACGACCCGGAACGCGCAGCGTGACGATGCCGTCGAGCAACCCGTCCTGGCGGTCCTCGGTGATCGTCGCGTCCGCGTCGACCGTCAGGTCGTCGACCGTGAAGCCCTGCTGGTCCGCCTGCTCGACCGCGTACACGAGCGGGCCGCGCTCGATCGCGACCTGCCCGCGGGCGGCGTCGATCCGGGTGTCGGCGACGTACCGGTGCGGCGTCGTGTCGAAGGCGAGCTCGACGGTGTCGCCGGCGGTCCACTCGCGGTCGATGACGTGCAGCGTGCCCGGCGCGGGGCTGTCCGTGCCGTCCGGACCCGTGACCGTCGTGGTGTCCGACCACGCGGGGATCCGCAGACCGAGGGCGAGCGGGCCGTCCTCGGTGACCGTGATGCGCACGTGGCCGTCGTGCGGGTAGCCAGTCTCGACGTCGACCCGACCGAGCGACGCCGTGGCGTACTGGTGCAGCTGCAAACCGCCGTCGGTCGCGGTCGCCAGGTAGCCGTCCAGGCTCGCGAACGTCCGCATGATGTTCGGCGGGCAGCAGGCGCAGTCGAACCAGCCGCGGCGCCCGTGCGCGGGGGAGCGGTTCTCGTCCTGGTGGGCGTGGTCGCGCTGCTGCAGCGGGTTCACGTAGAAGTACTCCGTACCGGCCAGGCTCACCCCGGCGAGGAACGCGTTGTACAGCAGGCGCTCGATCGCGTCGGCGTACTCGGGCTTGCCGGTCGCGAGCAGCAGGCGCCAGGCCCACTGGATGCCGCCGATCGCCGCGCAGGTCTCGGCGTAGCCGCGGTCGGTCGGCAGCTCGTACGGGTCGCCGAACGCCTCCCAGTCCCAGCGGGCACCGAGGCCGCCCGTGATGAACGCCTTCGTCGCGAGCATGTCCGCGAACTGCCGCTCGCTCGCCGTCAGGAGTTCGGTGTCGCCGGTCTCGATCGCGACGTCGACCGCTCCGGCTGCCAGGTAGACGGCGCGGACGGCGTGCCCCTCGACGGTCGTGGCCTGTCGGCTCGGCACGCGGTCGGAGAAGTACGTCGGTTCGCCGCCGGCCCGCTCGATGATGCCGTGCCCGCGGGCGTCCACGAACCAGTGCGCGAGGTCGAGGTAGTCGCGGTTGCCGGTCTCGCGGTAGAGCTCGACGAGGCCCATCTCGACGACGGGGTGGCCGTCGACGTCGGTCTTCTTGCCCGGTCCGTCACCGAACGTGCGGACCAGGTGGTCGGCGTTCTTGACCGCGATGTCGAGCAGGCCGGTGTCGCCGGTCGCGCGGTGCTGCGCCACGGCCGCCTGGTACAGGTGTCCGGCGCAGTACATCTCGTGGCTCCACTTGAGGTCCGTGTACCGCTCGCCCTTCCCCCGGATCTGCTGCACGGAGTCGAGGTAGCCGTCGTCGGCCTGCGCCTGGGCGTACAGGGCGGTGACCTCGCGCTGGAGTTCGAGCAGGTCCTCGGACGGGGCGCGGCCGTACTCCCACGCCACCGCCTCGAGCCACTTCGTCACGTCGGAGTCCATGAAGATCGGGCCGGTCGCGTCGCCGTCCTCGAGTCCGGCGGCGATCCGGAGGTTCCGGAAGTTCCCCGCGGCCTCGAGCAGGGCGTACCCGCCGCGGATCGCGTCACGGCCGTTCCGCTCCTGCCGGAGGGCCCAGAAGCCGCCGGTGATCCGGGCGTCGCCGGTCGGCAGGGGCCGGAGCGTGAGGTGCGCGGCGGCGGTCGGGAGGACCGGGGTCGCGGTGTGCGCGCGGCTGGTCGCGGTGCGCGCGCGGCTGTCGGTCGCGGGTGGGGTGGTCATGTCGCCTCCTTGCGATGTGACTGGTCCGTCGGCCGGTCCGTCGATCGGTGCCGGAAAACGGTTTCTGGCGGGGACGCTACGACACGTCTGACCGTTGCGCAAGGGTTGTCCGCGTCGAATGCATATGATCGTCATCTCAGTTCGTGGGTCGGAAAGGTGGTTGCCGTGACGGTCGATCGTGTCTCGCAGCCCGTCCGGATCACCGACGTCGCCGCGCTCGCCGGGGTGTCGATCGGCACCGCGTCGAAGGCGCTCAACGGGACCGGACAGCTCCGGGACGCCACCCGCGCCCGGGTGAAGGACGCCGCCGAGAAGCTCGGGTTCGTCGGCGACGCCCGTGCTCGTGCGCTGTCGTCCGGCCGGACCTACACGGTCGGCATGATCACGACGGACTCGTTCGGCCGGTTCTCGATCCCCGTGCTGCTCGGTGCCGAGGACGCCCTGTCCGCCGGGCAGATGGCCGTGCTGCTCTGCGACACCCGCGACGACCACGTCCGCGAGGCCCACTACCTCCGCTCGCTCGCCGCCCGCGGCGTCGACGGCATCATCGTGACCGGGCGTTCCGCGGACCCCAGGCCGCCGATCGACGTGTCCATCCCGGTCGTGTACGCGTTCACGCCGTCGACGTCGGACGCGGACGTCTCGATCACCCTCGACGACTCCGCCGGCAGCGCCGAGGTGGCATCGCACGTGCTGTCGCTCGGACGGCAGCGGGTCGCGATCGTCACCGGGCCCGCACGGCACCGGTCCGCCGAGCGCCGCGTGTCCGGTGCCGTCTCGGTGCTCGGGTCCCGTCTCGTCGGCGAACCGCTGTACGGCGAGTGGTCGGAGCGGTGGGGACGACAGGCGGTCGACGTGCTCGCTCGGGGGCCGGTGGACGTCGACGCCATCGTCTGCGGGAGCGACCAGATCGCCCGCGGCGTGTGCGATCGGCTGCGGGAGGTCGGGCGGTCCGTCCCCGACGACGTCGCGGTCACCGGGTTCGACGACTGGGACGTGATGGCGCTCGCGAGCCGGCCGCCGCTGACCACAGTCGACCTGCGGCTCGAGGAGCTCGGGCGTGTGGCGGGGCGGGCGCTCCTCGACCTGATCGACGGTGGGGCGGCGGCGGCCTCCGCGGTCACCCCGACGCTCGTCATCCGCGAGAGCACGATCGGCGTGTAGCCCGCGGGGTGCCTCGGCGTCCCGTCGAGGTCGCAAGAAGTGCCGTGGCTCCTTCGTCGAGGTCGCACGAAATGCCGTTCGAGGCGCCGGCGGGCGGCAGATCGTGCGACCTCGGCGCAACGCGGGCGGCGGGTTGTGCGACCGCGGCGGGCGGCGACGCGCGGCGGCGTTGCGTGAGTGAGCGCTCACGTGCCAGGATGTGAGCGCTCACGGAGGACGACGAGGTTCTGGAGGAACGCATGGGCGACGATCGCCGGCAGCAGGTCGTGGACGGCCGCACGACACTCGGCATCGAGCTCGGCTCCACACGCATCAAGGCGTGCCTGGTGGACGAGGACCTCGTGCCCATCGCCGCGGGCGCCCACGAGTGGGAGAACGAGTTCGTCGACGGCCGGTGGACGTACTCCCTCGAGGCCGTCGAGACCGGACTCCGCGCCGCCTACGCCGCCCTCGTGGCCGACGTCGAGGCGCAGTACGGCGTCACCCCGACGACCTTCCGCGCCGCCGGCGTCAGCGCGATGATGCACGGGTACCTCGCGTTCGACGCCGCGGGCGAGTTGCTCGTGCCGTTCCGCACCTGGCGCAACACCTCGACCGGTCCGGCCGCCGAACGGCTCAGCGAGGCCCTCGACTTCAACGTCCCGCTGCGCTGGTCGGTCGCGCACCTGTACCAGGCGGTCCTCGACGAGGAGCCCCACGTCGCCGAGCTCGCCCGGGTCACCACGCTCGCCGGCTACGTCCACCACCGGCTCACCGGACGCGACGTCCTCGGCGTCGGCGACGCCTCCGGGATGTTCCCCATCGACAGCGGCCCGGTCGACAGCGGTCCCGGCGAGCCCGGCCACCGGGACTGGGACCGCGACAAGCTCGCCACGGCGCAGGACCTGCTGGGCGGAGCTGTCCCCGATCTCCGCACGCTCCTGCCCGAGGTGCTCGTCGCCGGGGAGCACGCCGGCGACCTCACCCCCGAGGGCGCCGCGTGGCTCGACCCGACCGGCACCCTGCAGCCCGGCGTCCCGCTCTGCCCGCCCGAGGGCGACGCCGGCACGGGCATGGTCGCGACGAACGCCGTCGCTCCCCGCACCGGCAACGTCAGCGTCGGCACGAGCATCTTCGCGATGGTCGTCCTCGAGCACCCTCTGAGCACCCCGCACGAGGAACTCGACGTCGTGACGACCCCCTCCGGTGACGCCGTCGCGATGGTGCACTGCAACAACGGGGCGAGTGAGATCGCGAGCTGGGCGAAGGTCTTCGGCCGGTTCGCCGAAGCGTCGGGCAGCCCGATGGCGACGGACGACGTGTTCCGGGTCCTCCTGGGCGAAGCCGAGCACGCCGACCCGGACGCCGGCGGGCTGCTGTCCTTCAACTACCTCGCGGGGGAGCCCGTCACGCACGTCGAGGACGGCCGACCCCTGCTGCTCCGGACCCCGGACGCGCGGTTCACGCTCGGCAACCTCGTCCGCTCCGAGGTGCACGGCGCCTTCGCCACCCTCGCGATCGGCATGGAGGTCCTGCACGGAGAGCACGTCCAGGTCGACCGGATGACGGCGCACGGCGGTCTCTTCCGTACGCCCGGTGCGCCGCAGCAGTTGCTCGCCGCGGCCCTGCGGGTCCCGGTCGCCCTCGAGGAGACCGCGGGCGAGGGCGGCGCCTGGGGCATCGCCGTGCTCGCCGCCTACCTCGAGCACACCGACCAGCACCTGGCGGACTTCCTGGCGGACACGGTGTTCGGGGGTGATGCCGTGCACGTGGCCGACCCCGCGCCGGGCGACGTCGACGGCTTCCAGACCTACCTCGGGCGGTACCGCGCAGCGCTCCCCGTCCAGGACGCAGCAGCCGCTGCCACCAGCCACGCGACCCGACCCAGCGCCACCACCGACCACGGCGAGCCGACGGCGGGTGCCGAGCCGCGCCTCCAGGAAGAGGAAGTGACCCGATGAACGACGAGATCCAGCAGGCGGTCGCCGCCACCCGCGAACGCGTCGCCCGGCTGCACGGCGAACTCGTCCGCTACGGCCTCGTGATCTGGACCGGCGGCAACGTCTCCGAGCGGGTGCCGGGCACGGACCTCTTCGTCATCAAGCCGAGCGGCGTGTCCAGCGACGACCTGACCCCGGAGAACCAGGTGGTCTGCACGCTCGACGGTGTGCCCGCCGAGGGCTGGGGCAACGAGCACGGTCCGTCCTCCGACACCGCCGCCCACGCGTACGTGTACCGGAACATGCCCGAGGTCGGCGGCGTCGTGCACACGCACTCGACGTACGCGACGGCGTGGGCTGCCCGCGCCGAGGAGATCCCGTGCGTGATCACGGCGATGGCGGACGAGTTCGGCGGCCCGATCCCGGTCGGCCCGTTCGCGATCATCGGTGACGACTCGATCGGCCGCGGCATCGTCGAGACGCTCAGCGGCCACCGCTCCCGCGCGGTCCTGATGCAGAACCACGGCGTCTTCACGATCGGCAAGGACGCGAAGGACGCCGTGAAGGCCGCCGTGATGTGCGAGGACGTCGCCCGGACCGTGCACATCGCACGGCAGGGCGGCGAGACCGTGCCGATCGCGCAGGAAGACATCGATCGACTCTTCGATCGCTACCAGAACGTCTACGGACAGAACCCCGAAGGAGCCATGCGATGACGCAGGTGAACCCCCAGGCCACCCTGGACAGCTACGAGGTCTGGTTCCTCACCGGGTCCCAGGGGCTCTACGGCGAGGAGACCCTGCGCCAGGTCGAGGAGCAGAGCAAGGCCGTGCACGCCGAACTGGCCGGTGCGCTGCCGGTCAAGCTCGTCTGGAAGCCGGTCCTGAAGGACGCCGACGGCATCCGCCGCGCGCTGATCGAGGCCAGCGCCGACGACAAAGTCATCGGCGTCACCACCTGGATGCACACCTTCAGCCCCGCGAAGATGTGGATCGGCGGGCTCCAAGCGCTCACGAAGCCGCTGCTGCACCTGCACACGCAGGCGAACGTCACCCTGCCGTGGGCGGACATCGACTTCGACTTCATGAACCTCAACCAGGCCGCCCACGGCGACCGGGAGTTCGGGTACGCCCTCGCGCGCCTCGGGGTCCGGCACGCCACCGCCGTCGGGCACGTCTCGGATCCCCGCGTGCAGCAGCGGGTCGCGAACTGGACCCGTGCCGCAGCCGGTGCCGCGGCCGTGCGGGAACTCAAGCTCACCCGCTTCGGCGACAACATGCGGTACGTCGCCGTCACCGAGGGTGACAAGACCGAGGCGGAGATCGAGCTCGGCGTGCAGGTGAACACCTGGGCGGTGAACGAGCTGGCCGCGGCGGTGGACGCCGCCGCGGCGGACACGGCCGCGGTGGACGCGCTCGTCGCGGAGTACGACGCGCAGTACGACGTCGTCGACGACCTGCGTGACGGCGGACCACGCCGTGCCGCGCTCCGCGACGGCGCCGCGATCGAGATCGGCCTCCGCACCCTGCTCGCGCAGAACGGGTCCGCGGCCTTCACCACCAACTTCGAGGACCTCGGCACCCTCAAGCAGCTCCCCGGTCTCGCCGTGCAGCGCCTGATGGCCGACGGCTACGGCTTCGGCGCCGAGGGTGACTGGAAGACGGCCGTCCTGGTCCGGGCGATGAACGTCGCCGGCGCCGGACTGCCCGGTGGTGCGAGCCTGATGGAGGACTACACCTACGACCTCACCCCGGGTGCCGAGAAGATCCTCGGGGCGCACATGCTCGAGGTGTCGCCGACCCTCACCACGACGAAGCCCACGCTCGAGATCCACCCGCTCGGCATCGGCGGCAAGGACGACCCGGTGCGCCTGGTCTTCACCGCCGACGCCGGCGAGGCCGTGGTCGTGGCGCTGTCCGACACCCGCGACGGCTTCCGGCTCACCGCCAACGTCGTCGACGTGGTGCCTCCGACCGAGGCCCTGCCGAACTTGCCCGTCGGCCGCGCCGTCTGGGAGCCCCGGCCGTCGTTCCCGGTCGCCGCCGAGGCGTGGCTCACCGCCGGCGCCGCCCACCACACCGTGATGACGACGGCCGTCGGACTGCAGGTGGTCGAGGACCTCGCGACCATGGTCGGCACCGAGTTCCTGGTCATCGACGAGCACACCACCGCGCGAGGCTTCCGCGACGAGCTGCGTCTCCAGCAGACGTGGCACCGTCTCGACCGCGGCTTCTGAGGGACACGGACCGTACGATGAGCGACGTGATCGCAGAGCAGCGCACGCGGACGAACTGGGCGGGCAACGTCACCTACCGAGCATCCGGGTTGGCGCGTCCGACCTCGGTGGCCGCGGTGCAGGAACTCGTCGCGTCGACCGCGCGCCTGACGGCGCTCGGCTCGCGGCACTCGTTCAACGTGATCGCCGACACGGATGCCCTGCAGGTCTCGCTGGCGGACCTGCCGCCGGTGC
>Ga0153924_1001088_pt1 | contig 14931 bp, 8 predicted proteins | sample TSNJ008MetaG_FD_104709 | JGI IMG/M metagenome (GOLD analysis project Ga0153924, IMG submission 104709) | Attine ant fungus gardens microbial communities from New Jersey, USA - TSNJ008 MetaG | ecosystem: Host-associated > Fungi > Mycelium > Unclassified | place: USA: New Jersey, Wharton State...
TATTCGGCTGCCGAAGATGTCGGAGAAGAAGACCCTGGAATGTATTGCCCGGGAGTTTGCGTCGGTAGAACGGGCGAAAGATCCGGTCTATGGTTATACCGTATTATCAGGCCCGCAGGAAAAGAGCCGGGAGATGATTGCCAGTATGGCTGACCGGGATGCTTTAGAGTCCCATTTTGCCAGAGTAAAAGCGGCAAAAGCAAGGGTGACCTCGATCAGCATGGTACTGGAAGCCCAGATGGCCCTGTTTGGCCGTCTTTCGTATCTGAAAGAGGAGGCCTGTGTAGTGCAGGTGCTGGAGGGCATTCATGTGCTCAATATGTTGTTTGATGGCGGCCGCTATATACAGTTTATCAGAACCCGTGTGTTTGCCGATCGGGGTACGCCGGTGTTTGGTGTGGAGTGTGCCCGGGCAATCAGCAATATGCAGCAGTTTTTAAAAACCCAGCATGCTGAGGGCGAGGTTGCCAGGGTTTATCTGTGTGGGGAATTTACATGGGACGATTATGATGTCTGCCAGGAAAGTATGACGCAGATGAATGGCGCTCTGGAAGTGCAGATGCTTACGGAGGATTCGCAAAGCGGGATTTCTTTTCCGGCAGAAGCAGAATTCAGTCAATATGTAACCGCAGTCGGCGCTTTGCTGGTCCCCAAAGGCCGGAGTAATCTGTTATACCAGTTCCGGCATAGTGCGGAGAGTGTGCAGAGGCAAAGGGAATTGATCCGCTGTCTGCTGCCGCCGGTGCTGACCTTTGCGGCCTGTGCAATCGTCAGCGCGGCTCTGGGGATGGTGTGGTTTGTCAGAGCAGATGAAGTTGCCGGGCAGTATGAATACATGAGCAATGCGCTGCTTACTCAGCAAGTTGCGGAATATGACCAGATCGAAACTAAGAATAAGGATTTAGACACGGCAATTCAATTTACCGGCGACAGCTGGAAGAATCTGACAAGCTATCCGGTCTTTTCCTCCGCCACCAGGCAATTGATCGAAGAATGTGCGAGCGAGTTGGGAACGGCAGCAATCGTTAGTTATGAAGCGAATTCAGGAAATGTGAAGCTGACGGTATCGTCATCGGAAGCAGAGTACCTTTACCAGATTGTCGGGCGGCTGGAAGAACACAGCGATGTGATTGCTGAGGTGTTCTATAGTGGGTTTAGCTATGATGAACGCGCCGGAATATGGAAAGCGGATGTGAATATCTGCCTGCGAGGGACAGAAAACCAGGAACAGGAGGCCGCCCAATGAGTATGAAAATGACAGCAAGAGATAAAAGGCTGCTTTCCTTTGTCAGTGTGGCCGGTATCTTTTTACTATTTGTTTTTCTGGTGCTGCTGCCCCTGCACAGAGCCAATCAGGAGATGAAGCAGCAGCTTGCGGAAAATGAAGCCAGTGTCTGGGAGCGCGAGTTAAAGATCTCCCAGTTACCGGCAATGCAAGCCGCTTATGAAGAGAAGCAGGCAGAACTTGCCGGAATTGTGGAGCCGTTATATCCGATGCTTCGAAGCCGGGATGTTGACCGGATTTTACAGCAGGAAGTAATGACAAACGGACTTGCGGTGACCAAACTGCAGATTACGATGCCGAAAGAACCGGCTGATGTGGTGGCCTACGGTCAGGATGCCAAAGAAAAAGGCGGCAATCCGGATAAATCGGAAGACGGTCTGTATCTGGCGAATGTAACTCTGGAAGTGAGCGGACAATTAAGCGATATCTACCGCTTGATCGACACCTTTGCAAACGATGTACCGGGAGTCAGGATAACTTCATTGCGCTGGAACAGTAATCGTAAATCAGGCAATACTGCCGATGGAGCAGCGGATCAAAATATACTGGAGCTGCAGCTTTGGGTGGCAATGAGTAAACATAAGTAAGGAGACCATATGGATAACAGCAATGTTTACCGGAATGTCCGGTTGGGTGACGTTTTAAAGGAGTATGGATATATCACCGAGGAGCAATTGCAGCAGGCCCTGAACTACCAGAAGGACCACAAAGGTGTCCGGATCGGTACGGCGTTAATTGAGATGGGCCTTATCACCGAACCGCAGATGCTGAAAGCTTTGGCGGAACGTCTGCAGCTGGAGGTGGTGGATGTCTCTGAACTTCATGTTGATATAGAAGCAGTGGGAAAAATACCGGTGGATATGGCCCAGCGTTATAAAATCATGGGTGTTGGCGTTGAAGACGATGTATTAACAGTCCTGACGAATGATCCGCTGAATTTTTACGGTATGGAAGATGTTCGTCAGGTTAGCGGCATGAACCTGGAAGTGCTTTTGTGTGAAAGCCAGGTGCTGGACAATGCCATCCGCTATTACTATGCCGAGGTTACGGCCCGCAAGGCGGTAAGCAAAGCGAATGAAAGCCGCAAAGAGGATCTGGAGCCGATTCAGGTGGAGGAGGGCGATGATGAAGTGCCGGTCATCAACCTGCTCAACAGTCTGATTCAGCGTGCCTTTCACAACAATGCCAGTGACGTTCACATCGAGCCGTTTGAAGACCGGACCGAGGTGCGGATGCGGATTGATGGAGTTATCATGGGGTTTGTTACCCTGCAGAAAAATCTGCACGCCTCCCTGATTGCCCGGATCAAAATTGTCGGTGATATGGATATCGCCGAACGGCGGATCCCACAGGACGGACATTTCCGGATGAAGGTGGATGGGAAAATAATCAATATGCGTATTTCGCTGCTGCCAACGGTATTTGGTGAAAAAGCGGTGATCCGTCTTTTGAACAGCAACAGTCAGATTGATAATTCCCACACCTACGGCATGCGGCAGGTGGATTATGATAAGCTGTGCAAGATGCTGCGCTCGCCCAATGGCCTGATTTATTTGACCGGACCCACCGGTTCGGGCAAGACCACAACGCTGTATATGATTTTAAATGACCTGGCGAAACGAAACGTCAATATCTGCACCATCGAAGATCCGGTGGAGCGGAATCTGGCGAAGATCAATCAGAGCCAGGTAAACAATACCGCCGGGATGACCTTTGATGTGGGACTGCGGGCGATGCTGCGGCAGGATCCGGATATCATCATGGTCGGTGAGACCCGTGACAACGAGACGGCCTCGACCTCGGTGCGGGCGGCGATTACCGGTCATCTGGTGTTAAGTACCTTACATACCAATGATGCGGTATCCGCCATTGTCCGTCTGGAGGATATGGGGGTGGAACCGTATCTGGTGGGCAATTCCCTGGTGGGGGTAGTGGCGCAGCGTCTGATGCGGAAGCTGTGTCCCGAATGTGCCAGGGAAGTGGAAGTGGATGAGGAAACCAGACAGTATCTGCGCTGCGATGTGGCAAAGGTCAAGGTTCCGGGCCGCTGCCCCAGCTGTAACAACACCGGTTACCGGGGACGTATTGCCATTCATGAGGTATTTTATGTGGATAAGCAAATCCGGGAGATGATTGCCGGCGGCATTTCCCTGGATCAGATGAAAGGATATGCCATCAAAGAACAAGAGATGATGACTCTCCATGACAGCGGTGCCAAACTGGTGGCGGAGGGTGTGACTTCGCTGGAAGAGCTGTTTAAAGTGGCTTATTACGAATAGAAGGAGACAGGAATATGGCGGAAATATTACCGGTTATTGAGATGGCCAGACAGATGAAATGCTCGGATATCCATGTATCCGTCGGACTGCCAATGATGTTTCGGATCGACGGAACATTAATGGAAGCACCCATACAGTTATCAGCGGCAGAGGCAGAAAGCCTGATTTATTCCATGCTGACAGAGGAACAAAAGAAGAGTCTGGAGCAGGGCCGGGATCTGGACTTTGCGCTGGAAATGAGCCGCTTTGAACGTCAGCGTGTGAATGTGTTCCGCCAGCAGACTAAGCTGGCGGCGGCCATCCGTCTGCTCAATGACCATATTCCCGGGATTGAAGAATTGAATTTGCCGAAGATCATCCGGGAGCTGGCCTGTGAGCCGCGCGGATTGATTCTGGTGACCGGCCCGACCGGCAGCGGCAAGTCGACCACACTGGCATCGATGATTGATTTTATCAACACCAACCGGGCCGATCATATTATCACGATTGAAGACCCGATTGAGTATGTGTATGAAGGGAAGCGGTCCCTGATCCATCAGCGGGAAGTGGGCCGGGATGTGGAGTCCTTTGCCGCCGCCCTGCGTTCGGCGCTGCGGGAAGATCCGGATATCATCCTGGTCGGCGAAATGCGTGATTATGAGACGATAGCGGCTGCATTGACGGCGGCCGAGACCGGCCATCTGGTCCTTGGTACCCTGCATACCACCGGTGCGGCACAGACGATCGACCGTATTATCGATGCCTGCCCGGCCGGCAGTCAGAACCAGATCCGGACCCAGTTGGCCGGAGTGCTAAAAGGGGTGATCACCCAGTGCCTGATTCCCAGGGTTAACGGCGGCCGGATTGCGGCCACCGAGATCCTGCTGGGAACGGATGCCGCGATGAATCTGGTGCGTGAAGGCAAATGTCATCAGATGGGCAGCATGATGCAGGCCGGCGGCGCGCTGGGTATGCATACCCTCAACAGCGATCTGGCCCGCCTGGTACAAAGTGGTATCATTGAGAAAAAGATAGCATACCAGTATTCTAACAATCGGAAAGAACTGGATCAGTTTTTTATAAATTAGGGAGCAGTAAGGCTTGAGGGGTACTAATGAAAAAGATGCAAAAAGAAAGTCGTGCTAATGCCGACACAATCCATAATATTCCTGCGCGGCAGATAAAGGGATCGCGTGCCGGTTTTACGTTGACGGAGGTGATCGTGGTGATCATCATCATCGGTGTCCTTGTGGCGGCTGCCGTGCCGTCGATGATCGGCTTTATCGAACATGGCAAACAGGTCAACCGGATGAATATTGCAAGGACGTTATATCTTACGGCACAGAACCAGCTGACGAAAAGCAGCGTGGAGAAAAATTTAAAATCCACAATTGCGGGGTTATATTATCAAAAAGGCGAAAATGGCTATTACACGGATTCATTAGACGATGATAAAATAGACACACGCAATGTGGCACAATTACTCCAGTCAGATTTTCCGGGCGAGGAAGCAGACAATAAAAATTATGTGCATTACATAAGCAAACCCAGGGATTATGTGCCCCTTTCGGACGAAGAAATAGAGCTGATGACTGGTGCAGAGCAGGATGAAGCGAAGGAGTTAAAAAGCTTTTATAATTTGCTGGACGAAATTATTATCGACAAATCCATCCTGAACGATGCCATTTTAATCGAATATAACATTAAGACGGGAGTCGTTCTGTCCGTCTTTTACAGTGATGCCCTTGACAAGGAACAGACTCGCTTTGAATACCTTGGGGCAGACAATAATGCCAGAAACAACGTGACCGGCGGGCGGGGTGTGGATAACGGTTATAGGAAAGCCGCCGTGCGCCATCAGGGATATTACGGTGTAGAAGCCACCGGTGAAGTACTTCCGCCCAGCTTTAAGGATATCGTAAACATTTACGACGGTGTGTCTAAACCCCTTGCCACCGGTTCTGGTGAAGAGAAGGTCAATGTACTCTATGCCGAGTTTTTACTTGCAAAGCAGGTTCGGGCCGATGGCACTACCGAAGATACGATGCCTGCATACACGTTTGAAATCGTTAACGCCAAATCTTCTGCCGGTGTGATTTCAATCGCTGTTGAAAACCTTGGTGAGTCTGGCTTTCCGACGAGTTTTAACAGTAGTTTTAATCGTCGTGACGCAATCTACCGTGATATGATAACGCCGGTATCGATTGAACAATATGGAATTGATGTCAGCGCAAATTATCACAGATATATATGGGTCATTGACTATATTGAAGGCGACACGCTCAGCGGCCAGCCCCATAGTATAGGTGTAAAATACAAAGACAGCGAAGATAACTTAATGAAACCACAAAATGTCCGTGCGAAAGCGTCAAAAGGCAGCAGTGCGGGAGTCATATCACTTTCCCTGGCCAATACACACTTCCATGGCGAATTGAGCGACGGTACGCGTGAAATAAAATCGGCAAGACACCTGAACAATGTCCGTTACGCACCGGACGGCAGATACAGGCAAACAGCCGATATTGATATGCAGCTCAGCGATAACGCGATAACAAATTTTGCACCTGTCGATCATTTCAACGGCGAATATTATGCCATGAAGACGTCAAATACACAGTATAAGATCAGCAACCTGAAAATAAGTACCAGCCAATCCAATGTCGGCTTATTTGCGGATATCAGCGGTGAAGGCAGCAGTATTCAGGGAATCTCGCTGTATAAAGCCGAAATTATTGCAGCAGACAGTGACAATATCGGCTCGATTGTTGGCGTGATGAACGGCGGCACCGTCAAGCAATGTAACAGTTATGCCAATATTACGGTAAACAGTAATGAAACTGCAAATGTCGGTGGCCTTGTGGGATGCATAACAAGCGGTACACTGGACCAATCTTTTAATGCGGGTTTTTATAATGCTCCGGATCAATCGGCCACATCGGACGGATTTGGTTCGGTTATTTCCAACGGTGGTAATATAGGCGGTCTTGTCGGCTTAAGCTACGGTGTTATCCAAAACAGCTTTAACAATGCGCGGGTAAATGTAGATAATGTATCGGTTACAGAAGATGAAAAAAAGCTTTCCTGTGACCCTGTGTTTACCTCCCTTTCCGCGAAGGCATCTGTCGGCGGCATTGCCGGATATAACAATGGCGGAACAATCAGGAACACCTATATTACCAACTATGTGTCGCGGCTGACCGACTTTGATTCAACTTATGGCAGCATCTCCGGTTTTGACAGCGGAAGCGGCGACTTGCAAAACAACTATTTCCTGGCAAATGGCTGTACCAGCATCACCGGCAGCAGTGAAGCCGTCTCTGCTGTCATCCTGCGCTCAAATGTGTGCGGAGCATGGTTTACCCCAGGCAGTGCTGCCGGGAATGATAATTTGTACAGGAATTATCCTTATCCGGTACTAAAGAATAATAATCCCTTTGATGTCCCGGATTATAACTGGGAGAAGTATACCTGCGGATGGGAGAAGATTGAGGAGGTTGAGGAGGTTGAAATCAGCGATACGGGGCTGCTTTATTATGAATTGTATGACGATGGCACGGTTGGATTCTCCGGCGACTATTTCGCCCCCCTGATCCCCTCCGGCAGCACGGCATTGGCCGTAAACGACGGCTACGTACTGAATATAGCTTTTACGCCATCGGCTATGACCGTTACGATTGGAACGGAAGAATACACGCTTACGGTTACAGACTCATCAACGCCAGACTATACCTGGAGCGGGAACGGCGCTTCAGCTGACAGCATAGCTTCCATAGTTTCTGCTGCCATTGACATGGATGGCGTGGGACAAAAAAGATGTCTTTTGTTCTTTGACAACCGCTTTTTGGAAAGTCATGCAAACGGTAAAGCGTATATCAATTTTACAGTCAGGATTTTAACCGATACTGTAATCTCGACCAGATTCAATCCACTGTTTGCGGACACTGTCGGCAAAACAACCGATGATTTTTCGGTACGTTCACCGCGTCATTTTGACAATATTAATAAAGCGTTAAATGGAAAGTATAGTCAAGGTCTGAACCTTGATTTTGCGGGATACCGTAAGGCGGCTGCGTTTACCAATATCATGAGCGGAACCCTTACCGGTAATAGTCTCGATTATAGCAGCAAAGCGGTTGTGTCGGGCATTTTTGCGGGAGATTATAACGGTAATCGCTTTTATATGGAGAATGTTGCGGCGAAGTACGGTGTATTTGAGACGGTCGACTTAAAGGCAGAAGTACGGAATATGATCCTGCAAAACGCTCAACTCCAGGTATTTGATGAAAAAAATATCGGCATTGGTGGTATTGCCGCCGAAAACAACGGCACAATCAGCAACTGTCTGGTTACGGGCGGCACGTCCATTTCCGGCGACTATCACAGTTTTACCGGCGGCATTGTGGGCAGAAATTTCAACGATGGCATAATCAGCGATTGTACAGTCGAAGGAACCGTCATTTCCGGCAAAAACTATATTGGCGGTATTGCGGGTGAAAATGCAGGAACGATCAGCAGCTGTACGGTGGTCGAAAATACAACCGTTACAGGATCGGGTGACGTCGGCGGCATCGCCGGCGAAAGTACCAGTTTGATAACCGGCTGCTCGGTTATTTCATCTGAAATTTCAGGTGGCAATAGTAGCAATGTCGGTGGCATGGTTGGAAACAATACCGGCTCCGTGCTTAAATCAGGTGCAATGTATTCGACTATTAGTTCAGATTATAACGATGTCGGCGGCATTGCCGGAAACAATGCCGGTACAATTACGGATGTGTTTTTCCTTTCAGCAAATGATGTAAATGATATTCCTGTATCTGCGCCAACAGGGGCTGCTTGCGGCGGCATTGTCGGCAATAACGACGGAGATGTTTCAAACGTATTCTATTTCGCGCCTGCGCCGAGCAAGAAAAACGGAAACATAACCGAAATTTGTCCCATTGTAGGAAAAGGGTCCCCGGCAATGGAACATAATTCACAGAAGACGTGTTTCTATTCGGCCGGCTACAGATACTCCTTAGATGCAGGAAGAAACTGGATATCTACGAACTACAACCGTGTGCACGACAATGTCAATGTGGTTCCCAATACAAGTGTTGTTCTTAGCGGCGGCGGTATGGGATTGGTCACAAAGTTCATTGATAAAGAATGGCTGGAATTTGCTTATGGTTTATCGTTAAAGGAATGGTACCAGCCGACGACCGGATATCCCTATCCGATGCCAGGAGGAATTGCGGCACCCGGTCATTGGCCCCAAACAGACAGCCCGACCAGACCGGAGCAGGAAGACAGAGCGAACAGCGATTGGGCGAATATGGAATCAACATCAGATCGTGGGCGGAATGTTACTTTTATAAACGGCGATTTCTCGGTTGGCAGTTTTGCTGCCAGTGATTGTGTTGAGATTTATGACAGTGCTGCTAATGGACGCCGTATTTATATTGATATGAGCAGAATTTCGGGGTGGTCGACGCGTCCGGTTGGTGCGGGAAATACCACCACACCGGCAAATAACTATTTGATTGAGCTGCAAGAACCGATTGGAACATCCGATATTAATAGAGAATACTATAATAATTACATGGCAAGCAATTATAACGGCAGTTATAATAAACCATTAAACATACTGACATCTCCATATCGGTATGCCGAGTTGAATGCCGAAGTACAGGGAACATTGTACCAGATCTGCACTACCACACCCGGAGCGGAGTTTTACTATTCGTTTCATCACGCTACCAGACATACAAACAGTGCAGTTTCGATTATAACCGACCAAATGAATTTTTACCTCACCGGGGTAGGTGACGACGATAATTTTGCCAATGATAGTGCGCTGACATTAATCCGCCCCTGCTGGTCACCCCGTCAAAGAATAGCTACGACCTATAATACTTATGCTAAAACAGATACAAATTGGGGAAAAACATCCCTTTGCTGGAACCCTGCGGTCAGAAACACAGTGAAGTATGGCACACTGGGCAGCGGCAGTACCAAAATCACCGCCGGAGACTTGAACTATTATGCTGATAAATTTTTAAACTGGCCGTCAGGCAGCACCCAGATTTATCTGTACGACGTGTGGATTGGAAACACGACCAGCAGTACTTCACAAAGCCTGACAAATGGTTATGGTATGACATTTTGGTCAACATCAAACCGCACGCTTGCAACGACCGGCTACGCAAACCTTGCTAATTTAATCTCCGCAGCCCCGGAAGCGGCTACAAACGTAATCGGCTACTGGGGGATCAGCTACGGATGGAAGCATTATTACGGCTTGTATGAAGTTCCGAAAGGGCAGACCAGAACCGAGTTTGCGTATCAGTCAAGGACAGCTGACCCAAACAACGGCAACTACCTTGACGGTATTTCTTTCAAATCGCCTGCGTTTTTATCAATTGACAAGTATATAAAGGATAAGTTCAACGAGGACGCGAAGTTTGTTACCCTTGACGATGAGTTAACGGTGGAGCTGCATGTGACCAGTTACGGCGAAATACCTGCTGACAATATTGTAATAACTGATAAACTGGCTCCTTATGACAAGTACATTGATTTTGTTCCGGGCAGCGTAACGGTGAAGAAAGGTGCAATGGAAGTAACCAACAGCTACGTTACCGCACCGACAGACAATAACGGCCAAACTCTGACCGTAGTTCTTCCGGCCATCACAACGCTGGCAGCAGGTGAAATACTTACGGTTAATTTCAAGGTTAAAGTTCGCCAGAAAGTGAAAGACGTTGCAATCGAAACACTGCTGTTCTATTTCAAAAACCAGGCCGAAGTCAGGTATATTGAGGACAGACAGGCCAACAGCAACTTCTTTAGCGGGTATATAAATAACGCAAAAAATAATGCCTCCGAAATTTTACAGGTATACATCGACCCCATAAAATTGTCCAAGGTGGTTACACCGTCTAAAGACGGTCCATTTACGGTGATGCTGACGGTTGAGGATACTCTTGGGCCGAACAGCAACATCATAACGAGGGGTCTTATCACCGACCTGATTCCGGCGGGATTCAGCGTAGTGAATCCACCAGCAGGTGCAGTTCTTACGCCAAACGCCGACGGATCTACGCGTATTGCCATACAAAACGTGAATCTTGGTACAGAAAAAAAACTGGACTACACATATACCCTGGCATATACCGGCGCGGGATACGGTGTCGCTCATACCAGTGCATCAGCAGACTACAAATACCAATATGTAGATGGGGAGTATCTTTTGGATGTTATGCTGGAGTTTCCCAATCCGCTTGTGGGCATAAGCGTCAAGACCCAGAACGATGTCTTTATGGTAGACGGCGACACAACAGCGAGACTTCTCAATATTACGGCGAACGACAATTTTGCGAAAGTGTTGGCCGATGCCAACTATGACGTGACCCCCGAGGTGGTCCTGCTTAGAAATAGCACGGGTACAACGGCAAGCGTAAACGGTGCGGGCAATTACCAAATTGACACTGGGGAATATACGGCAATTTTGGTAAAAGGCAGTAACCGGCTGGAATTTACACCCAAAGCCGGAGCAAATGGAAGCTATACGCTGTATTACCAAATCAGGTTGAACGCTACGAAAACAGGTAATGCAACCTTTGAATTATCCTCGGAAGAAACGTCAGTCACAGTCAATGTCGCCGGCTTAAACAATGCATCCGACGATATTTCCGAAGCGGCCGCTTCCACTATGCGCGTGGAAGTCAATGATCCTGAAAACACTGATTTTAGCGGCGAAAATGATGACCCGGACGTTCCTGCTGATACCGGTGAGTCGCCCGGCGCAGATGATACTGATGAAAACTTTTAACAAAAAGTAAAAAAGCAAAAAAGGAGGCGTCAGAGATGCAAAGGAAGAATGAAATTTCAAAAATCCTCAAGGACAAAACCGGCGCGTCGTTGATATTTGTGCTTGGTATCATGCTGCTTATCATGGCCATTGGCGTTTCGGCGCTGGTGGCCGCCAGCGCCAATACGGGATTTATGTTAAGGCAAAAAGAACATAATCAAATTCTTATTCTGGACGATGCCATACATAAAAACATCATGTACAGCCTTCAACGGGATACTGCAAGTGACGGCCTTTTGTCCAGGCAGCTGGTGATGGCAATATATGATGCGCGCGACCCCGCCCCCCCCGTGTCGGCTCCTTTGGCAATCTTTCCGGATATATCCCTTACGATTAGTTTTGACAATGGACTTGAGGCGGAGAGTAACCATATTAAAGTGAAAAGCATAACTCTTTCTTTTCCGGAAACACTGGCTGAAATGGTAAACATCACAGACCCGATACCGGCAGTCTATACACCGGCAGTGTATGATGAAGAAGGCCTCCTCGTTTCAGATAGCGTACTGGATAAACCCAGAGAACCCAAGATGGCCACAGTGAATGCGACAATGATTGTAACTGTGGAGATCAGTGCCGACGGAGCAATCATTACTTCCGGAGCAGTTTATAAATATACCGGCGGCGTACTGTCCGATGATCCGGACGGCGTTCATTTCGACGATGATAGCGATGCAGAGTTTGAAATGATACTTATACCTGATGGCGATGGAAAATGTGGCGGATGGGAGATGAAAAAACATGAGAAAGTGGATCGATAAGCTGCTGAAAATAATTCATCGGAATGAGGGCGAAACGGTTGTGGAAAGTATTGTCAGTCTGCTTATTTTGTCAATCCTCCTGCTGGCCGCCGCTGCCATGATACAAACTGCGCTGAAAATGACGGTTATTGCGACACAAAATGCGAAGGAAATGCAGGAAGATACGATGAATCCGGTGATCTGGTCAGATTACGGTGAAAGTGCAAATTACAGTGACAGCACGAACGGGAATATCACTTTTTTTGCGTATAAAGCGGACGACCCGGAAAAAACGGAACTCTTTTCGGTAAATAATCCGGTTGAATTTAATCAAACCGGTGGTGTTATCGCCTTTTCCCCACCAAAAGAATGGGAGGTGGACTGACGGTGATAAAAATTCTGAAAAGCAAAGAAGGCATGACATTGACAGAACTAATTGTCGGCATGGTACTTTTTGCTATTGTTGCCGCCGCTGCTTCAGCGATGTTAGTACCGATGTTGCGGATATATACGAAAGCGAATAACCTTGCCGAATGCAACACCCTCCTTGATAACGTGGCGAACCAGATCATCGGTGATTTGCTGGAATCTACGAAGGAACCCGAATGGGACAACGACCATCCTTCGATTACGGTTACGATAGATGATCCTGGTGATGTACTATATACGATTGGTGATGGTGTTTTACTCAAAAACGGGGAACCTGTCTTAAAAAAGAATTTTTACAAAGGCAAAAGCGTTAGTTTTATTTGTGCGCGGGAAGGTACGACAGACAAATCGTACAGATTGACCGTAATTATTACATCGGACAGAGACGGCGAAATGATACGCAGAGATTATGCCGTAAGGCCGCTTGTTCTGAATCCATATGGGTTGTGGAATCAAGGTGGTACGGACCCAACAGAACCGGGGACAACAGATCCAACCATTACCTATACAGTGACCTGTTATCTTGCCGCTCCATATGCTAATCCTTATAACTATGTATCGGGCCCCCAGGGCAGTTATAAGTATGCTGTAAATTATCCGGCGGATGCGGCGCTGCTGGAGAGTTTTCCGAAGACGTATACATATACGGCAGGGAAATCGTTGATTGGCAGTATGGCGGTTTCACCGACAGTCATTCCGGGTTACAGTCCTGATAAAGCCACTTATGCGATCCCGGGGAATGGTGGGGAGATCGTAATTTATTATACTCCGGATGATGTGAAGATTGCTGTTCAGCTGATGTATGAAGGAACGTTTATTGAAGCCCCGACGACCATAACCGCCAAGTATAATACGGTAGTAAAACTGACCGCAGACGAGACAATCTCATTTACACAAGGGGATAAGACTTATAACTATAAGATCAGAAGCACGACTCATCCGGATGGTTCCGGGAATGCAAGGTTCGCAAGAATCCTTGTGAATCAGGCGGGGCCGATTACAAGTACCTATCAATATTATAACTTTGACTTTGAGGTAAACTCACCATTCCCGCCGTGGTCGATGAATCCGCTGGTAACAGTTGATGGAAGCAGTGAGAATGTCGCTGCGCAATACTATGATTTGGCCTATGAATTTGCCGGATTTTTCCTGGATGAATGGTATGTAATAAACACTTCTAAGGGAGATGTGGGATACCGGGTATTTGAGTATGAGGGTGTTGAATATGTCCTGGCAGGCAGTCTTGGTGTTCCGGGAAATTCCAGTATCAATTCAGTTAATGATGTCATTGCTAATGCATCAGGAGTAAGCACTAATTATCACATTTATCTGACTGATTCAAAAGGAGGCTTTAAAAACTGGACGGATGCCCGGGTATTACTGGCGTATTTGTTTGGTGAGAGTGGACTTAAGAACGATGATGGATCATATGTTACAAGTGCGGAGGTAACTTCTTTGGCAATGACATTCGCCCAGAAGGAAACAAATGGACTTTACTATTTGAAATCCGTAACACTGGTTATCAAGCACAATAATATAACGAAAACAATCACAATAACGTATCAGTAATCAAAAAAGGAGGAAATCACATGTCAAAAGTATTATTAATCAATGGCAGCAGCCATGAACACGGCTGTACCTACACCGCACTAAAGGAGGTAGCCGGCGCCCTGGAAAAAGAGGGCATCGAGACGCAGATCTATCAACTGGGAAGCAATGCCATCCGGGATTGTATCGGTTGTGGCGGTTGTGCGAAAGAGCATAAGTGTGTATTTGATGATGACTGCGTTAATGAGTTGATTGAGCTTGCAGAAGGGATGGACGGCTTCGTGTTTGGCACGCCGGTTTATTATGCTCATCCCAGCGGCCGGATCTTGTCGGTTCTGGACCGGGTGTTCTATGCCGGCAGCGGAGCGTTTAACTACAAACCGGGCGCGGCGGTAGCTTCGGCCAGAAGAGCCGGAACCACAGCATCATTGGACGTTCTTAATAAATATTTTACCATTGCCAAAATGCCGGTGGCTTCTTCCCGCTACTGGAATATGGTTCATGGCACGAAGCCGGAGGATGTGCTGCAGGATCTGGAAGGTCTTCAGATCATGCGGGGCATTGGTACCAATATGGCGTGGCTGATAAAATGTATCGAAGCCGGAAAAGCGGCCGGAATTGAACCGCCAAAGGGTGAGAAACCGGAAAGAACCAATTTCATCCGCTAAAAAGTGGATGACAAATGAGTTCCTTTATGCTAGACTGGAACAAGATGAAAAGAGAGAGGGGTGAAAGGATGAGGTAATGATTCTTGCAAAGAGCAACTGCATGATGACGGAAAGAAGCGACGGTTGTCGTTTGGTTTGTCGTGCCTGTGCTGCAGGA
>Ga0153924_1001089_pt1 | contig 14917 bp, 11 predicted proteins | sample TSNJ008MetaG_FD_104709 | JGI IMG/M metagenome (GOLD analysis project Ga0153924, IMG submission 104709) | Attine ant fungus gardens microbial communities from New Jersey, USA - TSNJ008 MetaG | ecosystem: Host-associated > Fungi > Mycelium > Unclassified | place: USA: New Jersey, Wharton State...
AGCCTCACCTCGCCGTCGCTCAAGTGGTCTGTGTCTATGGTGTGTTGCGCATTAAGCTATGTTTCTCTGTATATCGACATTTACCAGACTGATCCACTCCTGAAATATGTGCTGGGCTATGGGATTGACAGAAAAACTAAATCAGCTCATCTTGGAGAAAGCTCCTGATATTGATCCATCTTTGGTCAACGACAAAGCTGACATAGTAATTGCACAACTCCTAGACGACGTAGATAACGACCAGCATTGGATTGTTCTGGGGAGGCTCAATGGTGACAGCTTCATAATCATCTCATTTGGCCAAGAGGCCTTTGGCAATAACTACGAAGAGCTGAAGCAGAAGGATTTTTGCCCACTAGAGTACCTTGACGCTTGGCAGAGTATCATCTGTGGACCTACCGTGTTCGAACTTCGTTCGTTTTGACCGTGGCATGTGTATGTGATTTATAAGCCTTGACGGTTAGACAAGCTCTGAATCTGCTTTTAATACTCTTTACCAGCCGCCTGCTTCTCGTCAAAATTACATACCTCACTTCCCATTCACTTGGTGTTGGTGTACTTCAGTTTGCCCTCCGAAATACTACCTGATTTTCTAGTCTTTGAATCTTTCGCGTGTATGATTATAGTTGTTCGTGAACAGTATCAATCAATTGTAACGTTTTGAAGAACTCCATCCTACAGAATAAGACAATATTACTGTACTGTTTCGACCGAGTGTTCAGGTCACGCATCGCAGAGGGGGGAGAGTGTGTTTTGTACTTATATACCGCAACAAGCAAACAGGTGCTAAGACACGGTCCTGGCCATTGGGCCAAGGATCAACAGGATAGAGCTACGTACAAATGTCCAGAAGTATGTGTGTATGTGTATGGTAGATGGGTGAGGTTTATGTTTGGGCATGACAAGGAAAACAGGGGAAGCCCCAGCATCCAGGTCTCCCATCCTATCAGACGGGTCCATCCTCCACGTCGGCGAGCCACGGAAACTCAGTACAGGCACAAAGTACTGTATTCCTACAGTCACTTCTCCCCTGCGAGGTATCTCACTCTTCCCAGTCCTACGAGTACCACCAAGCTCGATTATCGGTACATTGAAGGGTTTTGCTGTCATGTCACAGTCCCCCCTGTGACACATTGTCACGACGGCCTCGCGCGAGAGCTTTGTCACATTATTTATACCTATTCCTCACCCTTTGTATCAGTTTACCAACCACCTCAGTCATAAGCTGGAAAATTGCAGTAGTATACTAGTCTTGTTCTCCACTTAGTAGACTCCTCCAGAATCCAATCTGTTCATTCTCTGTACTCTCAAGCACCTTCATTGATCAAGTAAGGACCAGTGTAGAGGCTGATCCAACCCAATAGTTGAGATCAAGCCTTCCTGGAGTAAACCAGAGTCCCTGCTTGACATGTCAGTGTGTCATGGTTCTATGGTTGGTGGATGTTGGGTGTTGATAGTTAGAAGTTGGCACTAGAGGCAGTTGTATCATAGGGTTAAATGTTGCTGGTAGTAAACAATATAATTTGGGGCTGCTGATCAGTTATCACTTCTTGGAAGCTTAACTTGGCTCTCCCACCAGCCTCTTTTGAGTTATATATTAGAGGTTCATTGATCTCACTTGCAATATAGATCTAATTTTAGAGCCACAAAATACCCAAAAAACTATAGCTTCTTTGTATGAGATTATTAAACACTAGATATTCTTTTTTCTTTATTTTTTTTTCTCTCTAAGAGCCTAGAGATATGTCTGCTGTCTGGGAGTTATTCAACTCTATTTGTAATTGATATAAAAGTACACTATGATCCTTTTGTCTACATACACTGAGGCTATAACTTTCTTTTCTTCTATTAGGGACATCTAATAATTTATTCTAGTTTCTATGATACAAGTACAAGAAATAGTCTAGACAATTAGACTTACTGGAATAAAATATGTTTTGAGACAGAGGAACAAGCAAAAACTTGAATAGAGTAGAAAATGGAACTTATCCTACTTTCTAGTTTACCTAGCCATTTGAACCCCTTAATATACTTTGGCTGAGATGCACTTTTCCAGCAGACTTCCTACCTTCTTTTTCTTTTGCTTGAGTTCTCTCAACCACTCTTTGTTAATGTATTTTATCTACTTTCTACCAAACATGAGTTCTACACTCATTTAGGGTATTTCAATGACCACTCTAGGTAATAGTACATATAAATTGTTTCTAAACTTGGCTGAGACCCAAAACAGTAGCTTATTATCTAACTTATTAGCTATCTATCTGTTATTTCTTGCAGTATAAGCTTATATAAGGTTTTTATCTAGGTCTCTAGCCCAACTTAAACCCTTTATTAATTCTGAGTGAAGTTGACATTGTATTGTTTATCAGCTTGCTGTGCTCTCTTTCTACAATGGTCTATGTAATAGCAGGTAGTATTATCTGTTAGATTGTTGTGCTCTCTTTCTCTAACAGTCTGCAAGGTCATAGTTAGCTTGCATTACTTACTGTTTATTTTGTATTAATTTTTCTTAATTTTTACTGGGTTTTACAGTGTTTATTGAGAATTTAAAGTGAAAAAGTATATTGAAAAAACTTGGAGATAGGTACAGTTTGCTTCAATTTTATTCTAATTTCTTTTGATTTTTTCTGAATCCTGAAATTTATTTGAATTTATTTGAATTTTTGAGTGAAAAGAAAGGTATTAGGTAAAAAGCTTGGGAACAGGTATAGTTTCATACAATTTTGGTATAACAGTATTGTCTGTCAGTATACTATGCTCTTTATGACAGTAGTAGAAACACTGAAAAATAGTATTTTTACTGAACTTTACTGAGAATCTAGAGTAAAAAACTATGTTGACAAAAGCTTAGGGACAAATGTAGTTTTAATCTGATTTTTTTCTGAATTTTGTAGAATTTATTGAGCATTATTAGGTAAAACTTAGTCTTGATTATGCAAGGGTTAGGGTAATTCTACAACAGTCCATGTAACAGTGAGCAGTATTAGAGAAAGGGAGCAAATGTAGAAGCAGGTAAAAGTACTGAAAAAGAATATTTCTACTGAATTTTACTGAGTTTTACTGATTTTACTGAGAAATTAGAGCAAGAAAGTCTACTAAAAAAAAAGTTTGAGAACAGATATAGTTTCATCCAATTTTATTTCAATTTTATTTCAATTTTTCCTGAATTTTGTTGAATTTTGTAGAATTTATTGAGTAAAAAGAGAGAGTATGTGAAAAAGCTAATTAGCCAGTTCTATGTCAGCAGACATTATCCCATGCATAACATATTATACTCTTTTGATGAGGTTTTTATCTAGACCTTCAGCCCAACTTAAACTCTCTACTAATTTTAAGTGGAGTTGACATTATGTTGAAATCAGTATACTATGTTCCTTTTCTACAATAGTTTGTGTAACAGCAGGTAGTATTGTCTGTTAGCTCACTGTGCTTCTTTTCTCCAATGGTCCATGTAACAGTGTACAGTGTTGTCTAGTAGATTATTGTGCTTCCTTTCTCTAATAGTCCATGTAACACTGAATAGTATTGTTTGTCAGCTTGCTGCACTCTCTTCCTCCAACATTTTGCATAATAGTGAGTAGTATTGTCTGCAGTGCACTATACTCCCTAATTTTCTACAGCTTTTTCTAATTTTTAATGAATTTATTGAGTGAATTGAGTGAAAAGACAGGGTATGGGAATAATTAGGTACAATTAATCAGCAGACATCATCCCACATTCCTTTTCATATACCTACTAGAAGATCTATAAGTGGAATCCCAGTGCCTATCTATAAAATCTGCTATGTCCCATATTCTCAAGCCAAAGTTAGAAGATGGTATTCCAACTTGGTTCCATCTCATATAGATACCATGTATATTGATCAACCCAAAGTTTGAGCATACAGATGGCTAGCATAAACATCAAAGGAATACATTCTATCTGTAGATCAATACCAAAGAGCAATAAGTCTGTCATATAGAGAATGCTTAGTCAGAACAGGTAAGAGGGCAATTCTATTCATCTAGGACACTGGAAACTTGTCAAGGAGTTGGCCTAATTGTATATCCCAGACTTAGACATGGAGTCTGGAAATATATACTTGATTATCAAAGTAGACAGGATAAAACTGGGCTATATTATGATTCCATGAGTAATATACAACAAAATAAAATAAAGGCCTAAGGACAAGAGTCAAGCTATTGGATGCTAAAAATATGTGCAAGTATTCCTAGACCTTCAAGTCTGAAGAAAGTAGTATACATAGCAAATATTGGTAGAAGAAGGTTTGTGTAAATGCCCTCTAACTCTAAGAAAAGCTAGAGCACTCTTTTTTTCAAATATTAGAGATTTTACCAACACTGATTCTAGTGAGTTGGTGGATTTGACAGCCAGACTTGCCAGTATTAAGAAAAGAGAGAATATATTTTTGTTGAATAGGTGTAATGGTCCTCATATGCAGTAAAAAGCAATGTAGGGAGTTCTAGTAATTGAGGTATAGACCTGCTGTATATATAGACATTTCTAAACAGTCATATGATTTTATTTGATACTATTTTCTGTATTTAAACAAGATTATATGAAAATCAACAAATAAAAACAAAACTGTTTAAATAAGTTAAATATCTTGTAGAATTTATTGTGTGGGAACTAAACAAGATGACATAATTGTATTTTAGGGGTGAGTACCTAATTATATAATGTCTTTAACAAAAAATCTTAAAGTCATTACCTATACCAGTGTCAGAAATATGGAATAGAGTAAAGGTTAGCTAGTAGTGCAACTCCAAGATAATGTAGATTAAGGAAAAGAAGTAATAGTTAAAAGAATAAATGGAATATACATATACTCTGAGATATAGTAATCAAGGAGCAAAGAGTTTGGAAATAACTGTAGTGAGACAATCTTAGCTTTAACTTATGTATTGTGTCCTGATCTCCTATTGCAAGTGATTGTTAATTTTGAAGATAAAGAGTTGTTGTCAAGATAACTAAGTAAAGGTCTAAGTTCCAAGTTAAAAAGTATGTATAAGAAAAAGAAGAAGAAGTAGCAACAAAGATATAATAAGTAGACATTAATCTACAGACTAACTTGCTATAATATATCTATTCTATATTGAGGAATAAAAGAGAACCAGTCTGTACTATGATCCTACAAAAGTATTATCTAGAAGTAATTGATTAGGAGATGAAATTAAAGAAAAATAATAATAAAATATATCCCAAAAACCTGGTATATGACAGTATCCCCCCTTTAAGGCTAAGCCCTTAAAGCCCCAATGTATAATGTTATCTAATACTAAGATCCTAGACCTAATTCTTTCCAACAATGAATTCTATGAGCAAGAGAAGTTGTATTGTTATAAAGAATTACAAAAGCAAGAGAAAAAGAAAGCTACTAAACATCAACTGAAAAAACAACAATGCATAGCAGAAAAAAAGAGGCAAGAGAAACTAGTGGAGCAGACAAGACTCCAAAAAGAAAAGGAAAAGCAAGAGTAACTCTAAAAAGAACAAGAGAAAGAGGAGAATCACCTCCAAAAAGATAAGAAATTAAATGCTATTACTTTCTATCTACTTAATAAATGCTTCCAGCAATTGGAAGGACAGTAGCAAGATGTTATTGCCAGAATCAAGGGTAAGATTTGGTTGAATAATCTGTGCAAACAAAAGACAATTTGTACTTTCTTTCATGATAACTTTGAGAATATGATACTAATTAGATCACCAGTTCTCCCTAAAAAAATGTCAGATAAAACTACTGTCTATAGAAAGTCTAGCCTAGCAGCAATAACAGAAGGAATTGGAGGTGGAATTTGAAAAGAGGAATATTACAGGTGATAGAAATCTGTGCTTGTGTTATTACTAGTATGGGATAAACTGTGAGCTTCAAGGATTAATATAAGTTCCTTTTGTATATTCTGATGATACTGAATTTCTCTTTACAGGAAATCTACAGCTTGTTAACCCTGTGTTGAGGCCAGGATAGCTTGTTACCCATCTATAGAGAAATTTAGAAGAAAAGTGAATGAGAAACAGGCTGTAAAAAGGTCATAAACTGCAGCAAATAAATATATAGCAGATGAAAAGTAAAAAGGATACATGGAAAATTTGCTGGAACAATTGGTTAGTCAAGTAAGGAATCTAGTAGAAGCAGTCAATTAGGTCAGAAATAAACTTGGAGGAGTAAGCAAGAATTTGAAGAGGTTTGAGAGCAAGCTGATAATATGGGCAGAGACTGTGAGTGGAGAGACAGAAACAGAAAAAAGAGAAAGAGAGAACAAAGAAAAAAAAGAGCAGAAAAATTAATAAAAGTAATAGAAGTTAAGGATTTGAATATAGAAGAAGTCAAAAAAAGTAGTAGTGGTATGCTGTGATTTTGTAGTTGTTCTTTGCTAATTAATATTATTACTGTTTTCTGCTAAATAAAAAATTTAGTGTAAGGAATAGAAAAGAATTTTACAAGTACTCTAAGAGTGAAGCAATGCTCCATTGCAATAGAAACTGCATGATTTCAGAATACAAATAAGTTATGCTGATACAATAGAAACTGCTTTTGGCAATACAAGTACTTAACTTATTGCAAAAGAAACTGTATATCTAAAGAATACAAGTAAGTGATTTATACATTGAAAAAATTACATGGAGAGTGAAATACAAGTACTCAACTTTGATTTTTCTTCTTTCTTTTTCTTTTTCTTTTATTTTCTTTATTTTTATTTTTATTTTTTATTTTTTCAGAAACAAAGTTGGAAGAATAGAAAAAAAAAGTTGATATTACTTCTCTTACATACCACTATCAAAAAATAGTAATGTCTATAGGGGAATTTGTGAATATACCTATTTACCCCTCCCATATACAGTCTATAGACCTATTAAGCACTTCAAATCCCAATACTAATGCCTCTCCTAATACTAACCATAGAGAACATCCCCCAACCAATAACAGTAGCAACAATTTACCAAGGCTTTTCTCAATGGAATCCAATATCACTACTTCATCACTAGACTATGTAGAAGGAATGGAAACCTAACCCACTAGCATTTTGTAGGCAAACCAAATTAGTATAGAAGATAATATCTTTTTCTCTTCTCCAAACCAGTTACAGAAACAAATCAATGAAACTATAGTCATTTCCAGTTAAACTCCATCCAACCTCTAACTCCTGAAAGCCAATATTAGCAATCTATGCCCTAGCATAGAACCATCCATTATTTTATATTAAGTTAACAGTCCTATAGATCCCAATCTATAAGATAGTAACTTCACCCTGGTCTCTTTACTAGGTATTGATGAATACCTCAATAGTAATGCCAAGAATATCTTGTACTCTCTCCAAAGAATAGCAATCTTCATAAAACAATGGTTATCAACTAACAGAAACATTAACTAATTCCTCTAACTTATGGATATTGGATATACTGCCTGAAAATTTATCTTAGCCATATATGAGGCTGGGTAGTTGAGGGTGTACTGTTCTGACTAAGTATGTTCACTAATATTATCCTGGTATTATGCTCTCAGATAGTTAGAGCCTTCCCAAAATCTGACATAGCTGTAATATGGCTTAATATTTAAGACTCACAAAGTAGCACAAAAGTAAAAACTCTTATCAATAGAAGCTTCAACTTCAGATGCTATATAGCTATCTTCCAAGGCACTAACATAAACCCTGGAGTACTGCAGTGCAAAAACTGTTGGAAATGGGGACATACTACCTATATATACCAGGTGCATAGAACCAAATGCCAGTAGTGCAGTAGATCTCACAAGCTTGAGTACCATTAACAAATGGTATAATACTACAAGAGAAACTCTAAAGCAAACCCATCTCTATCAAAAACTAAACAAAATGAACCCTACTTATATATGTTCAAATGCATTAACTGCAAAAACAACTACTTTGTCAACAATACCAAATTTCCCTACTAGAAATACCAGTTTAACAGAGAATAGTATACAAAGAAGTCCTAAGAGCCCAAAGAAATCTGAGTCAATTCAATCTACTTAGCTGTGAGCAGCAAAATGCAATGAAATTTAAAGCCCTAAAGATATACTCACAGAACATGTGAAGAAATAAACTACTTACAAAAACTATCCTAGAAGAGAGAAAACATGAATACAATATAGCCTTTTTATAAGAACCCCCTCTGGTATCTTATTAGGTAGGCTCCTAGCTATCTATTAACTAATGGCAAGCTTGTTATAGAAGCTCTACATCACCCAGCATAGAGCCTCTTTGTCCAAGTACCAACCAGCAACAGCAATCAACCAAGAGTACTCATCTATATTAATAGTAGATTAAACTTTCTGAGATTTACACTGTATACTAATATTCTAAACCACTATGACATAAGTCTTATCTCCTTCTCAAACAAGAATATTACTTATTTTTTACTTAATATCTATTCAGACAATTATCAAGATGCCCTGATATACCTCAAGAATACTGAAATAAACCTTAATGACATACTTATTATGACAGAAGACTTCAACATTAGAAACTCTAACTAAGACCTCTCTTTTCTCTATTATTTCTCCCATATGGAAACTCTTCTCAAAATCACTAATAGCCTAGGACTCCAGATGTCAAATTCTATCAATCCTGGTCCCATATGATATACTAACAACCCCTCTAACTCTAACTCTGTTATTGACCTAATGTTTCTTTAGCATAACAGTACTATACTCTATAACCACAGCTTACTATCCAATATGTGAAAACCTTCTAACTATGTTCCTCTTGTAGTTGATATTACCATCCAAGAAGAAAACAACCAGAATATTAAAAGCATATTAGTTAGAGATAGCAACAAGAAAACTAATTTTCTCCAGGACCTTTTCCATATGCTATACAATACCAATACCACCAACATCCACAATACTATAGACCTCAAAAGCACAGTCAATGCATTTGCTATAGCCATAGAAATTCTATAGGTCAAGTACTCAATATCACTAGATGTTCCAAGGAATAGTGGAATGCTAAAGGTATAAAAAACATTGTCTAGTACTATCTCACAGACAGTTCCTAGGACTGAAAAATATTCAAAAAAATAGTCAAAGTTGCAAAACAATGGTATTTCAATGAGAATATTCAGAAAATTGCTATACTCAAGAAGAGACCATAGGACTTAATGAACTAGATAAAGAAAAAAAAACTTCTGACAACTAAAACTACAATTCAATAAACAATTGTATACCAACCTGGACAATCTCTGGAATGCTCTATATTCTTCCTATAACTCTGCCCAAAATAGACTAGTAAACCCCAGTATTATCCAAGAAATACTAACTATTCCTGCTACTAAGTGGTCTCCCTTCTCTGTTACTGAGCTATATGATGTGTTAATCAAGTGCAACAACAACTTAACCCCTAGATCTAATTATATATCCTGGCAATACCTAAAAATCATTCTAAGTAATTGTCAGAATATGATATTAGAGAGGATATATATTATATAATATTTAATTGCATAATAATAGCTATACAATGCATCTATGAAAATTATAATACTTAGTCTCAAACTATCTAACTAGCATTCATATTTGAATTTAGCCACTTCCTCTGACATTTTGAAACTCAGTCTATTTTAACCTGTAATTGCTACATCTACCCTGCCTAGACCAATCTTGCCCAGATTTCAGCCCTGCCCAGAATCCAGCCTTACCCAGAACCTAGTCTTGTTCAAGATTCAAATAGTTTGCTCCAACACCAGATCCCAGCTCAATTCCATAATGAATGAACCCAATGAAAAAGAACATTACAATCAAGAGGAAACCATAGAGAGAGAAAATCCAACTAGCCTACTGACCCCAATCAAAGCAGTTGAAGAAGACAGTGATGAAAACACTAAAATCTTACAACTTCAAGCCAAATTAGCCAGTATCTAATTAAAACTCACCACTCTCAAGAAGAAAAATCCCTTAGAATGTCATCTATCAGTGTTCAGGCCCCAGACCAGATAACACCTTACCAGTCCTCTAAATAGTGATGTCAAAGATGAGAAAAGTCCTGTTATCCAACCTTTCTATAGTAATCCCTACGATTTTGACTAGTTTTTTGCTAAAGTCAATAGAGCCTTCCTACTAGCTCCCTATAGATTCACCAATGATACTCATCATATAATATTTACTTGCCAGCACCTTGAAGGGAATGCTACCTCATAGACAGAACCCATATTGACTAGTACATCGCTATGCATAAGGATTGTTCTCCCCCAACACTAATGATCTATGGGCTTTGGTTGGATCCATCACCATTTAATGTATCTTGACATGCGATCTGATGTTGCTGCATGATATTGCAAGGGATGTACAAGTATAAGATACAAGAGGGTGGCTCTAAAAGCCTGGCCAACTCTTTGATGCCTCCCATACCCTATGCTATAACATTGTGTCAAGCAGACAAATGTTTGCAAGTCTGAGATGACATAATTGTGACCACAGGTGGTCACAATACAAGATGGCAATTGTTCATGTATTGGAAATCATTGTATTTACAGGCTATGTCCTCAAAACCTTGTACTATCCATTGTTGCTATTGTATTCAGAGAACATATATAAGTAGCTAGGACATGTACTGACACCTCAGTCATTTACACATGAAGACTGGATGTCATAAGTTTATTATATTTCTATACACCAGTTTGTCCCAGTCAGTTAGGAACAAATACTTTCACAACCAGCATTAAGAGAACCAACATACCCTAAGGTATCCCATTCATTGATCACCTCAGTGATTTGGGACACATATTTATACAGCTATGGCCTTGATGGAACTGACCAGATCCATGGTTCTTCCTGGAGACAAGAAAATTGTGTCAAAATGGATTTTCACTTTCAACTTATTAAATTGTCTGCTTGCCACATTCAATGCTAATACAGATATCTTGATCTCACGATTCTCTGCAAACACCATAAGGCTCATAGTCAACACAGAAGATTATCTTCAGAGTTTCATTGCATTTTCTGGAGTTGTTGGTAAGGGAAAGATTAAGATAACAGTCATGATGAAAAGCAGGGCCAAAATTAAAGGTGACATTGATGGGGGACCACTAGGTGTACAAAGTATTGCTGGCTTTGGGACATGGCTATGCTCATAATACAAGGAAATCCTGGTTTCAATTATTAGAGGGTGTTATTAGGATAGTAGCACTGACTGGCACACTGTACTAGTATGAACCGCAGATGCTAATAAACTTTGTGGGCTTTGTATGAGCAGGATTCAGTGACTGGTAGGTAGAGCTTTGTGTTTGTGCCTGCCCAGTAAAGTAGAAATTTCCTTCAACTGCTGGGCCATTGGGTCGAGATGACACACTAACACTAGAGCACAAATGAGGTGGAGAGCCATAGAGCAGCATGTTTGCTGATATATAGCCCTCGTGATTGCAACAGGTTATCCTGACTGTTGGAAATTGGGCCTTGGAATGCAAACGTAGTGTATTCATGTATTATACAGTACAGTATTTATACTATGAAGGGTGTAAAAGAATTTTCAGAAATACATATGAATGAATAATCTACATGGAATATACTGGAATCTAATTAGTCAGCATACCGGGGAATGATCCAGAACATGCCGGATTGCTCCATTTCCAACACTGTCAGTATGCTAATATATGTACATTTGAAAACAAAAACTTAAAACTAATTGCAGATATGAATTTTTGTCTGCAATCTGTCTGGGCAGAGGGTCATTCTACCAGGTCTTGCCAGATACCCTGCTCAATCTGCTGGTATTGCCAGTTGGCAAGTTGCTGGCAGGCAAGTTGTAGCTGTGTTGCCACACACACTATACACAGTGTGAAATGAAGCCAGTGCTTACTCACCCAGAGCGAAAAAAGGCATCTTATATGGTCTTTCTATTCCTGAGGAAAATAGAGTTCACTTTGACTTGTGAAATGGCACAAAGGCTGCTTAATAGGTATTCGGTGGTATTCACTTGCACTCAAATCTTCAGAAATGGTCAATCACATTATTCCATTCAATCTCCAAGCACTTCACCTTCTCTAGACCGATTGGGAACGTTTCTCAACAGAACTTCTACTTCTGCAATCACTGCAACCAAGAAATTCAACACTGCAATAACAAACTCATAAATCATCTTGTTGAAGAGATCGCAATTCACTCACAGAGGCAGATCCAGGTACAGTTGCTAAGCAGTGCCAGCTTCATTTCCTTTCTCACATGCTGGAGTTCACACCCAGGCAAAACCAGGAACCAGTTTAGTTTGGCTATTTAAGCTCTACCCCTGTATGACTTCATAGTTTGACCTTCTGTAAACCTCACATATAGCTCTATTTACCAGCTTATTTCTTGCATGGGGCTGTATTCTACCACTCAGACTGTAATCTAAGGCTGTAGAATGCATTGGAGGGCTCAGAGAGGGCTATCTGAGAAATGCCTCCAGTCATTTCTGCCAAGCCAAACAATGGTACTATGACATAAATTGATAAACTGGGCTGCTCTCAGACCTTGAAAGCTGAGAGCAAGCATGGTGTTACGATTAGTCTGTGCAGCCAACAGCATCTTGTGAGAAGCTATAGAAAGATAAGACTTGAAAAATAGACAGAGATCAAGCTATTCAAAGCACTGTGAGCTTGATAAAGACAAGGCAAGGGCATTCCAAAATGACAAAGTCCCTGTTCCATGAAGAACAGTAACACCAGAGGTAGCTCCAATCCAAGAAATCATGCTATAGTGCTCGAGGAGTCACCAAATGTGTCATTAGCTACCGTGGCTTTTATTATGGCAGTTAACATCATGCAATTTGATGTTTGAGTTTAAACCAGACCTAAAGACTAAACCTCCTTGTCAATTTGTTGGATTGACCAGAGACAAAACAAAGGGCTTACTGCAGAAGGTTGCCTACAGAAATATTGTTACACTAGCTGACTATCTATAGCCTGAGTCACCTTAGGTGCTCCTTGAGCTCAAACCACCATATGGTCTCGGTTTTCCCACAATTCTGTGGGGGGGAGAAATAGAGGATAAGTACCATACAGAGAGCCCCGAGCTCTTACATTTGCTTCTCTTCATCAAAGTCAACCTTGTCTCATTGCCCCACTGATTGACCAGATTAGCTTAACACCTAGTTCCATATCACAAAAACTGTCAACATGCCTGCTAGCCCCCCACTCTGCCAACCAACCTGCTGACCAACCTGCCAACCAACCTGCAACCCTATACCCTGCTGTTCTGCCACCAGCAGCATTGCTTTCTACTGATGACACAACTGCCTTTAGTACCAACTTCTAACTATCAACACCCAACCTCCACCAACCATAGAACCACAATGCACCAACAGCAAAACCCACCCAATATACCGATAATTGAGCTTAGGGAACTCATAGGGTTAGGAAGAGATATCTCATGGGGGAGAAGTGACTATAGAAATACAGTGCTATTGCAACTGTACCAAGTTTCCATGGCTCACCGGCATAGGGGAAGAACCTGTCTGATTGGATGGGAGACCTAGATACTGATACTTCTATGCCATTTTCCTCTTCTTTTCTTTGCTTTCCACTAGTCACCACTGCCATTCATACTGCTACCCTACCTCTCTACTATCAACCTTACTCTTTTGGCCATATACCTCCTGTAGACACACCTCTGACATTGGGCCCCATTGGGGCTCTCTGCGTCTTAGCACTAGTTTGCTTGTTGTGGAATATAAATGCTGAATCCAAAAAAAAAGCCTGAGTCACCTGTTACCAGTCAATGCATGACTCGCTACATTCCATAGATCTCAAACTCAAGAAATCATAATGTGACTTTCTGTACTTTTACTTGTGATTTCGGTGTATTTTGATGAGATAATTATGTAATGCTATGCAGCACAGCCAGTTTGGGCATTCTGGTCTGCTGTAGCTATCTCTATTGTAATCATTGAGCTTGAGTGCCAGTGTAATCTTGAATTGAACAATGTGATAACTTGAAGTGGTGGAATCCTCAACACACTTATGTATCTCATGTTGGAATTTGGATCTCATGCGAGCCTGCACGATGCATGTGATTATTTATTGTTTCACATTTTATTGTTCTAGATAGATATATAAGTAGAATAAGTAGTTTGTACTCATCATCTGTTTGTACCCTCCCACATTCATATTTCAACATCTTGTTGCATCAACCAAAGCTTGCACAGGCACATTCAAGAGATAGATATAGCTATTTATGTGTTGAAGAAGTAAATATATTGGTGTCCATCATTAAATAATTCAAAGTAAACCAAACCTATGCAATTTACACAAGATTTATGGCAAATCTTTGTCTCCCTCACACAAGGTGAATTGGTTACTTGGGATACTATCACAGAATTATGTTATTGTCATGGAGTGACATCGAGTTGTCTTGAAAACTTCATTTGCTGGAGCATTTGCTTCAGATATTTACATATATTAATGGGAATGTAGTTACAGTTTAACTAAGTCTTTCTTGCTTTCCCTCATCTTCCCCTGTGTGCAATTTATTTTGCTGCATTGAGAACTGGGTTTCTGGCATGTGAGGCCCTCAGATACCCATGGGAACTTTCTGATAAGAGGTCATCTTGTGCCCATTTTGCAGCACCTCCAACTGTTTTTGGTATAGAAAGCTGTCTGAGAGCATCATTAGGTGTATATTAGCATGTATGCTTCAGAAAAATAGAGTTCTCTGGGGGGGTAGGGAGCCTGAAAAGTCCAGACACCTTTTTGGTCAAAGGACACTGACTAAGCGTCTCATGTGTGTCAGTGGCATTGCTGAATCCCAGAGATTAAACAAATAAGGAAATAAAGATAAACAAGTTCAGGGATTGTGCAAAGAGAAGCTGCCTCTTGGGCACACTACTCAAAAACTCAGCTGGTAGTTCATACTGAGATACTCGGCAGCTTACCTCAATCCCAGTTGAGGTAGCTGTAATGCCAGGAACTCCTGCATTGGTCAAGTGTAAATGGA
>Ga0153924_1001093_pt1 | contig 14912 bp, 8 predicted proteins | sample TSNJ008MetaG_FD_104709 | JGI IMG/M metagenome (GOLD analysis project Ga0153924, IMG submission 104709) | Attine ant fungus gardens microbial communities from New Jersey, USA - TSNJ008 MetaG | ecosystem: Host-associated > Fungi > Mycelium > Unclassified | place: USA: New Jersey, Wharton State...
CTCATCAATCATCAGGAGAGTATCGTCCGGCAAAAAATCCATGAGTGTATAGGGACGGGACCCTGGTGGCCGCCCGCTCAAGTGACGAGAGTAATTCTCGATCCCGGCACAATAGCCCATTTCCTGCATCATCTCGAGATCGTACTCCGTGCGCATTTTAATCCTCTGAGCTTCAATGAGTTGATTAGAACGATCGAATTCGGCGAGCCGCTCGTCAAGCTCTTCTCGAATCGCAGTGACCGCCTTTCTCAGTTTATCATGAGGAGTGACAAACTGCTTTGCAGGATAGATTGTCAAGTGGGTCAGCCGGTTCTGGATGTCTCCAGTCAAAGGATCCAAAGTCGAGATCCGATCGATTTCGTCTCCAAAAAACTCCACACGAATAGCTACATCTTCCCTTTCTGCAGGATAAACCTCAATGACATCTCCGCGCACTCGAAATTTACCCCGCGTAAAAGCAATGTCATTGCGTTCATACAGCATCTCTACCAACTTCGCCAAAAAAGATTCGCGCGTTATGACTTGACCCACCTTGATACTCACAAGCATTTGCAAGAAATCCTCAGGAGATGCCAAGCCGTAAATACATGAAACACTTGCTACCACGATAACGTCCCTTCTGGACAATAGTGAGCTCACAGCTGACAACCGCAATCGCTCAATTTCCTCATTAATTGCACTGTCCTTTTCAATGTAAGTATCTGTTCGCGGAAGATAGGCTTCCGGTTGATAGTAATCAAAGTAGCTGACAAAATACTCGACCGCGTTCCGAGGAAAGAACTGTTTATACTCGCTATAAAGCTGGGCCGCCAATGTCTTATTATGGGACATGATCAACGTAGGGCGATCTATCGCCTGAATGACATTTGCCATAGTAAAGGTTTTGCCTGACCCGGTAACCCCTAAGAGCGTCTGATGACGATTACCGGCCCTAAGCGACTGTACAAGCTGATCAATGGCCTGTCCTTGGTCACCACAGGGACCGAATTGAGAAACAAGCTCAAATGACATTCCGTCAGACTACCGTAGTGCCGCGCCTTCAGGAAACAAACAAATGAGCCAAAGTCAAATAAATGATTGAAACGGATGTTTGATTCGTGCATATGTGGACCATGCCAGGAACGACGATTTTAGCAGGAGAGGGTAGAACAGCATCGCTTTTGCTCGAAGCTGCAGGAGAAGTCTTTGCTGAACAGGGATTTCACGGAGCGACCATTCGGGAAATAACGAGTCGAGCTGGAGTGAACATAGCCGCCGTAAATTACTACTTTCGGGATAAGGACGAGCTGTATATGGCGGTATTAAGGCACGCGCACCGGTCTTCATTAGAGAAAGGAGCTTGGGAGCCAGTGCAAGAGGGCCCAGCTGAAGACCGGCTGCGGCAATTTGTCCATGGATTGTTTCGCCATTCGCTGGATCCGTCACGGCCCAAATGGCATGAAACGTTGATAGCACGGGAGTTAGTCAGCCCAACCCCTCTATTTAAGCAGTTAATCGACGAGGGATTGCGTCCACATTTTTTAGTTTTAAAAAAAATGGTGCAAGAGGTGGCAGGTGCTTCGCTTCCACAAAAAAAACTGCAAATGATAATAGCTAGTATTTTGGGCCAGTGTTTTTTCTATCGACACAGCCGAGCAGTCGCTATGCAATTACTTCCCGAACTCTACAATGGAGAAAATTGGATGTACGAGATTGCCGAACACATTTCGAACCTGAGTATTCTGGCAATTCGCACCGAGGTTTGTTCAGGAGCCTGTTAACAAACGCTCTCTCATTCATAATTTTTACAGTGACCGCTTCCTCGCTTGTTTCCAACATTCAAATTCCGTCTCCGAACTTGAAAAAACCGCTCAATCCCAAGGTCCTTTATGTGATACTGATACTCATAGGGGCGATTGGCTTTGGTGTCTATTTTTCCAAACAAAATACGGAAACTACTGATGATGCTTTTATATCGGCTCACATCGTACAAATAGGACCTCGGATTGCCGGGCAAATCTTACGCGTCTGGGTGAATGACAATCAGTATGTTAAAAAGGGAGATTTGTTGGTGGAGCTGGATCCCCAAGACAACCAGGCTCTTTATGCTCAAGCCGCTGCATATTTGGCTTCATCCGAGGCTAAGCTCCTTCAAGCCCGTTTTTCCTTATCGTCCAGTCGACGAAATCTGGACCAATGCATTGCTGATGTCGCTCAAGCTGAAGCGAACGTCGAAAATTCCGACGCTGATTTTATTCGTAATGAGGGCCTCCGTAACCGAGGCGTCATCTCTCAGCGTGACTATGATGCTTCCAAGGCTCTAAAACTGGGTAACCATGCCATACTCGAAGGGAGGCAAAAAAAAGTCCTGGGAGTGCAATCGGATGTACAGATGGCGGAAGCGTCTGTGAAAAGTGCCCAGGCTACAGTAGATGAGGCCACGGCCCTTGTGGAATCCGCTCGACTCCGCCTCTCTTATACAAAAATTTACGCTTCGCAGGACGGATACATCACCCACAAAAACGCGGAACCCGGAAATTATGTTTCTAGCGGCACGCAACTGATGGCCCTGGTATCGGACAAAGTTTGGGTGGTGGCCAATTTCAAGGAGACCCAACTTCGCCATATCCGGAAAAGTCAAGATGTCCGGATCTATGTGGATGCTTATCCGACCCTCGACTTAAAAGGAAAGGTGGACAGCATTCAAGCTGGTTCGGGGAGCCAATTCAGTCTGCTACCTCCGGAAAATGCCACCGGCAATTTTGTGAAAGTAGTACAGCGAATACCGGGTAAAATAGTTTTGAAAAAACTTTCCTACGTAAACGCGCCCCTCCTCGCACCCGGCATGTCTGTAAGGCCTACCGTATTCGTCCGTTAGCACTATCGTTGAAATCGTATCAAATGATTACATTCGACAGCCGCCGGATCGACCCTCTTGGCTTGGAGCTTTGTTGCAAGCGTTCGTCCGGCGGCTGGTGACTCGCCTACGTACTGCGAGTAGATGCCTTGGGAGAGGGATATCGTGGGTTGCCAAGAAATTTGCTGAAAAATTCGTTCGCAAGAAGGTATGCTTCGGTGAACATCCCATTTTGGAGCAGGAGAAAAGACAATCTTCACTTTTTTTCCGACTATTTCTTCGGCGATACGGATGACTTCGGAAACAGAATGAGATTTGCCATGTGCGATGTTAAAGATTCCTGACAATTTTAGGACAACAATTTCTGCTACGGCGGCCACGCAATCGTCTACATGGAGGTAGTCTTTTAAAGCCGAACCATCACCCCAAATTTTCAAAGGCTTTTCCTCACGAAGTGCCTCTAAGAGATAGGAAATTAGTCCCTGTGGCTGAGTCAGGGGGCTTGAAACCCCATAGATATTGGAAAGCCGTAAAATTGTGAAATCGACTCCGGACTCTCCAAATCTCTGAATTAAATTTTCCGCAGCTAGCTTTGCAAATCCGTGCCAACCGCGCGGAAAAAGCTCATCATCTTCTCGACTTGGTCCAGTGCTCGCATCGCCATATATTGTACCAGCCGATGAGATGAAGACAAACCGCGGGGCGGCTGGACCGAGCTGGGCTATTCGCGAGAGCAAACCGGAGAGTATCGGTAGATCGATCCTCCATTCGATGCCGGGAGATTGTTCGGATGAATAGGGGACGGTGCTCCATGCAAAATGGACTATGTCGGTTACAGACTCAAGAATATTTCCTTCCCAGAGGTCTTCCCATCCATATTCATCCGCTTGAGGATTGCGCGTCACCGAAACCGCCCGATAGTCTGAATTTTTCAACCAATTTAAAAATGCTGCGGCTAACCGCCCATGAGCTCCAGTGACTAGTATCGAGCGTTGGGTCATATCGTAATTAGTTGCATGTTATCTATCTCTATTGCAGCAACATATTACATGCAACTGCAATTTTTCTGAGAAGCGTTCCAAAGAAGGAGGGCTCAATATGGGAACACCTCACAGAAAAGCTATGCGATACATTTGTGTCCTCTGCCGCACCCAGGCATTGAGGCGAATGTTTTTATATGGTGAAACCCGAATTTCAACCGTTCGATTTTATCATTTTTCCTTAGATTTTTGACGCCGTTACCTTTCGTCATTTCGTCGACAGGCAGCTTTCTCTCCATCATTTCGGAGAAAGTTCAATTCTGAACGTCGGATTTTCTGCGTATTTGGGCAGGATAGGATTTTTTGATTGAAAAATAACACATTGAGGTTTAATTGGTTACGATCTTAAAAAGGCAATTCGGGAACAAGTCTCATTTTTTCACACATCCTCCGCAATCCATACAGCTGATGAGCCGAATCTTCGTTCGTAAACAACTCAATACCTAATTTTCCAAAGTCTGTTTTTCCCCTTATGTCTAGTCAAACGCTTCCGCCGATTCAATTCTGGATGAGAATGTTAATAGTATTAGCAATGTCCCTTGGATTTACCGCCTCCTATATTTCGATTTCTAAAAAAATGGGGCCATTATCCAAGGTCCCGATTTACGACGATTGTGCTTATACGGGTAAAGGCATGCAATTTTTATACGATCTCAAACACGGCGGCGTCCGCAACTTTGTTCGAAGTGTCTTGGAACTGAGGCCTCACGCGCCGATCCTTGAACTCCAAGCCATGTTAGGGTTTCAACTTCTGGGAATGGATGATGACGCCTCGCCTTACTGGTTGAATGTTTTCGTGCTGTTCGCTTATCTAGCAGTGCTTGCTTGGTTGATGTGTTCGATGCCAATGCTTCCTTGGCTAGCGATTACCTTTGTCTGTGTGTCTTTGCCGATTGCTAAGATGGCAGTAGTGGAATATCGGCCGGATATTTTTTGGGCAATTTGTGTTTCCTTCGGGATGTTCGTCATGTTTACTGGCAGGGGTTGGCTCTCCACCCGAAGCACCCCATTTGCTGCTGGTGTAGCTTTTGCCCTTGCTTTATTTGGTAAGCCATCTGCTTTCCCAATGACGCTGGTCCTTCTGTTTGCTGCGGTAGTGAGCAGGATGTTCTATGCTAAGCTATTTGAAGCAGAGTTGCTCTCGCTAGCTTCTCTGTGGCGCATAGTGGTATGGTTTGCGGGGCCTATTATAATCATAGACGGCTGGTTTTACACCATCTTCGGCAGAGGTTTTTGGAATTATTTCTACGGACACGCTTTTGGCTCCTCTGCGTATCTGTGGGCTTTTCATGGTAGTCTGAAGGATCAATTACTCTACTATATTACAGGATACGGCGGTCTGTGCAATATGGGGCGCATAGGAGCTCTCCTGGCAATCTTTACCGGTATCTTGCTGCTTTGGAGGTGGAGTACTGGGCCTTGGGCAGCTAGGGTCCGTGGAGGACTCTTGTTTGGATTATTGGCATTGATTTACTTGGCTAATACTTCTGGAACGGCGAAACAACCATTTATAGGAGCAGCCATATACACTATGCTCATTTTTCTTTGTGCATGGTTGCTGGCAGAGTTCTATGCCACCTATCGTGAGGTTCGGCTGGCCAAAGGAATCGTTACTTTAGGCTTAATAATTTTTGCCGCAGCAGTCCCTATATCCCTGAACGAATGGCCGAGATATTCTGACCGAAGAGGTCCTGATTATTACTCGGTGCCAACTCTTGCCATGGTCGAGGAGCTTAAGGGTCTGAATCCTTGCCCAGTAAAAATCCTTTGGGTAGCCGGAGGGCCCATCAGCCCCCCGACTATCGCTATGTGGATGCTTCGTAATTCCATCCGCCCTGAGTTCTTATACATCCAAGGAATCACCGGTGTAGATGGTCCCTTTCAGGATATCAAGAAGCGTGCAGATCTTGTGATGATCCCTCTAGATACCTATTTTACTAGGGAAATTGCAACGAAATGGTATCCCAATCTCAGCCAGGATTTGATCGAAGATCCTGAATTTCGTCTCTTGCGAGTAGTGTCCACGGACTATGGGACCATCCATTTTTTTATTCGGAGCTCTTTTTCTCCCTCCGCCAAAGCTCACTAGTCTATCTTTTGTCTATCTTTTCTGCAGCAACTATGAGAGAGAGTCGGCGAATGGGAACCGTATTCTCGAGAACACCGAGACGTGCTGATATTCGGGTCAGCTCATGATACGGCATAAATTGGCTCTTGCTGATTCGATCGATGATTTTTAAAAGTCGCCTTGGTCCCACATTGTTTCTCGATAAAAAAACGCGGCCGCATCTTGACCTCCTTAAAAATTTTGCCGAGATATTCCCCCAAAATTCCGATGCCGAGTAGTTGAATTCCCCCAAGGAAATTCACACAAAATAAAGTTGAAGCCCAACCCTGTATGATGTGATGAGCAAACAAACGGATATAAATAATATAAAATCCTGCGATTACTGAGCACAAAAAAATAATTGCTCCGATCACTGTGACGAGGCGGAGTGGAGCAACCGACATGGACGTAATGCCATCCCATGCGAAAGCAAGCAGGCGACCTAAAGAATATCCGGATTTTCCAGCTAATCGTGCCGATCGTTTATAATAAACGATAGAAGACTGAAGTCCTATTAATGGAACAATACCTCGAAGATAGACATTGGTCTCCCGGTATTCTTTGAGCGCATTAATTGCTTGCCGCGACATCAACCGATAATCCGCATGATTATGGACGACTTCGACTCCAAGATATGCTAAAATGCGATAGAATATCTCTGCAGTTCGACGCTTGAAATATGAATCGACGGTTCTGTCGCTGCGTACGGCATAGACAATGTGAGCTCCTTGAGCATAGGCATCAACCATTTCCTCAATAGCATTCACGTCATCCTGCAAATCGGAATCGATAGAAACCACAATTTCACCAGACGAATTGAAGAGTCCGGCAACAAGGGCATTTTGATGCCCATAATTTCTCGATAATTTCAGTCCTGAAATTTTGACGCCATCATTTGCAAATTCTTCAATAAGAGACCAAGTTCTATCTTTGCTTCCATCGTCAACGTAATAAATAGAGGAAGCCTCGGAAATTTTTCCCTTTTCAGTCAGGCGCCCAAGCACGGAGAGTAATGCCTCGTTTGTTTTCCGCAGTACAGCTTCATCATTATAACAGGGAACCACGATGGATAGTTCGGTCATTCTAAAAGCGACTTAAAAATGTGTAAATATTGTAACTACATATGGTTGTAAATATATTTTATCGAAGATTATAGTGAGAATACACTCAGTAGGTGGAACTTTCCGACAACCGCTGACCTTGTTCTAAAATTTGGGCAATTTACATCCAGTCCGACAACTCATCGGTACTTTCACTAATGCATGAGTAGCCACCTAAATCGGAGGTCGGTATGCCCACTGCCTCTTGTCTTGCCTTTGCGGTATACTAATGGTAACTTTGGCCACTCTCAAACGCGGGAAAGCAGCTCAATAGCATGACTGTTCGTGGTTGTCCATTAGGAACTTATGCAAAGATTGTGCTGTTTTGGAGGCGGTTTTTTCGATCCATAGCGCCGCTTTTTGAGGAACGAAGAAAATTATTATTGAAGGATGCTTACGGTTTCTCAAGTCACCAAGACGTTTGGTGGGCGAACATTATTTGCTGATGCGACTTTACAAATTAACCGTGGTGATCGTGTTGGTCTCATCGGAGCAAATGGCGCCGGGAAGTCCACGCTCTTTTCGCTCATCCTAGGTGAAAATGAACCCGATACCGGTACCGTGACCTTACAACGCGGCATCACAATGGGCTTCCTCCCGCAGGAAAGCGTACCCTTGGGTGACGAGACTGTATTGGAGCTTGCCCTTGGCCAGGAACGAGATGACTATTCAGACGAAGCAAAGGCAAAACGGATTCTATCTGGTTTGGCATTCCGCGAAACGGATTTTGAGCGTCCTGTCAAGGCATTGAGTGGGGGGTGGGTGATGCGCGCGCATTTGGCACGGCTATTGGTGCAGGCGCCGAATTTGCTCCTTTTGGACGAGCCGACCAACCACCTTGATCTTGAATCGCTTGGTTGGTTCCAAAGTTATCTGCAAGGATATACAGGTGCGATCCTCACAATTTCACATGACCGAACATTTTTGAACGTGCTTTGTGATAGCATTGTGGAGATCTCGCGACAGCAGCTGTATCGCTACAGCGGAAATTATGATAACTATCTCCTACAACGCCAGGCGAGAGAGGAACAATACCTTGCCGCTTACAAGAACCAACAACGCGAAATTGCTCATTTGGAGGAATTCATTAATCGATTTCGTGCAAAGGCCAGCAAAGCGGCACAGGCGCAAGAACGTATCAAACGATTGGCAAAGATGGAACGCCTTGCGCCTCCAGAACAGGCGGATGCTACGATCAAGTTTCACTTTCCCCAGCCGCCGCGAGGTGGACAAAAAGTCATTACGCTGGATGGTGTCCGTCAGGCTTACGGCGAGCATGTGATCTATAATCATCTTGATCTGACGATCGAACGGGGGCAGCGCACCGTGCTAGTAGGTCCGAATGGGGCGGGAAAATCGACACTCCTTAAAATTCTTGCGGGTCAGCTTCCACTCCTCGCTGGTGAAAGATCTGTGGGTCACAATATTTCAGTGGGCTATTTTGCACAGCAGCGTGCCGAAGCCCTAAATCCCGAAAACACGGTACTTCAAGAGGCTACATCGCTTTCACGTTATGTTTCGGATGAAACTGCTCGAACAGTGCTGGGGTCCTTCCTCTTTCGTGGCCAAGACGTTTTCAAGAATATCAGTGTACTCAGTGGAGGAGAAAAAAGCCGCCTCGCTTTAGTGAAACTCCTGCTCAATCCACCAAATTGTCTGCTCCTTGATGAGCCAACCACTCACCTGGATATGCCGAGTATTGATGCCCTCCTTGGCGCGCTGCAGCAATACGAAGGCACGGTGATCTTTGTGTCTCACGACGTCCATTTCATCCGAGCACTTGCTACTACAGTTCTTCACGTGCAGTCGGGCAATTTGACCCCTTATGCAGGGAACTACGACTATTACGTCGCGAAATCTCGAGCCAATTCTGAACGAGAGGCCCTTGTAGCTTCCCTCCATAACCACCAACCTACCACCTTCATCAAACCTACAGTCAAAACTCCTTTAGGTTTGAAAGAAATCCGAGCACAACGTCGTGCCGAATCGGAGGCACGCCAAGCCGAGGCTAGAAGCAAACGAGTACAACAGACTCGCATCGTCAAACTCGAAGCTGAAATCCTAAGATTGGAACAGCTTCAAAAGGAACTTACCGCCGAGCTCGAGGATCCCGCTCTCTATGCCGATGCCTCCCGCGCTCTCGAAATAAACCGACAATTGGTTGGTGTGGCTGAGGCTCTGGAAATAGCCAACGCAGCCTGGAATCAAACCACCGAAAATATGATAACGGGGACTTCGTAAATCTATAGTTTGTAGATATCGACTGACCGAGCTGCCTACATGAACTATGGAGATATTAACAAAGTAACTGGCGTTTAGGGACTTTTAGGAGTTCAAAAAACCGTTTTTGGCCAATCCGACAGCCGACGGATTGCGTAACATCACAAAGTACCGTGAATTTTCTATTACGCTACCGACCGAGCAACCAGGTGAACCCATGGCTGGTGACTTTTATCATTTCGATTGCCACATTTATGGAAGTGTTGGATACCAGCATTGCGAACGTATCTCTGGGACATATTGCGGGGGGACTTGCAGCAGGTCTGGATGAAAGTACTTGGGTATTGACTTCTTACATGGTCGCCAACGCGGTCATGATGCCTATTAGTGGATGGTTGGGAACAACGTTAGGACGAAAGTTATTTTTTATGATTTGCGTCATCGTTTTTACAGTGAGCTCATTTTTTTGTGCTTTGGCTCCCAGTCTCAATTGGCTTTTATTTTTTAGGATACTTCAAGGTTTAGGAGGAGCGGGGATGGTACCTACAGTGCAGTCTCTATTAGCAGATCTCTTTCCTCCGGAAAAGCGAGGTTTGCCCTTTTCGATATATGGTCTCTCCCTTGTATTTGCGACTGCAATCGGGCCGACTTTAGGGGGGTGGATCACCGAGAACTATAGCTGGAATTGGATTTTTTTGATCAACATTCCGATAGGGATGATTTCGCTTATACTCACAAGTCTTTTTGTCCGAGAGCCAGAAGGACCCGAGCGAAATGATTTACTACGCCAGGGAGGCCACCGCCGATTCGATTTTATTGGATTTACGCTGAGCGTCCTGGGAATTGGGTGTTTGGAGTTTTTTGTGGATCGTGGCCAACGTGAAGATTGGTTTTCCTCGCCACTGATAGTGACTCTCGCCTTGATCTCCTGCATCTCTCTCTTAACACTGGTCTTTTGGGAATCCTGGCAGGAAGAGCCCATTGTAAACATTTCCCTCCTCCGCAGCGGTCAATTCTTGGCAGCGTTTTTGATGATGTTTATGACCGGCTTCGTGCTTTTCGGGACCACGGCAATTTTCCCTCAATTTTTGGAGCAACTCTTGGGTTATACAGCCGAGCAGGCTGGATTTGCTCTCACAGCGGGTGGATTTGCCCTCCTCATTCTGATGCCTTTGGTGGGAGGCGTTTTAATTCGAATCATCTCGACGCGAATTTTAGTGGGTGCGGGCTTGCTCATAACGGCATTTTCATTATTTCATCTATCTCATTTTAATCTGAACATGACTTTTGAGCAGGCGGCACTTGCCCGTATTTTGCAGGTTGTGGGAATCGCATTTATTTTTGCGCCCATTACACACGCTGCTTATGATGGGCTGCATCCTAGTGAAAGCAATGATGCTGCGGCATTGATCAATCTTGCTCGTAACCTTGGGGGGAGCATTGGTCTTGCTCTTTCAAACACGGTACTCTCTCAAAGAAGTCAATTGCATCAAACGAGGTTGATTGAGTATATTTCGTCGTATGAGAATGGGACCCAACTTTTTCTTCAACAATTACAATCTCGTCTTCCATCGTTTCACTACATCGAATCCATGCAACAAGCATACCAAGAGGTCTTGCACCAAGCGAATTTGCTATCGTATCTCGATGTTTTCATTCTTCTAGGCATAGTAAGCCTCGTAATTTTTCCTTTAATCATCCTCCTACCCGCCCGACAAGGACCCAAAAGTATTCTTCAAACGAGCTCGGATTCTACCGGAAGCTCCCATGTTTAAAAGACGATGGGAATAATGAGAATAGCAACGATATTTACTACTTTAATCATAGGATTGATAGCGGGACCCGCCGTATCTTTATAGGGATCACCTACCGTGTCGCCGGTAACTGCGGCTGCGTGGGCATTGGAACCCTTGCCTCCAAAATTGCCACTTTCGATAAACTTTTTGGCGTTATCCCATGCCCCTCCTGCAGAAGTCATGGCAATTGCCAGAAAAAGTCCGGTGACAATGGTACCGACTAAAACCCCGCCAAGCGCAATCATACCCAGGAAGGGAATTGCAGCTACAACGATCACCGTCAAGACGGGCAGAAGTGCTGGGACAATCATTTCTCGAAGAGCAGCCCGAGTGACGATATCGACGCATGTCGCGTATTCCGGCGTGTCTTCGCCTTTCAGAATTCCAGGCTTCAGCTCAATCTGACGTCGGACTTCGCGCACAACGGCGCCAGCCGCCTTACCGACCGCATCCAGGCTAAAAGCACTGAAAGAAAAGGGAAGGAGACCACCGATCAAAAGACCTACCAATACCCGAGGATCTCCTAGCGAAAATGAAAGAAAGGCGGTTTCGCCATTACGGGATACGTGAAGCTGAAGTTCCTGCACATAAGAGCCAAAAAGGACAAGGGCTGCAAGCCCCGCGGAAGCGATGGCATAGCCTTTGGTGACAGCCTTCATTGTATTGCCAACTGCGTCCAAAGTATCAGTAACCTCCCGAGTCCCCTGAGACAGTCCGCCCATGACAGCGATACCACCGGCATTATCCGTAATGGGTCCAAAGGCATCGAGAGAAATAATAATTCCCGCAAGCGAGAGCATACTCATCACGGCGACGGCGACACCATAGAGTCCACCCATGGAATAACTCACCAAAATGGCAGCTATAATGCAAATGACAGGCAAAGCAGTGGCATGGTTTCCGGTGGCGATGCCTGCTATCACATTGGTAGCATGACCAGTCTCAGAAGCTCGGGCGATGGTTTGGACGGGACGATAAGTCGTGGAAGTGTAATAATTAGTAATCACAACGATAGCCACGGTCATGAGGAGCCCCGTCAGAGCCGCGACATAAATACCGAATGAGGAATAATAAGTACCTAGACCTACTTCAAAGGAAGGGGGAATGATACCGGTGATGACGGGATAAAATGCAATTGCTGAGAATGCGGCATTGATCCCGACCGCAGTCATGAGCGAGGCACCCGGGGCACACCGAAAAATATTAACAAAAGCGATACCAAGAATGGAACCGATGATTGAAATTCCTCCCAGTAAAAAGGGAAGTGCCATGGCACCAGACCCAAATGAGGTCAACAGAAAACCAACAAGCACCGCTCCAATCAGGCTTACAGCATATGTTTCAAATACGTCGGCAGCCATGCCCGCGCAGTCTCCCACATTGTCGCCGACATTGTCTGCGATCGTTGCTGGATTTCGAGGGTCGTCTTCGTCCAAACGTTGCTCGATCTTACCCACCAAATCGGCGCCGACATCAGCGGCCTTCGTATAAATCCCTCCGCCAAGTCGCGCAAAGACACTGATCAAACTGGCCCCAAGCGCAAGGCCTATCAAGGAGTTGATGGCTTCACGAATATCCATGAAGTTGCGTGCTATCAAATAATACGCACCCACAGCCAAAAGAGCCAAGGCAACCACCAAAAGGCCAGTGACTGCGCCTCCATTGAAGGCGATCCGCAAAGCTTTCCATGCATCGTTTGTTGCCGCTTGGGCTGTACGCACGTTCGCGATGACTGCGATTCGCATGCCGACATAGCCGGCTATTAGTGAGCAGACTGCACCTAGTAAAAAACCCAACGCAGTGGGAAGTCCTCTGAGCCAAAGGAAAAGGCAAAAAATAAGGATCGCAATACAACTGATGGTCACAATTTGTCGCCGCAAATAAGCCAAAGCGCCCTCCTGGATTGCCATAGCGATCTTTTGTAAAGCCTGCGACCCTGCGGATGCGGCAAGAATCATCCGAATAAGCCCTAGTGCCACAATTAAACCAATGAAGCCGCAGGCGAGTGAAAAAATAATTTGAGAATTTAGCGAAGGCAAAAAAAAGCCAATCGAATTGTTCATGGGAAGGGAGATGGGAAAGCGCGAAATATTAGTCAATTCCTCCAGGATGGCAATGCTGGAATATCAACGATTTTGTGAATCACAATTTTGCGAAGAGAGCTGATGATTTGAAAAGTGGTGTCTCGCATGAATCCGAACCATCAGAATTTTTTCCAAGAGAAAGAAGGAAATGTACTCCCGAGGCAATAATTAAGGCTACAATAATTAATAGTGTGAAGAAAACGGCGAAAATCCGCGGTGTCAATCATCACAGAGCATTGGTCATTATTTAAGGCAAGCGGGGTACGAGGTAAAAAAAGGTGGGCATGCTAAAAAATCGTATGTTTTCGGATTGGAACTAATAAATGTGGAAAAACCTTCTGAACTCTTCCTATCCGCTGCGTAATATTCACACAATATCGGTCTCCGGATCAACCAACTTCGTCCGCCAGTTGAGAAACAGGGCGCAAAATTGGCTGTTTATGACGTTTTAATCGTAAAAACATGCGGACGAACTTTCAAAATGCGGACCCTTTGCGGACGAACTTTTTCCCCCTTTTTATGGCAAAATAAGAGTAAATAGACCTTTTTGCGGACTCGCGGACTAGGGTTTTCTAAAAAGTTCCAAGGGAAAAAATTTGAGGATGAATAAGGATTAAATTTGTATAGAAAGGAATTTCTCGGAAACTCTACATTTGCAGTGCAACCAGTCGAAATTTTCTAGAAATATCGTGAAATATGAATACCTCGCGCCGCACCCGCATGCACCCCCCTCAGGGAGGACCCATAGCCCCCCTTCTAGCCGGGTGGTCGATTGCACTTTATCTTCAGCGAGAAAAAATTGCATTTTAAGCTGCATTGAATGGAGAGATTCGGACGTTATTTTTAATATTATTTTATTCGGAGCAACTCATATCGCAGGGTGGTGAGTGTGACTTGTCGCATAACTTTTTCTCTTTCGCAGTACCTTCGCACATCCTTCGCAAATGAGGGTTATCCTTCGCAATTTTGGCAATGTCAGACCCCGTGATCCCCTCCTCAAGGCTATTTCGGAGCAATAATCGGGCAAAACATCCTTCGCAAAATGAGAGTTTTCCTTCGCAAAAATGGCCTCATTTTTCGCAAGGCATCTGTTATGCAACAAATCTCACAGGTAAATGAGGTGCAAAGTCTCCTTCTGTGCAGGTCCACACCAGGAAGAGGTCGAGGGGAAATTCGGTCAAGACACTGTGCAAAAGAACGGAAGCAAACAATGAAGCGAACTACCAGATAGAACGGAAGAGAAAGCTTTTAAGAATCAATTATGCAGACTTTGAGATATCATCGCTACTTGCCATGGAAAAAAACAAAGTCCGTATAGGGCATTTTTACGAATTCTAAAGAGTAGCATAATGAGAATTTGGATTAATTCATGCTTTGTAAAAGCAAAAGAATGGTAAATCGCCCATTAGCAAATATGCCGGTCGCGAGGTTGTTGCTCGTTAATTAAAACAAAACAATTTAAAAACAATAGGTAGCAAGAAATAATTTTTGTAATTTTTCATTTTTGCACTTGCAGAATTCGCATTCTGGCAGACATTTACCAATGTTTCTTTGAAAGCGATTTTAGGTTTCGTAATTAGATGAATAGGCAAAAAGCCGCGCCCTATAACCTGTCCTGTGCAAGCGGATAATAAATTGGCATTCGAAGAGACGATAGCAACGTGTTTATTCCATTTCTATAGATCATTATTATGTCAATTTCACTGTCTTCTAGTACTAATTATTATTC
>Ga0153924_1001100_pt1 | contig 14822 bp, 13 predicted proteins | sample TSNJ008MetaG_FD_104709 | JGI IMG/M metagenome (GOLD analysis project Ga0153924, IMG submission 104709) | Attine ant fungus gardens microbial communities from New Jersey, USA - TSNJ008 MetaG | ecosystem: Host-associated > Fungi > Mycelium > Unclassified | place: USA: New Jersey, Wharton State...
CCTCGTTCTCGATCGCCTTGTTGAAGTCGTCGACGTGGCGGAACCCGAACGACGCCAGGTCGTCGTACCGCATGTCCATCTCCTTCACGACCCACTGCAGCGCCTCGGCCGCCTTCTTCGGGTTCGTGATGATGGGCGTGATGAGGTGCGGGACGCCCGCGTAGATCGAGAGCTCCACGCGCTTCGGGTCGACGAGGACCATGCGGACCTCGGACGGCTTCGCGCGCATCAGGAGCGAGGTGATCATCGAGTTGATGAACACCGACTTGCCGGAACCGGTGGAGCCGGCGACGAGCAGGTGCGGCATCTTCGCGAGGTTCGCCACGACGAACCCGCCCTCGACGTCCTTGCCGACGCCGATCGTCATCGGGTGCTTCGACTTGCGCGCGGCGTTCGACCGGAGCACGTCGCCGAGCGAGACCGTCTCGCGATCGGAGTTCGGGATCTCGACGCCGATCGCGCTCTTGCCCGGGATCGGCGACAGGATCCGGACCTCGTTCGAGGCTACGGCGTACGACAGGTTCTTCGACAGCGCAGTGACGCGCTCGACCTTGACGCCGGGGCCGAGCTCGATCTCGTACCGGGTGACGGTCGGGCCGCGCGAGAAGCCGGTGACCTTCGCGTCGACCTTGAACTCGGTGAGGACACCGGTGATCGCGGCGACGATGTCGTCGTTCGCCTGGCTGCGGGCGACCGACGGCGAGCCGGAGCTCAGGGTGGTCGCGGCCGGCAAGCGGTACGGCGCGGACGGGTCCTCTTCGGCAGCGGCGACGGGCGGGAGACCGTCGTCGGCAGCCTCCGGGACGTCGTCGGCCGGGAGGGACGGGGAGACCACCGGGGACACGGCCGCGTCCGGACGGATCACCTCGGTCGCCGCGGGACGCTCCGGCACGGGTGTCCCGAAGTCGCGGAGCGCCTGCTCGGCGTCCTGCAGGTCCTGCTCGACGGAGTCGTTGAGGTTCACGGACGCCGGCTCGGCGGGCGTGTGGTCGATCAGCCCGGCCGCCGCGCCCGCGTTCGGGCTCGGCGCTGCCGCGGCTGCCGGTACCTCGGGCACCGTCGAGGTCGCGCCGGTGATCACGGGGCTGTCGTAGGCCGGGTCTTCCTCGCGCCCGGACTTGTTGCGGCGCCACCAGGGGATCGTGCCGCCCTCGGTCTCGTCGTCGGTAGCGGCCTTGTCGTCGTCGAAGCCGAGGTCGTCGAACAGCTGGAAGTCGGTGTCGCCCTTCTTCCCGCGCTTGGAGGACTTCGCGCGCGGCGCTGGGGCCTCGGCCACGGCGTCTTCGGTCTCGGCGGCGGGGGCCGGCGCGCCGAACAGGTACGCGTACAGCTCGTGCAGGCGTCGGCCGAGCTTGTTCGGCGGCGTCTTGGTGATGATGAAGAGCGAGAGGACGAGCAGGACGATCGCCACCGGGACGGCGACCCAGGCGGTGGCGATGGTCACGAGCCACCCGATGACCACCCAGCCGATCACCCCGCCGGCAGCGGCGAGCGCGGGCATGCCGTCCGTGGCGCTCGGCTGGCCGCCGAAGACGTGGCAGAGTGAGGCGATCGACACGAGCAGCAGCCCGAGGCCGATCCCGATGCGGGTGTTGTCGTGCACCGAGGCCGGGTGCCGGAAGAGCCAGCCGGCGAAGACGACCATGATGACGGGGAGCGCGAAGGCCAGCCGTCCGAACAGCCCGCCGAACGTGTAGGCGTCGAGTGCCACCGAGACGGAGTTCGTCGGGTTGAGCCACTCGACGACCGCGCCGGCGATCGCCAGGACGAACAGCAGGAACGGGAAACCGTCGCGGCGCTGGTCCTTCTCGAGGGTCTCCTGACCGAGCAGGCGGAACATCGCCCCCACGCCGTGCGCCATCGCCAGCCAGAAGGTCACGAGCGGGTTCTGCTCGCGGAACACCGGTGTCGGTGCCGCCTGCGGGAGCTTCTTCGTCGTGGCCTGGGTGCGCGACGTACCGCGCGTCCCGCTTCCACGGGACGACGAGGACGCGCGCGAGCGCGTGGTCGACTTGGTGCCTCCGGCCATGGGCAGAACCCTAATCCCCTCCCAGGACAAACCAAGGGAGGCCCGCCGAGCGCGAACCCACCGCACCCATCCCAAGCGCCCTCCCAGGACGAACCAAGGGAGGCCCGCCGAGCGCGAACCCACCGGTCAGTAGCGGATCGCGTCGATCACCTTCACGCGCACCGCGAGGATCGCCGGCAGGAACCCGGCGAGCGCACCGACGGCCACGGCCGACCCGACGCCGATCAGCGCGGCCTCGAGCGGGAACGGCGCTCCCCCGACCTCGACACCGCTCGTGATGAGTCCACGGACGGTCTCGTTCCCGAGCACCGCGGCGCCGATCATCACACCGATGCCACCCGCGACCAGGGTGCCGAGCACGTTCTCGAGCAGCACCGCGACGAAGATCCGCCCGGCCGAGGCGCCGACCCCGCGCCGGATGCCGATCTCACGGATCCGCTGCCGGACGCTCACGAGCGAGACGTTGAGGAGCCCGAGCCCGCCGAGCACGAGCACGAGGACCGCCACGCCGGCGATCACGTAGCGCATCGCCCCGAGGGGGTCTCCGTCCACCGAACCCGCAGCGTCCATCCGCCCGGCGTCGACCTGCATGCCGTTGCCGACGGCGCGCTCGGCGTCGCTGGCGATCCGGTTCGCGAGGGCCTTCGCGCCGGACTGCGGGATCCACACCTCGAAGGTGCGCTGGTTGCCGTCGTCGGTGCCCGCGTCCACGCTCGACGTCGCCGTGGAGTTCGCGAGCTGGTAGAACATCGGCTCGGTGTCGAACTCGGACGACGCGTACTCGCCGACGACGACGGCGGTCACCCCCGGGGTGCCGGTGAGGCGGACGGTCGGGTGCGTGACGACGTCGGCACCGCCGAGCCGGTCGAGGAACGCCTGGTTCACCACGATCGCCGGGGCGAGTCGCTCCCGGTCGGCGTCGGTGAACCACGAGCCGGACGCCATCCGCAGCCGGTGCATCTCGGCGTAGGGCGGGTCGACGGTCATGCCCTGCACCTCGGCGACGCCGTCCGGGAACTGCACACGGCGCGAGGTGTAGCTGGCCTCGGTGGCGTACCGCACGTCGTACCGGTCGGCTGCTGCTCGCAGTTCGCGGTCGAGCGTCACGGCGTCGGCCGCGGCGGCGGCTCCGGTCCCGTCGCCCGACGATGAGGCTCCGGTGAGGCTGTAGGTCGCGGCACGCCCGCCGTACTGCTCGCTGAAGGCCGCCGTCACGCGCTCGGCGAGGGAGCCGAACCCGACGACGACCGCCAGGGACGCCACGGCGATCGTGACGCCGATGAGGCTGAGGACCACGCGGCCGCGGTGGACCCGGAGTTCCTGCCAGGACTCGACGAGCGTCCCGACGACGGTCGTCACGACGCGGTTCACGAGGTCACCGCCGGAGCAGCGGCGCCGACGGCACCGGAACCGACGACCCCCAGAGCGGCAGGGTCCACGACCACCCCGTGGTCGATCCGGTGCACCACGTCCGCCCGTGCGGCGACCGCGGGGTCGTGCGTGATGGTCATGAGGGCCGCCCCGGTCTCGGTGGCGACGGTCTCGAGCAGTTCCATGACGATCCGACCGGTGTCGACGTCGAGGGCGCCGGTGGGCTCGTCGGCCAGGATCAGGCGCGGCGAGCGGACGAGCGCACGGGCGATCGCCACGCGCTGCTGTTCGCCGCCGGAGAGCCGGTGCGGTTGGGTGTCGGCTCGATCGGCGAGTCCGACGCGGTCGAGCATCTCGAGCGCGAGCCGACGCCGTTGCCAGAAGGCCCGGCCGGTGGCGTAGAGCAGCGGGACCTCGACGTTCTCGAGCGCCGTGCGGCCCTGCAGGAGGTTGAACTGCTGGAACACGAACCCGACGTCGTCACCACGCACGCGGTCACGGCGGAGGGACCCGGCGCTTCCGACGTCGACGCCGTCGAACTCGTGCACGCCCTCGGTCGGGGTGTCGAGCAGCCCGAGCACGTTGAGCAGCGTCGACTTGCCGGAGCCGGAGCGTCCGACGATGGCGACGCGGCTGCCGGCGTCGACCTCGAGGTCGACGCCGCGGAGGATCTCGAGCGGTGACCCGTCCGGCAGCTCGACCGACTTCCGGAGCCCACGGACACTGACCAGCGGCGCTGCGCGCGGCGTCACGGGGACACTCATCCCATCACCACGGAGCCGTCGGTCGTCTCGTCGTCGGAGACCTGCTCCTTGCCCGGGACGAACTGCAGGACGGTGTCGCCCTCGGCCAGGCCGGACTTCACCTCGACGCTCTCGCCGTCGTTGAGCCCGAGCGCGACGGCCTTCTCCGCGCGCTTGCCGGCGTCGTCGACCACGGTGACGACGCCCTTCTGCGCGGTCCCCTGCACGGCTGTGGTCGGCAGCGTGAGGACACCCTCGGCCTTGCCCGCCGGGACGGCCACCGTGACCTCGAGTCCGGGGAACACCGTGACGTCGCCGGGCACGTCGCACGCGAGCTCGGTGCCGCCGGCCGCCCCGGAGGCACCGGAGTCGTCGCCGGACTCGTCGGACGGGGTGTCGCCGCCGGCAGCGGCGCTGGTGAGCGCGAGGTTCGTGCACGTGAACGGTGCCGGGCCGTCCTTCACGGTCACGGTCGCCTCGGACGGCCGCGAGGTCAGGCGGTACAGCTGCGCGGCGTCGAGCGTCGCGGTGGCGCGGTACCGCTCCGGCGCGACCCTGGCGACGGTGTCCCCGACGGCGACGGGCTGCTTCGTGACGAGGTCGAGCCCGGACACGGTGCCGGACGCCGAGGCCACGACGGTGGAGAACGTGATCGTCGGCGGCAGCGGTTCGCCGTCGTCGGTCGTGCCCGTCGACGGGGTCTCGACACGGACGTCGATGACCGGCGCACCCTGCTCGACGTGCGCGCCGTTCGCGACGAACACCTTGTTGACGGTGCCCTCGACCGAGGACCGCACGGCGGTGGAGGCGACGCTGCGGATGGTGCCCGTGGCCTCGACGTCGTTGACGATGTCGCCCTTCGTCACGGTGACGGTCGGGTCCTCGATCTGCCCGGTCGGGACGGTCTCGGCCTCCTCCGGCTGGGCCGCGAAGAACGCGAGGCGGACGAGCGACACCGCGATGGCGGCGAACACGAGGAACTTCAGGCCGGGCCACACCCAGCGACGCAGGACGGTCACCCCGGCACACTATTGAGTGACATACCGACGGAACATCATCCTGTGGGATGAATCAGGATGGCCGACAGACCGGGCGCACCGGACGCACGCCGTCAGCGCGCGCCCGCCACGGGGTGCGAACGCGACTGGAGGCCCGGTGCACGTCCGTCAGGAACGTGCACCGGGCCTCCAATCCGGCTGGGCGCGGCGCGCTACGCCTCGATGACCACCGGGACGATCATCGGCCGGCGACGGTGCTTGGTGTTCACCCAGCGGCCCACGGTCCGGCGCACGACCTGCTGGAAGGCGTGGCTGTCGCGGGTGCCGTTCGCGGCGGCCTCGGCGAGGGCCTTGGCGATCTGCGGGCGGACCTCGTCGAAGACGGACTCGTCCTCGGCGAAGCCACGCGACTGGATCTCCGGGCCGACGACGCACTGGCCCGTGGTGAAGTCCACCGCCGTGAAGATGGAGATGAAGCCCTCTTCGGCCAGGACGCGGCGGTCCTTGAGGTCGGCGTCGGTGATCTCGCCCACGGTCGAGCCGTCGACGTACACGTACCCGATGTCGAGCTGGCCGGCGACCGTCGCGACGCCGTCCTTCAGGTCGACGACGATGCCGTCCTGCCCGAGGATCACGTTGCGCGGCGGCACACCCGTCTGGATCGCCAGGTCGGCGTTCGCGTACAGGTGGCGGTGCTCGCCGTGGACCGGCAGGACGTTCCGCGGACGCAGGATGTTGTAGCAGTAGAGGAGCTCGCCGGCGGACGCGTGCCCGGAGACGTGCACCTTCGCGTTGCCCTTGTGCACGACCTTCGCGCCGAGCTTCGTCAGCCCGTCGATGACCCGGTACACGGCGTTCTCGTTGCCCGGGATCAGCGATGAGGCGAGGATGACGGTGTCGCCCTCGCCGATCTCGATCTGGTGCTCGAGGTTCGCCATGCGCGCGAGGACCGCCATCGGCTCACCCTGCGAGCCCGTCGACATGTAGACGATCTGGTCGTCGGGGACGTTCTTCGCCTTCTTCGTGTCGATGAGCACGTTCTCCGGCACCCGCAGGTACCCGAGCTCGGCGGCGATGGTCATGTTGCGGATCATCGAGCGCCCCATGAACGCGACCTTGCGGTTCGCGGCCGCGGCGGCGTCCAGGACCTGCTGCACGCGGTGGACGTGCGACGAGAAGCTCGCCACGACGACCTTCTTGCGGGCGCGCGTGATGATGTTCTCGAGCACCGGTCCGATGTCACGCTCCGGCGCGGTGAACCCGGGGACGTCGGCGTTCGTCGAGTCCGGCAGGAACAGGTCGACGCCCTGCTCGCCGAGGCGAGCGAAGGCGCGGAGGTCCGTGATCCGGTCGTCGAGCGGGAGCTGGTCCATCTTGAAGTCGCCCGTGTGCAGGACCCGACCGGCGGGGGTCGTGATCGAGACGGCGAGGGCGTCGGGGATGGAGTGGTTCACGGCCACGAACTCGAGGTGGAACGGGCCGAGCTGCTCGGTCTGGTCCTCGGCCACGACGAGCGTGTAGGGCTTGATCCGGTGTTCCGTGAGCTTCGCCTCGACGAGGGCCAGCGTCAGCGTGGAGCCGATCAGCGGGATGTCGTCGCGGAGCTTGAGGAGGTACGGCACGGCGCCGATGTGGTCCTCGTGACCGTGCGTGAGCACGACCCCGAGGACGTCGTCGAGGCGGTCCCGGATCGGCGCGAAGTCCGGCAGGATCAGGTCGACCCCGGGCTGGTGCTCCTCGGGGAAGAGCACGCCGGCGTCCACGATGAGGAGCTTGCCCTCGTACTCGTAGACGGTCATGTTGCGACCGATCTCGCCGAGTCCCCCGATGGGGATCACGCGGAGGGTGCCGGCTTCGAGCGGCTGCGGTTCGGAGATCTGTGTGGGCATTCGGTCCTACGGATTCGGGCGACGTGCGTGCTGCACGCCGCGGTGTTCGCTAGCGGGTGGTGCCTGGCACCTTCGGAAGAGCGCCGCCGGCCGCTGCGTTGCGGTCGGGGCGGAAGTTGGAGAAGTCGGCGCCCGGGATGTCCCGGACGGCCTCGAGCGAGGTCTCGATGGCGTACGCCTCGGAGTCCTCGGGGCCGACGAGCGGCAGGCGGACGCGCGGGCTGCCGATGCGACCGAGCCCGTGCAGGACGTACTTCGCCGCGACGGTGCCGGGCACGTGCGTCATGATCGCGCGGACGAGCGGCTCGACGCGCTTGTGCTCGGCGGTCGCCGTGGCGAGGTCGCCCCGGTTCACCGCGTCGACGATGGTGCGGTACGGCGTGCTCGTGATGTTCGCGGTCACGCCGATGAGGCCCGTCGCGCCGATCGAAAGGTGCGGGAGCACGTTGGTGTCGTCACCGGAGAAGTACATGAGGTCGGTGTTGTTGAGCACCCGGGAGACCTCGGCGAAGTCGCCCTTGGCGTCCTTCACGGCGAGGATGTTCGGGTGGTGCGACGCGCGCACGATCGTCTCGTACGTGATCGGGATGCCGGTGCGGCCGGGGATGTCGTACAGGATCACCGGCAGGTCGGTGGCGTCGGCGATCATCCGGAAGTGCGTGAGCACACCCGACTGGGTCGGCTTGTTGTAGTACGGCGTGACGATCATCACGCCGTCCGCGCCGGCCTTCTCGCTCTGCTTGTACAGGTGGATGGCGTGCGCGGTCTCGTTCGAGCCGCCGCCCGTGATGATCTTCGCGCGGCCCGCGGCGACGGACTTGCCGACCTCGACCAGCCGGAGCTTCTCCGGGTCGGTGAGGGTCGACGTCTCGCCGGTCGTGCCGGTCACGACGATGCCGTCGGCACCGGCGGTGATGCAGTCGTCGATGTGCTGCTCGACGCCGGGCCAGTCGACCTCGCCGTCAGCCGAGAACGGGGTCACGAGGGCGACGAGGACCTGGCCGAAGGGATTCTCACGCGGGGACACGGGCACCAGCGTACCGGGGATGCGGGCGAGGGCGGCCGTCCGCGTGGACGGTCGCCTCCACGACGCATCGCGCCCCCGTCCGAACACCGCGCCCCGGTGTGGCGGGGCGCGGTGTCCGGAGCGGGGCGCGATCACTCGAGCACCGTGCGCTACGCGCGACGGCGCCACTCGAGGAAGCGGTAGCGCACGCCGGTGCGGGACGTCTGCCACGAGCCCTCGTCGACGAGTGCCCAGCCGTCCGCCTCGGCGAGCGCCGGCGCGACCGTGTCACCGGGGACCTCGACGTCGATCACCGTCTCGGACACCCGGTCGGCGAAGGGCAGCCCCGCCGCGTACACCTGGCCGCCGCCCATGATCCAGACGGGTTCGTCGGTGTCGAGCGCGGTCGCGAGGTCGTGTGCGACCTCGGCACCCGCGGCATCGTCCGTCCCGGCCCACGACTCGTCACGGGTGAGCACGACGTTCCGGCGCCCGGGCAGGGGCCGGAAGCGCTCCGGCAGCGAGGCCCAGGTGCGGCGGCCCATCACGACCGTCGCGTCGCCGGTCACCTGTCGGAAGTGCGCGAGGTCCTCCGGCACGTGCCACGGCATCCCGCCGTCGGCTCCGATCACGCCGTTCGTCGAGCGGGCCCAGACCATGCCGACCCCGCGCACGGGCTCGGTCCAGTCGGTCCCGGGCATCAGACGGCGACCGCGGCCTTGATCGCCGGGTGGTGGTGGTAGCCGACGACCGTGAAGTCCTCGTACTCGTAGTCGTCGATCGAGTCGCGCGGGGCGAGCTCGAGCGTCGGGAGCGCGTACCCCGTGCGGGACAGCTGCTCCTCGACCTGCTCGACGTGGTTGTCGTAGACGTGGCAGTCGCCGCCGGTCCAGACGAACTCGCCGACCTCGAGCCCGGTCTGCGCCGCGATCATGTGCGTGAGCAGCGCGTACGAGGCGATGTTGAACGGGACGCCGAGGAACATGTCCGCGCTCCGCTGGTACAGCTGGCACGAGAGCTTGCCGTCCACCACGTAGAACTGGAAGAAGGCGTGGCACGGGGCGAGCGCCATCTCGGGGATGTCCGCGACGTTCCACGCGGAGACGATGAGTCGTCGCGAGTCCGGGTTCGTCCGGATCTGCTCGATGACCTGCGCGATCTGGTCGACGTGCTCTCCCGACGGCGTCGGCCACGAGCGCCACTGCACGCCGTAGACCGGGCCGAGGTCGCCGTCCTCGTCCGCCCACTCGTTCCAGATCCGGACGCCGTGCTCCTGCAGCCAGCGGGCGTTGCCGTCGCCGCGCAGGAACCAGAGCAGCTCGTACGCCACCGACTTGAAGTGCACGCGCTTCGTGGTGACGAGCGGGAACCCCTTCGCCAGGTCGTAGCGGAGCTGTGCGCCGAACAGGCTGCGGGTGCCGGTACCGGTGCGGTCGCCCTTCGGGGTGCCCTCCGTGAGGACGCGGCGGAGCAGGTCCTCGTACGGGGTCGGAACGGAGGCGTCGGGCTGCACGGTCTCGGTCACAGGAAGAGCCTACGACGAGCCGGAGACACCCACCGGCCGGAGACATCCACGAGCAGGAGACTTCGACGAGCACTGAGTAGCGTGAACGACATGACGACAGAGCCGCTCTCGATCCTGGTCGCCGGTGCGTCCGGCTTCATCGGGACCCCGCTCGTCCGCGCGCTGCGCGAGGCGGGACACCACGTGACGACCCTGGTCCGGCGTGAGCCGCACACGGCGACGGAGTTCCGCTGGTCCCCCGGCAGCCGGAAGCTCGACCCGGCGATCCTCGACGGCGCCGACGTGGTGATCAACCTCGCCGGCGCGAACATCGGCAAGCTGCCCTGGACCGAGACCTACAAGCAGGAGATCCTCCGCTCACGGGTCACCGCCACCGAGACCCTGGTCGAGGCGATGCGCCACGCCACGAACCCGCCGGCGCTGTTCCTGTCCGGCTCGGCATCCGGCGTCTACGGCGACCGTCCCGCCGACGTCCTGCAGGACGACGCGGCCGCCGGCACCGGGTTCCTCGCCGAGGTGTGCACCGCGTGGGAGGCCGCCGCGAACGCCGCTCCCGAGGGCGTCCGCGTGGTCACCCTGCGCACCGGCATCGTCGTCGGGAAGGGCGGTGGCGCGCTCGCTCCCCTCGTGCCGCTCACGAAGGCGGGGCTCGGCGGTCGTCTCGGCACCGGCGGGCAGCACTGGCCGTGGATCGCGCTCGAGGACGAGGTCGGCGCGATCGTGCACCTCGCGACGAGCCCGGACGCCGCCGGTGTCAGCGGTCCGGTGAACCTCGCCGGCCCCGAGGCCGCCGTGGCCGACCGCATCACGAAGCGCGTCGCCGAGGACCTGCACCGGCCGTACCTGTTCCGGATCCCGGAGTTCGCGCTCCGCCTGCTCCTGCAGCAGGCGGCGGACGAGATGCTCCTGTCGAGCCAGCAGATGGTGCCGACGAAGCTGCTGGAGTCCGGCTACGCGTTCCGGTACGCGCGCGCCGAGGACGCGGTGGACGCCGCGTTCTGACGCACCGCCAAATCGGACTGGAGGCGCGTGGCGGCCCCGCCACGCGCCTCCAGTCCGTCAGCCGCTTGCCCTGGTGAGCGCTTCGCGCATCGCGGCACGCGCCCGCCTGCGGTCACCGGCGGCGTCGTAGACGACGCCGAGGCGGTACCACCCGCGCCAGTCCGTCGGGTCGGTCTCGACGGCGGCCTTGTACTCGGGGAAGAGCTCGTCGGCGGCCTCGCGCGTCGGCCGCCCCGAGGGCCGCACGGGCACCACGTCCGCCGGTGCCGCGCCCTCGCGTTCGAGCCGTGCGCCGAGCCGGGTGATGCGGAGTCCGAAGCGGAACTCCAGGACGAGCAGCAGCGCGCCGATCGCCGCGACGACGAACAGGGCCACGCCGATGCCGATGCCGATCGGGATCCCGGTCGCGATGAAGGCCACCGCGCGCTGCCCGACGAGCACGATGTAGAGCGCGAGCAGCACCGCCATGAGGGCGGCGCCCCAGAACGGCGAACGGAGCGAGCGGGTCAGGCGCACGGCGGATCAGCCGATGCCGAGGACGCTGCCGAGGCCGACCGTCAGGCCCCGCATCGACCCGACGGCGGACAGCGCCGCGCGGATGCCCGCCACGTAGGCGACGTCGTCGTTCGTGTCGTGCCGGATCGTCAGGGTCTCGCCGGGGCCGCTCAGCAGGACGTCCTGCACGGCCTTCACGCCGGGCAGCCGCAGCGAGTGGATCGGGACGCTCGCGACCTGCTGCCCGCGGGCCCGCTGGTCGACGTGCGGGGCCTCGACCGGACCGACCTCGCGCCGGGCGTCGGCGATGAGTTCGGCGGTGCGGACCGCGGTCCCGGACGGCGAGTCGATCTTGCCGGCGTGGTGCGTCTCGACGATCTCGACCGACGGGAACCACGGTGCCGCGATCGTGGCGAGGTGCGTGCCGAGCACCGAGCCGATCGAGAAGTTCGGCACCACGAAGACGCCCTGCTCGGGACGCGACTCGAGTCCGGCGCGGAGCTTCGCGAGCCGATCCCCCGACCACCCGGAGGTGCCGACGAGCACGTTCGCGCCGCTCGCGAGCGCGGTGTCGACGATGGCGGGGCTCAACGCGGGGACGGTCACGTCGACCACGATCGCCGCTCCCCCGAACACCGACGGACCGGCTTCGTGCGCGCCGTCCTTCGACGACAGGCTCGCGACGAGCTCGAACTCGGGCAGTTCCTCGACGACGGCGGCCACAAGGCCCCCGAGACGACCGGTGGCGCCGACGACGGCGACGGGAGTGACCATGTCCACCATCCTAGGATCGACGCATGACGCTCGAGGTCAGGACCGTGCCGGCAGACATCCCCGAGGTCGACGCGCTGCTCGACGCCTACCTCGACGAGCGCGAGGCGACGTTCCCGAGCGCCCAGGGCTCCTACGCGCGGAAGCGCACCCCGGCGGCCGAGTTCACGCCGCCGAACGGGGTCTTCGCGGTCGCGTACGACGACGGCCTCGCGGTCGGGTGCGGTGGGCTCCGCCGGATCGCGGACGACACGGCTGGCGACAGTCCGGACGTGCGGTTCGAGGTCAAGCACGTGTTCGTGACACCCGCGGGCCGTGGGAAGGGGGTCGCGACGGCGCTGATGGACACGCTCGAGGCCGCGGCCGCCGAGCTCGGCGCCACGGCGATCGTCCTCGACACGAACGACTCCCTCGTCGCCGCCGGAGCGATGTACCGCGGCCGGGGCTACGAGCGGGTGCAGCCGTTCAACGACAACCCGAACGCGACGGCCTGGTACCGCAAGCCCGTGCGCGTCGGTTAGCCGTCAGACCGGCTGGTCGACCGGCAGGCCGGTACGGAGCTCGACCGGCAGGTGCGCCAGGTCGTTGAGCGCCACGACCTCGGCGGGCTTGGCCGACCGGATGCGGATGATCGTCAGCGCGGTGTGGGCCACGTTCGTCCCCATCCACCGCCACTCCGGCGCCTGGAACGCCTCTCGCACGAACCAGCCGATCACCGCGTTGTGCGTGATGAGCAGGTCGTGCCGGTCGTCGCGGGCGGGGGTGAACCACTCGGCCACGGCGTCGCCCATCTGGGCCTGTCCGGCGACGATCTCCTCTTCCGTGATGCCGCCGTACCAACCCTGGTAGGCGTGCGGCATGTCCGGCGTCGGGCCGGACGGGATGCAGTCGAAGAGCAGGGTCGACGGCTCGGGCTGGATCGCCGGCAGCCGCTGGGACAGGAACGACGCGGTCTCGCTCGGGGCCTCGAGCGGCGAGTGGTACACGCCGTCGAACGGGACGCCGCCGAGTCGGTCGGCGACGAGCATGGCCTGCCGCTTGCCGCGCTCCGAGAGCTTGCCGTCACGCAGCCCGTGTTCCGCGTCCTGGTGCTCGCCGTGCCGGACGAGGTAGAGGTAGTGCGACATGTCGGTGCTCAACCGCCGATCCCGATCGCGGCCGCGAGCTCGTCCTGCTGCACCGCTCCGACCACGGAGGTGATCGTCGGGCGGGTCAGGAGGTCGCGCGCCAGGTCGAGGACGTCGCCCGTGGTCACACGGTCCACCCGCTCGAGAGCGGTGGCGAGGTCGGTGAACTCCCCCGTGCCGAGTTCGGACCGGCCGAGTCGGGTCATCCGGGCGTCGGAGTCCTCGAGCGAGAGCGTCAGCGCCCCCTCGATCTGCCCCTTCGCACGGCGGAGTTCGTCGGTGGTGATGCCGTCGTCGACCATCCGGCGGAACTCGGCGTCGACGATCTCGATCACCCCGGCGACGTTGTCGGGGGCGCACCCGGCGTAGACGCCGAACGCGCCGTTGTCCAGGTAGGCGGGCGCGAACGAGCTCACCGCGTAGGCGAGGCCGCGGCGCTCCCGGACCTCCTGGAAGAGGCGGGAGCTCATGCCACCGCCGAGCACGGCGTTGAGCACACTGAGGACCGGACGACGCCCGTCGCGGAGGTCGAGCCCCTGCGAGCCCCGCAGCATGCTGACCTGTTCGGTCGGACGGTGCACGACCGAGAGCTTGGGGATCGCCGGGTCGGCCACGGGCTGCGGGGTCCGTCGCGCGAGCGGGGAGGCCTTCGGCGCACCCTGGAACACGGCCTCGACCAGTTCGCAGAAGCGGTCGTGGTCGATCGCGCCGGCGGCGGTGACGACGATGCCGTTCGGGGCGTAGTGCTCCCGGTAGTGCGCCAGGACCTCGTCACGCCCGACCGCACGGATGCTCTCCGGGGTGCCACCGATCGGTCGGCCGAGGGCGTGGCCGTCGAACGCGGCGGCGAAGAAGGCCTCGCCCGCGACGTCGGCCGGGTCGTCCGCGGCCATCGCGAGCTCCTCGAGGATCACGCCGCGCTCGACGTCGAACGCCGCGGACTCGAGCACGGAAGCGGTGACCATGTCGCCGATCACCTCGACCGCCATCGGTACGTCGGCGTCACGGACCCGCGAGTAGTAGCAGGTGTACTCCTTCGCCGTGGCGGCGTTGTGCTCACCGCCGACCGAGTCGAACGCGATCGCGATGTCGAGGGCCGAACGCTTGGCGGTCCCCTTGAACAGCAGGTGCTCGAGGAAGTGCGTCGAGCCGTACTGACCGGCTCGCTCGTCGCGGGAGCCGACCCCGACCCAGAACCCGAGGCTCGTCGAACTGGCTCCGGGCATGGCCTCGGTCAGGACCCGCACGCCCGAAGGCAGGACGGATCGGCGGACGAAGGCGCCCCCGGACGTCAGGAACGACGTGTCCGGGGCCTCGAGCGGCAACGGCACTGGGTGGTTCATCGCAGACGAGCCTACTGACCCCCGAGCGCCCGCCGCCCAGTTTCCACAGGTGCACACGATGTCACTCGAAGTGGGGTACAGCCGAGGAGGATAGAAAGACTCGTCTGTCTGTCCTCCCTGTGGTACAGTTCTTACACCGGATCGAAAGCCCCCCTAGATTTCGATCCGGTGGCTCGGGACATCAGTCCTGCGCGACGCACGAGTCCCCCCACTCAGTCGCGGAGCCGATGAGCCCAAGGAGCCACGCTGTGACGGTCGATTCCCCCCAACCGGCCGTCCAGCGTCTCCTTGGCCCGAGCACGAACCTCGCGTCGCCGGACGGGTCGAGCGTCCCCCCGACTCCCCGCTCCGGCGGCGCGAAGGTCCGTGTCCTCGAGACCGCCACGCGACTCTTCTACGAAGAGGGCATCCACAGCGTCGGCGTCGACCGCCTCATCTCCGAGGCGAGCGTCACGAAGGCGACGTTCTACAAGCACTACGGGTCGAAGGACAACCTGATCCTCGCCTACATCCGGACGCAGCA
>Ga0153924_1001101_pt1 | contig 14809 bp, 19 predicted proteins | sample TSNJ008MetaG_FD_104709 | JGI IMG/M metagenome (GOLD analysis project Ga0153924, IMG submission 104709) | Attine ant fungus gardens microbial communities from New Jersey, USA - TSNJ008 MetaG | ecosystem: Host-associated > Fungi > Mycelium > Unclassified | place: USA: New Jersey, Wharton State...
ATCGCTGGTGCCCAGCGTCACGTCGCACGCCGAGCAGGCGTTCATCGCCAGCTCCCGGAGCGTTTCCCCTTTTGCCGGCAGCGCGCCGCAGGCCTTGTCGAACTTAGCCATATTGTCAAGGGCGGTGATGCTGATGGTGGCGCCTGACATTTTAGCCTCGTCCACGGTATATATGCCCTTGTTCAGCCACTCAATGGAGTCGGCTAATTCCAGGCCTATGGCAGGGCGTATGGCGGCGTCGGTAAAGTCGTGCTCTCTGTATGCATCATCCATGTTGTCAATCAATATCTTGCATCTGCCAATGACGGCAGAGCCTATGTCGAACGTTCCATTCCCAGATGTCCCCTCATCAAAACTGAGGCCGCCCTCCATGATGTTCCCATCATCTAAACTCAAGACCGTTCCATCTGCCAGGGTGATTGCCGCCTTGGCATGGAATACACGGTTTTCAATTATGCTATCTTTATATTCCCTTGAAGTCTTTATCATTTAACCACCTACCTTTGGATGATGGAGACGCTGGCGCTCCTATACCAGAATATCCCGTCTCCGAGCCTGCCTATCTGTTCCTTCGTGAGCGTTCCCCTGTAGCCCGTGATAGTCATGTCGATGCCGTCATCATGGAACTTGATGGGGAAATACCCTGCGACAAGCTGCCGCCTGATCAGCATGATCCCGCTTTCCTGGAGCACTCCCCACTTTATGCCCAGCTTCTTCTTCTCCGCCACGACATCGCCGACCATCAGCCCTGACAGCGTCCTGCCCGTGCCCTCGCTCCAGATTATCTCATCATCCACGGAGATGGATGCGGGGGGCGGCAAAGCCACTCCCCCGGCCATCAAGATATCGGTCACTTGCGACCACCCCCTATGTTATCTCAAATCTCCTGTTAAAGCTCGCCATCCCTTTCTCTACCATCCTCGCCAAGAGCTCGCCATCCACGTAAAAGCCCATCCTGCCCATGGCAGTTATGACCTCATTCGCGAACTGGCTCATGATCTCCTGCATCTCGGCCTTGGATATGCCGCCAGAAGCCCTGATGCCATTCCTGGCAGCTATCTTGTCCGCCAGCTGGTTGATCCAGCCCGTATTGTTCTCAAGCGGCATGACGGCCTCCTTGCCCTGCTCGCCTACCATCGCTAGGGTCGGGCTGTCTATGAGCCCGCCCTTGGCCAGGTAGGGGATTGATGGGATGTTGATGCCCTTGCCGCCAAGCGCCGGGACCCAGCTGGGGATCCTGATCCTGTTCAGGCCCCTTATGAACCCATTGAGGATCCCGATGACCGCATTGATCGGTGCCCTGACTACTGACACGATGCCGCCAAACACGCCTTTGATGATGTCGCACAGCCCTTGGAATGCCTGCCGCCAATTTCCTGTGAAGACGCCCTTTATGAAGGTGGTGATACCATTGAATATCTGCTTGATGCTGCCCCATATATTGCTTAAGTTCCTAAAAAACGCATTCAGCACATCCCCCAGCACGCCGAACGTATTCGTCCAGTCGTTCTTGAAAAGGCCGGTTACGAATGCACTGAACCCCTGGAACACCTGCTTGACCTTCTCCCAGATCTCACCCGCTTTAACCCGTACGGTGTCCCAATTCTTATAGAGCAGGACGCCGGCTGCTATCAGGGCGCCGATCACCACGGTGGCTATGCCTATCGGGCTGGCCAGGAGCCCTATCGCGGAGCTCAGGGCACCGGCAACCGTGGTCGCCACCTTAACCACGCCCGTCACGGCCGATATGGCGGTCCTTATGGCCGTGAATGCGACGGCCACGCTGCCCAAAACTGTCACTATCACATCAAGCACGGGCTTTCCGTCATTCATCAGCCAATCAATCAAAGCCGTTATTCTATCCAGCAGCCAGCCGGCTACATCCAATACGGCGGCAAATGCCGGAGCAAGCAGATCTTGAAGCCACATGGCGAATGGCGCGGCAAATCCAGTGTAGACGTATCCGGCCAGCTCAAATAGCTTGGCTCCCAGTTTAACCAAGCCTTCGAATAAATGCTTCCCGCCTTTATCCCACACGAGCTTAAGCTTCTCCGCTATATTCCTCAGGACTTCGCTTGTGGATTTCAGTATGCCCATGAAAGCGCCTGCCACGGCGGGCCCTATTTCGCCCCATACCTTGATCAGGGATCCACCCATGCTGTTTATGATGTCAAGCACGAGCTGCAGCGCGTCCGCGATGTTCTGCACGACCTTGGTCCCTATCCCGCCTTTCTCCCATGCTTCTGCAAAGGTGTTCCCGACATCCCCGACCAGGTTGAATATGTTCTGCAGTATTTTGTGCATGGTGGCAAGCAGCTTCGTCCCCGTTCCGTTCGTCCAGACTTCCAGGAAGCTCTTGCCGATTTCCTTGGCCAGGTTCCATATGCCTGAAAAAGCGTGCCTGATGCTCGCGACCGTGTTCTGCCCCTCGGCCGCCCACGACTCCTTGAACGGCTGGAATATCTTGCTGAGGAGGGACTTCATTTTTGCCGCAAGGCCGATCGCCTCGCTTTCGGCGCCTGCCGCCCCTAAACCGGATCCGCCTCCGCCTCCACTGCCGGAATCACTGCTCGCGGGGTTGTCGACTTTGTTGACCTCATCGAATCCCATCAGATGCTTCTGCGCCTCCTTGGCCGCATCCGACGCGCTTGAGCCATACGAGTCCATCGCCTCCCTCGCGGCATCCATGCCGGAGGCCGCTTTCACCGACTGCAAGTAGGTCTTGCCGAATAAAGCGCTGATAAAGCCCGCGATTTGAACCGTCACTGTGGACAGCGCGCCCATCAGGGCATTGATGGCTGGCAGTATCGCCTGATAGATCGGCATGAACGCCGCTTTCAGGTTCATCTGCACCTGGCTTAATGAAGAGCTGAATTGGCTGTTGGTCTTCAGGCAGCTGAGCATATAGCCGCCCAATGCTGACAATGCCCTGACGGCAGCTGACATCAATACCCGCGACACGATCAGCGTCCGCATGAACCGCCCCATGCTCGTGCTGGCCATGGAGGAATTGCGCGAGGTCTTTTTGATATGGCTGTTAAGTCCGGGCAGCATCCACCCAAGCCGCCGCGCCCCGCTGGACACGCCGCCCATGCTGCTGCCAAGCCGCCGCATCCCTGCGGATAGCGTTGACCCGCTGCGTGATGAGGATCTGAGCCGCGCCCCCATGCCCCCGAGGCTTGTCGAGGCCCTCCTGGTGCTTGCCGCCGCTTCATTCTCCTTGGCTCCCACCTCAGACAGCTTCGCCTTGTAGACATCAAGCTTGGCCATTAGCTGTTGCAGTGCCGATTGCTTCCTTTCATATTCAGCCGTCGCCGATCTGGGCGCGGAGGCATCCCCCGCCGCCTGCATCGCCCGCATCCTCTCCTCAAGCCTGGATAGCAGCTGGTCAGTCGCCTCTATGTCATACTTCAGCCCCTTCCACTGCGCACTGCCCTTCCTGACCTTGCCCACCTCTTCTAGCTTCTCCTGCCTGTTCAGCAGGGAGAGCAGCCTCTGCTCGGTCTTCTCGATTTCCTTCTGCAATGCTGTGAATCCGGCTGTCGGCACCTCCTGGCTGTCCATGCCGGCAATCTCCCTCCTCAGCTTCTCCGCCTGCTCCGTAGTGGCGCGTATCTTATTCTTCAGGTCGATGACGCGGCTTGAATCCGCCGACCCCGAAACCGCATCTGCCGGCAGGCCCTTGGTTGTGTCCGCCGAGGGTTCCGCCTGTGCCTTCACGCTGTTTGCGCCGTTGCGCGCGAAGGGGATGCTCATCTTTGGCGCCTTGACCTTCCTTAACGCTGCCATCGTTGCCGTCAGGCGCTTTCTTAAGCCCAGCCCCATATCCGACATGGACTTATTCACATTATCGGATATGCCCCCCGCCGTCGCCTTCACGCTGTCTTGCGCCTGCTTTTTTGTTCTCCCTAATGACTTGGCAAGTGCCGACTCTATGTTTTTGCCCATGGCGCCCGTTATGGCGCTGACCTGCTTGGATATGTCGGAGCTGACCTCCAGGTCAAGTCTGATCTTCCCTATGTTTTCCCCCATGGTCCGCCCTCCTTCCCATGCTTCCTGAGAAAAAGCCCTGCAGGGCTTTGGCCCCAGCTGACTTCTCGTCTTCTGTCATGTGCTCAAAGGCGCTATGCCTGCTGCGCCACGCATTCCTGATCCTGTGCTGCTCCGCCGTGAAATACTTGAGCGTGTCATTGTCATCCTCGATGCGGATTCCGACGATTATGCCGAGCGGCGTCCTCGCCGTTATCCCGGACAGGAGGGTGCAGAACTCCGGCCAGGGCATGTCGTTGTCCCCATACATCTCATTCAACCGGATATTATACTGCATCGCAAATGACGAGACGATCAGTTCCCAGTCCTCGAAGATATCGTACCACTTGCCTACTTTTTTCCCTGCTGCTCCTTCGCCAGTTCCTCCATCTCCTCCAGCGATATGTCGCTGAATGCGGCCATGATCACATTGGCGATGTCATTGTACACCGGCAGCGGCAGGTCGAGCGACTCGATGTACTCATGCGCCTCTTTCCCGAGTCCCAGGATGACGATCTTGTCCAACGCCTCCGCCCCCTCCCCGGATTCATCGATGATGGCCTGCATCATCAGTGCCGCGCTCTTGCCATTGTTGATCCTGAACTCATGCCCATCGTCAATCTTGACCGTCGGCCTGGCGTTGCCGTTCAATATCTTCTTTGCTATATCATATTTTCTAGCCATAAATGCCTCCTATGCCGCCGGCGTGTAATCCGGTTTGCCGTCGCTTTGCAGCGTGAACTCCAACCCCGCCACGTTTGTGGATTCGCCAGTGCCGGGGTTGGTCACATTGATCACGCAGTCGAACTCCAGCTTAGCCCCGTCAGGGAACGTGATCTCCGCCATGGACGAGCAGTCCAGGCCGTCCTTCCATGCCGTGTCCGCGATATAATCGTTCCCCGCATCCCCGATGCTCCTCTTGCCCTTCAGGTCCATGCTGAACTTCTTGCCGGTCATCAATGCGCTGCCCCAGCCCTGTGACGCCATGTTCGTCCATTCATCGATCGTGCCGTCGATGGACAGCCCGCATGACTCCAGCTCTTCAACCTCCTTCATGTCCGTGTCCGTGCTGGTCCTGCCCTTGGTCCCAATTTTAAAAATAAGCCCGTATACCGGGAATACTCCCTTAAACATTCAATCAATCCCTTTCTTGTCATAATAAATCACAAAGTTAATCACATACTCATAGATCCCCTTGTCGTCAGTGCCGATCCCCTGCGGCCGTGATGTGCGGAAATCGATCTTGACGACCCGCCTCTGCCCGATCACCAGCTCACGGCCGAACAGGAGGTCGAACACCTCCTGCGCCTTTTCCCTGGCGGGGGTTGAGCTCCTGCCCCAATGCACCAGGATCGACACGGCTAAATCTGCATATGCGCTGTTCCTGATGCCCCCCATCGGTATCACCGGCTCTGGCGACCGGGTGGAGAATACGCCGATGCAATACTCCTGGTTGGCGTCTATCTTCTCCAGATACCAGCCGCAGCGCTCAATGCGCGCCTTTAAATGATCCTTCACATCGTTCAGCGTCATGTCACCAGCCCCTTCGCATTTTTCTTGAAAAGCTCCCCGAACGCATTGCTGAAATATTCTTTCCTCTCCCCATCGATATGGCTCTGCAGCCATAAGCCCTGGGCATTGGGGTTCTTATCCGTCCTGAAGTCGTACTGCGGGTTCCAATAAAGCCGCCGCGCATAAGGGGTATCGTAGACGATCTGGTACTTGCTGCGGCTCTTCTTGCGCACGAAGGCGCTCTGCTCCAATTCCCCGGTGTTCTTGGGCACGACCTGATCGCTTACGATCTGTGTCTTGACCGCGGCGGCCGCCTGCTGTATGGATGGCTCTATCGCAGCCTGCAGAGCTTTTATCTTAGCCTCGTCAATCCGCACGCTGACCCTGACCTCCATCACACCAGCCTCAATTCCACATAGTTCACCGTCCCATCTGGGTTCCTTGCCTTTGTTCCCTTAAATATCGTCCGCTCTACCCCATATACTGTTGCGGTCCCACCGCTGATTGTTGGCAATTCTGGACATATATCCCCTGGAAATAAAGCAATGCCTCCTAATTGTACAAGTTTCTTATCTGCTGTCAGTACAGTCTTAGTAGTGTCTTGATAGTTACACATTAGACCGTCAAGTTTAGCTGCAATAACAGGTCCACCATCTTCATTTAAGCCTTCCTCTGTTAGGATTACTTCCATGGGTGTTTTACAATAAACTTTCGCCACTAAACATGGATACACCGTCTCATCACCTCAACAATCTGCAAGTTAAGCCTGTTTGACTAAGCAGAGCATATGTATCCTTCTTCATGGCGATACCCTTATCCGTAAATACATTCCAGCTCTCACCGAAAGACATGGACACGCCATTAATTCCATAGCTAGATAGCACTGTGTTAATCATTTCAGTATTTTCACATTCAAACTCTGCTTGTTGACACACCGCTTCTTTTATAATATCCTGCTGGAAGTCTGTCAGATTAGAAAATCCCTTACCTACAATTCTATTATAGGTAAGGGAGTCAATGTGTCTGCTTGCCTGCCTTAGTGCTTTGCTCAGAGCGTCAGCTGGAATAATAGCACCGGCATAAATCTCTACATAATAATCGGAATCCGCATAAGGTTTATACATATTACTCACCTTCTCTTAGTGTATCTTTAATTTTCTTCAAGATTCCTGACTGGCTGATTGACTTACCCAAATCAATCTCATGCTCTTTAGCATATTCTGTAAGAATATTGACTACATCTGGATTATCTCCGCCCGCGTCCTCCTTCAAAGCATCTCGCTCCTTGCATACTGCTTCATATTCAGAGTAAGAAATTTTTTTCTTAGGTGAGTGCTCTAGTAGATTTCCTTCCCCATCATAAATATCATATCCTTCCTGTAGATACCGCTTTTTCTGCTGTTCGGATATTGTATAAACCTTATTTTCTCTCTTTGCTTTAATAACGCCCATCTTTACGCCTCCCTGTTAATAATGCACGCCTGTTTTAGTTCCTGATCCAAAGCAAACGTGCCGTTAAATCTACGATTTTGGTACATATAGCAATCTGTGACTCTGGAATCATGTCCTGGTGTAAAAACATTGATGTATGAGTACTTCACTCTGGATACTTGCGATTCTGGATCAATCAAGATGTAGTTGATCTGCTTTCCAGAAGCATCTGCTACATACCCTTCAGTAAAGTCATATGCCGTTTTAAATCTCTCGATTGGCACGGTCTTGATTTCGCCTAAGTCATCCATTGTATGTACGCGTCGGTCAATACCATTTGCACTGCCATCTACTGCAAACGTGCGCTGAATGCCTTCTGCATTTTTTAATTCTTTGCGGTATGCTGCCGTACAATAAAGAATGCATCGGGAAAGCGGAACCCCTAAGTTTTCAAACTTCTCACAGTTATCATCAAAATCTGCCAGAATATTTGCCCTTGTTATTATGGTGGTTCTGATATCCGCACCCACTCTCTTTGCTTCTGAATACAACTTAGAAAATGTATAGCAATCTAACTCTGGGATCGCCTGTCTTTTTTCAAAGCGGGCTTGGATATTTGCGATTGATACAATCTGATTCGTTTCGTCCACGTCCATAGGATCAATGAAAAACTCAATATCCCTATCATGATCCAGCACCTTAGGCTCAAAATCATTTGAATAATTCCCTCCGTTAAACCCAAGCGTCTTTCTGTCATGGTCCTTATATCCGCTCACTGTAATTCTGGGTAACCTAATCTCCTTTGCTCCTATGATATTGATGTCCATGTTGCTTTGATACAATGCATCCGATATCAGGTCGTGTCCGTACATATCCAAGATTCTTGTGTTAAATTGTGTTACATAATTTAATAGTGCCATGTTTTAAATACCTCCTATTTTCTTTTTACTCCAAATATTTTGTCCAATTCTGCTTCCGTCGCTGTCGGTACCTGTCCTTGATTACCACCAGCCCCTATCTGCTGGAAGCCTTGACCTTGCTGCTGGACTGGTTTAAGCGCCGGTACATCTTCTAATACTTTATTTATGGCTGTCTTTAGCGTCTCCTGATTTACCTTACCATCTACATCTATTACTGTGCTTAAATCCGCTAACTTTAGTACATAGGGTATCGTCTTAGAGTCTATCCCTAATGTAATAGATTCCAAGGTGGCATCCTTTTCAATTTGTACTTGCTGTGCTAATGCCTGCGCTTGTGTTAATTGTTGCTGGATGGCATCCACGTCAGGCTGGTTCTTCGCCTTCTCCGCCCTGAATGCGGTCATGGCCTGCTCCGCCTCTTCCTGGCTCAAGCCCTGCTGCTTAAAATACGCCTTTAAGGCTGTGTCCTCTTTTGCAGCCAATGTGCCGTTAAGCATCTGTTGTATTTTGTCATAGTCGACGGCAGTGCTGGGGGTTGTCGCTTGGGCAGGCTCTCGCCCTGCCGGCGCTGCTGGCTCAGCTGGCTCTGCAAAAAACTGTAAGTCCATAGATAATTTATCCATACTCTTTGTCTCCTTCCATTTGTAAGAGTGTCGCTCTTTGATATCCGTTGTCTTCGGTGTCGCCGGCCACGCACCTTTTATAGCGTCATGTCGTGTTTGGACATAAAAATAAGACGCCTAGCCCTGCGTCTCAATGGGGGATATCGGATCATCTAACCTTCCCCAAGTGTCGTTTTCGCTGCCTTGGCCTCCTCGGCAACGCCTCTTGCTATCAGCGTTTCCGCGCGCTTCTTTGGCACATCAAGCATTGCGCCCGCTTCCTGGATGGTCCCTTTCTCACTATCCAGATATTTCTTAACAACTTTAACCCTCACAAATTCCACCTCCCCTCCATTCGGGCATAAGAATGCCACCTAATCATATATCGACTAAGTGGCGCTATGATGCCCTGCAAGCTTTTTCCGGTATTTCCCCGTTTCGTATGAGCTTCGCCAGTGTCGCAAATGCCCGTAAGGTCTCCCCTTCCCCCATGGCGGAAGGCTGTAATATTTCATAGTCCAGCGGATTGTCAATAGACAATTTCATCTGCCCGTCCATCTTATCCGGATATCCAAACTCGTATACGGCATATTTATCGCTCTTCTCTAATAAGTTCATGTAAATTATCGGCATCGCCATGCTCTCCGACCTCCTCCACCAATTGCCCGTGCCAGTCATGTTTTTGGTTGGCTATCGAGTGTGCTTCGCTATATGTTAGATTATACTTCTTTTCCACAATACTTTCAAGGTATTCGTGCTTTAATAATGTGATGTCCCTGTCTTTATATTTCCCATTGATGAGCCTCTGCCATGCAATGGACATATTGTATTCGGGGTCATATCTTTTTATGCCCACGTCGAGGACATGGGCATCATTGAACACATGGTCCTTTACCCTTGCTATGCTGCGCTCGCTCCAGCCTGTGTTATTGGATATCTTGCGGGCATCGTCTGTTCTTTCCCTGATCGCATTGTAGTACTCTTCTGCCTCATCATCCCTGCGCAGCTGCCATTCCCCGGTCCCCCGTTCAAATTTGCCGCCGGATTCTTTAAAATCTTTAGGCTGGTAGGGTATGCCTCTTGTTTTTTCCCTAGGGTAATCCCTCCTGAGATACGGATGCCCGTCAAGATGCTCGACCAGCCGCTCTTGACATTCCCTCACCTTGCCGTTCGCATAATTGACGTTATCCGGATCCAGTGAGCCCTCCGCAATCCGTTTCCATTTCCTGATCAGCCGCTCAAGCCTCCGCTGCCCCTGTTCAGCCTCATACTTCTTTATCGCTTCTTTGCCGTCCGGCACTGCTGGAAGTTGCGTGACGCCGGGGAAGTAAGTTGATATTGTGTGCCGGCAGTTCGGATGCAGCAGGCCCGCCTCTATCGCAAACGACAGGAGATAATATTTGCCATCCAAGGCCTCTTCCATCGTCCCGCTGCTAAAGACATCATCGATCAGGATCTCGCCCTGCCATTTCTCACATTCAGGGCAAGTGTTGGCGTGCGCGGATACCACGACGGTATGCATGCCCCACTCATCACGCCTCTTGCCTTCCCCAAGCAGCGCCGCCCGATGCGATGCCGTGCGCAGCGCCATCTCCGCATATGAGGCGATGTCGACCCTTTTGCCGTCTTTATACTCAATGCAGTTGATGCCCTTCTCCAGGAACTCCTTCGTAGCCATGTCAATGGCCTGATCCAGCGTCTTGGCGCCTGCCGTCATCTGCATCTCGGCTTTATAGACCGTCTGCCGGTAGACATCGTCCATCTTACGCAGCACCGCTGCCTGTGCCTTCCTTAAGCCATTGTTTACGGCTTCCTCCATCGCCTCTATCTTCTGGTCATTCATGTGGAAGAAGTCATTCTCCTTGGGCGCCCCCTTGCCCTTATATCCTGAGATGTCCTTGGGGTAGCTTATTGTCCTCCGCCGTCCGAGCCATGACTGGACCTTGCCGACGAGCCTGCCGAAGGCGTTGCCGCCCCGCTTATAGCTGTCTTCCAGTGACTTCCTGACCATATCCTCAACGGCCTTGCCCTGCTCCCCTACGATGGCTTTGTTCTCCTTACGGTATGCGGCCAGGCTCCTAAGCTTGGCGCCCTGCCACTGCTCCCATTTGAACCCCTCTTTGTCCTCCTCAAGCTCATGCAGGCGCATCGTGCGTTTCAAGCTCGCCACCAAGTCTTTTTCGATCTTTTCGAATATGGCCCTTAAATCATAAGCATCGTCTCTCCTTGGCATGGCTATTCACCCGCTGTGGCCGCGTCATAGCCGGTTACGCTCGGCTCATCGACTATCTCAATGCCCTGCTCTATTTTAAGCCTCTTGACCTCCTGTGCCTTCCACTTCTCATCCTTGCTGTCCCCGTACAGCTCCTCCACCGAGGCCTCGATCGACATGATGCCCTGCATCTTGCCCTTGCCCACCGTCTCGACCTGGCTTTCGAAGCTCGGGTTCGCATACTCGCCAAAAGGGATGCCAGCCCTGACTTCTTCCACGGGTTCGCCATGCGCCAGGCGGTAGGCGTTGACGCATGCCGCCACGACTTCTGGCAGCGTCTCCTGCAGCGCCTCTATGATGGCGTTTCGCATATACAGCGTCGCCTTCTCCTTCTCGCGCTGCGCCTCGGCGTTGTCAAGCTTCTTCACATCGATGCCGAGCGTGCTGGGGGATATGATCCCTTGCAGGCAAAGGTCCAGGGCCGTGCTGTAAGTGCCCGCATAGCTGTCATGGGGTATGTCCGGCTGGTCAAGCACGATTTGGTTCTTGCCCTCCTCCCGCACATCATCCCCGGTCATGATATAACGGTTATCAAAATGGTTTGGCTTGACGGCCTCCCCGGTATCCGGGTTCCTCGGCACCAGGCATTCCGGTATGTATTCTTTGGACCTCCCGGCCCTGAGCGCATCCAGCCACTGGCTCCATACCTCGTCAAGGGCGTCGAAGGAGTCCACTTTGCCGTCATATATGCTGCCGCCGCGCCCCTCCCACTTCTTGCTCTCAAAAATCTGTATCGGGATCCCGAGGATCACGGATGCATCGAACGCCCAGTCCGATATGCCCTTAGTGGCCTCGATGCATTTGATGTCAACCTTCTCATCCCCCCTGTACAGCTCGTTCGTTATATACCCGTAACCGTAATGCTCATAAAGGACATATTGCTGCCTCAGGTCTGCATACGGCGTTTTGAACACCACTTCCTTCAAGCGCCCCCGGTCATGGACCAGCTCGATGCGCTCCCCCGGGTACCATTCCAGAATGGGGTATTGGCTTTTTTGCGTGTCTATCGTGATCTTATAGGCGCCATCACCGATATACAGCACTTCCTTGATCGTCCGCTCCAGCTTCTTGCGGAACCTATTCTCCCTCTCAATCTCCCCCCATGCCTCGGCGCCCTTGCCCTCGATCTTGAAATCATTCATGTCGGACAGGACGATGGCGGCCAATATCTCGACTATGAGGCCCGGCAGCCCGGTGTGGGCTTTCCGGATCTCCATGCCGGGCGTGCACCGGCTCGCCCAGAATTTGTATTTGTCGGCGAACTCGGTCAGTCCCTGATACATCTGCTCCAATTCATTGGCGTCGCCACGGTACCATATGCGGTTCCTGATGGCGTTCAGCTCAAAGTCCATGGTCTCGTTGATCTGAATCTGCATGGGGCTCGGCCCGTTCAGGTTAAGCCAGCTGCGTATGCCGCGCTTAATATTCTCGCTCACTTTTCTTGTCCACCTCATTTCTTGTCCCCCTCCTCAAATCCAATCTTCTGCCGGTATGGTATCCATGCGTATTGGTTGGCGTTTATGGTGTGGTCGTTTCTGTCTTCCGGGATGTCTTTCTTCTCGTCCCATGAATAGCTTTCCAATTCCGCTATATGCGCCGCGCAATCTTCAACGACCAGGTAGCAGTCCTGCTGTATCCAGCCAAGCTGCAGCTTTATGCGGTCGATGACCCCCACTTTTTTATAAGCGTCGATGAAATTATGGAGGCAGCCATGCAGCCGTTTATATTTCCTAAGCTCCGTCATGGTCGCCTGGTCGGCGCTGTCTATGAACACGTCCTTTGCGAACCCCCATTCCTTTCGGTTCCGCTCCAAGAAGGCGATGAACTTGACGGTCGTGTCCGATGGCGCTAGGGGGCTGCTTAATTCTTTATTGCTGTGCACCTCCTCTGCCAGGGTGATCAGCTTCCTGTCCTTCGTGACCGCTTGGAATAGCATCGCTATGGTGTCGGGGCTCTTGCTGGAATAAGACGTGTCCAGTCCCGCGGTGAATTTTATGATGGCTGTCTTTCCTGACCTTATCTGCTCCTTGACCCATTTCGCCGGCACTGCATGCCGCTTGCGGTCAAAATTAGGGAAGATAAGGCCGGTCGCCTTGCCCCTGATCCCCTGTATCTTGTTTTTCCAGATTTTTGTGCCCTTAGGGGTATTGGTCATGATCTGATCCAGCTTCTCTTTTGACAGGCCTGGGTTATGCTCAAAAGAAAAGAACCAATGCACCCATCCGGGCTTCGGCTCCTCTTTTAATTCCTTCAATATTTCTTTCGGCGTCCCGCCCGCCCATTCCGGCAGCGGCCGTGAGCAGTTGATGAACTCCTTATACACGGGCAGGTTCGGGTCATCAGGGTTGAGCGTCCCCATCAGGTAATCGCATCTCATGGCCGCCTCCCTGATGAAATCCATGTCGGCAGTATTTATCTCGTCTATATACAGGCTGCCATACTGCCCGCCGAGGGCTTTCTGCCACTTCTTTTTGTCTCCGTACCCAAGGACATAGATGATCTTGTCCCCTTTGGCGGTATGGAACAGGATATGCGGGATCTTCTCATCCTTCGTGCCGTTGCCGTTATATTCGGACAGGATGCCAAAATCATCTATGATCCCAAGGTCCTTATTGATGATGTTCTTCTCAGCCGTCCCAGTGTCCTTGGCGGCGATGACATGCATCCTTTTGGGGCTCCCGGCCACCTTCAGCATGAATTTATACAGGCCGACGGTTGTCTTGCCGGCGAACGTGGTCCCCTCCAGGAACTCCACGGGCGCGTCGCACCTGATGAATGCCTTGTATTTGTCAGACAGGAGCAGGCGTCCGCCACTCACCTAACCACCCCTCATCTGCTTGATCAGGGCGTCCAGTTTTGATTTTTCGGTCTCAAGGGCTCCTGTCAGCTCCAGCCGGTCCTTGAACATGCCAAGATGCTTGCCCAACAATTCCAACGCCTTTGTCTTATCATACATCCGTATCTCCCGCTCCGTCGTGCTCCCTCCCTTATAGATGGATTCCTTTATCTTCACGGAGGAGATCGCGGCAAGGTCCTCATCTGCGGCAAGGCCTAAGACCGTGGCGTTTTTAAAGTCAATGACGTCCTTAGGGTTTACCAGGGCAATTTTGGCAAGCTCCATGACGACCCGCTCCTGATTGATGCCGGTGCGCCTCGACCTCTCGGCAATGGCTTTGTCTATATGCGCGCGCACGTTGGGTTTTGCTAAGTTCTCACACCCAATGTCTTTCGCGGTATGCGGGGAATACCCTGCCCTGATCGCCGCCTGCGTGGCATTGAGGTCTATCAGGTATTCCTCCGCGAATAATCTCTGCTTTTTGGTCAATGCCATCAGGCGCACCCCCTTCTTTTATCCCTGTTTAGCCTCCGTCAGCCGGCACCTGGCATCCGGCACCTTGCCCACGCTCAGCCCGCCATTGCAGCTGCTTGTCTGCGTCCTCCCGCAGCCCCTCGTATGCGGCCTTGTCAATGGGCACCATGCGCAGTCCGGTGGGCGCCTGTCGACGGTTATCTTGACCACTTCCATTTTATCACCTGCCTTTTTTAGCATTAGAAAAGCACCCTCTATGGATGCTTTTTCATATATTCATCATATCTGATTTCAGCTTTCTTTAGTTTGCTTTTTAATGCAAAGAATACAAATATAGCTATGGCGGCTGCAGTAAGCACGACGGCAATCGTCCATCTTAAGCTGATTCCCTCCCACCATATTTCTATCAAGCCAACAACAGATGCCAGGACAATAAATACCGTTCCGCCGATCGCATAATATTTTTCGGGTAAATATTTTTTGCCCCTGTTATTAATGTAGCCGGCAGTCATCGTTTCCCTCATGTCCTTAAAATTCATTTTTAAGATGCCCCACACTGCGTAGATGGTCCCTATTGCGCCTAATATCTCTGCGCTTGTAGATAGTATATTACTGCACAAATCAACCATGCTGTATTAATCCTCCTAATGACCTTTCTTTCCATCTTATCCCATATCGAGGCATGTTTCAACAAAAAGAAACCAGAAAGCCGGAAAGGAGGCGGCACGCCCTA
>Ga0153924_1001102_pt1 | contig 14800 bp, 10 predicted proteins | sample TSNJ008MetaG_FD_104709 | JGI IMG/M metagenome (GOLD analysis project Ga0153924, IMG submission 104709) | Attine ant fungus gardens microbial communities from New Jersey, USA - TSNJ008 MetaG | ecosystem: Host-associated > Fungi > Mycelium > Unclassified | place: USA: New Jersey, Wharton State...
ATGTACATACTACTTGCTCCGATGGAGTTTTATCACCGGAAGAATTGATAGAAGCGTGCAGAAAGAAAGGTGTCTTTGATATTGGTATTACCGATCATTACGGAACAACTAAATACTCTGAATATTTTCAAGTAACTGATGTGAAAGCATATGTGGAAAAGTTATCAATGTTAAGGGACGAAAATCCGGATATCAATCTCCACATCGGTCTTGAAGTTGATTTTTCAACCGTTTATGGACAAGACCCGGAATTATTCGATTATGATTCGATGAACAGAGTTGAATATTTGCTATTTGAACATGTAGATACAAAAGAAGTTGAAGGAAATCCAGTTCATGGCCGCACCATCGAGAAGCTTATCAGCATTCGGAATCGATTTGAGTGTCCGGTTGGTCTTGCGCATAACAATTTTCAGAGAAATTTTAACGGTAGAATAGAAGAAGTTGTTAAATTGTTGAAAGAAAATAATATCTTCTTAGAACTTTGTGAAGCTGAAGATAAGGGGAAAAAGGTAGTTGATAAGGTATTACTTAAACAGATGATGGAGATCCGGAAGAATTTCAACTCGGCTTTTGAAGTAAAAGAACAGCTTGAAAAAATGAAAAAGCAAAAGTCGGGAGACCATGTTCATATGAAACATGCAGAGGATGGGAAATATTATTTTGAATTATTTGATGAAAGCACTTGGGAGTATATTCATCAATATAATCTTGGATTATCGCTAAGTTCTGACAGCCATAAAGGGTTGGAACTGGGAAAGTGTGAAAGGCTCATTCCTTTCATTCAGACTTATGGATTGGAAAATCAAATCATATTTCATAAGCCAGAAAGTGCTTTATATGAAAGGTAATGGGTGCAAAACATGGAAGAATTAAAAGAAATATGCAGAGGTATTTCTGTTAGCACCGGGATTGTACATGGCCGTATCTTGAAGCTGGGTGAAAATAACGGGCATGCTGTTACCAAGAATGACATTTTGGTATTAGAAAGCAGCAATCCACTTTACGCTATTGAAGTAATGAGTGCAGGCGGTGTTATTATGGAGAGAGGAGGAAGATTGGCGCATTTATGTGTCATTGCCTTGGAAATGGGGATACCATGTATTACACAGGCGGAGAAGGCAGGGGAAATACTTATGGAAGGACAGGCAATAGTGCTCGATGCAGCAGAAGGGGTTGTTTATGAACAAAGATAAATCTTTAGAAGTCAATAATATCAATATGGTGGATTCAATAGTTCAATTAAAACAGTGTCTGGCTGGTATATGGTCGGTAGATGATAAGCATGACTGGCCGGTAAAGTTAAATGCAGTGTCACATCTCTTTGCAAAGGAATTTTATGAGGATTTTTCAATAGTCTTTTATGAACTGCTTGAACATGGAGGAAGTTTAGATGAAATTGGGAGGTTATTTGGTAATCCATCAAAAATTTTCCGCTGTTTTGATTTGCTGTTAAAAGGTATGTATCAAAAGAAAATCAGCACAGTCAGAAAACAGATGTTTATTCAGGATATTTTACAATGTATCCAGACATTAAAGAGTGGTTCTATTTTTAATGAGGATGGAAGGAACATTATCTGGAATGAGGAACAGGTAAAGTATCTTTGTGAAAAGGGTTTGACAAAGTTGGACAATCTACAGGATTCTGAAGTACTTCATTGTCTGATTGGGTTAATAAAAGCTTATATCGAAATGTTATATTTTCGTTGTTATGACATTTCTCAGGAAATTCATGGGCCATATCCGGAACAAAACAAAAATATATTGTTGATTCGTGAATTTAATCATTTATCCCCATTCACACTATGGGAGAACTGGAGATTGATTCCGTATAAGACGATTAAAATCTTTATGTTATATGACCGGAAAGTAAATGTAAGTGTGGATTCCTATAACCATCTTTATCAAAATGGTTCTCCTTTTACCCCGCATCTGGTTTCATTTCGTATCGAAGTGGATGGCTGTGTAATAAATGATATCGGGAAAGTAAGAGGAATCATTGACGAACTTAAAAACTGCATTCAATATAACGCAGGATGCTTTAGAGATATGAACTGGGAACAGATAATCAGTAAATATAAGGATATATTTTACTACAAATTAAGTCCATTATTTAAACAGGCTGAATTTAACCCGGCAGCTTATTACAATATTGAGCATAATATCAAAAATGGAACAGAATTAAAAGTTTCAAATATGTTTTTTGAGAAGGAAAAGATTCGATTACTGTTGAATTTACTGATATAAGAAAGAGGAAACCATGATTAATAGGGAGCAGTTGTATGTATTTCTATATAAAGCGGCTTGTTTAAAGGAAATGTGCCTGAAGAAAATAGGAAAAGAGTATTGTCCTGATACGATACGAATTCCCAAAGATTATAGAAAAATAAACTTTGAAATACTTTGGGACGGTTATGAGGAGGAGGGTGGTGTTTATCTGCTGTCAATGCAGCAAGTAATTCAATTACTGGTATCAAACAAGGGATTTCATTTATGTGCGATGGTGAAAACATTTCAATCATCCGTTATAGAAGAGTGCTTTTATAGTTTGCTTCGAGAATTGATTGAGACAGAGAACCAGACAGACGCAAAATGCAAACCAGTCCAAATACCGGAAAATGTATTATATGAGTTACATAATGAAGGTAAAGCGTATATCACCAAGCGTAAGAAGCGGAAGGAAAAGTTTAAGATTGAAGCAGCCCTATCTATGCAGCATCCGGTTGTAAGGAAGGTTTGGACAAAAGATGGGCATTCTTTGGAATATATGATATTTGGAGATAGGAACCCAAAACCATTGGTTTTAATAAATGCATATGGGATTCCCTCAAAGATTTGGCAATACATAATCTATTATTATGCAAAAGAATACAAGGTAATCACATGGAATCTAAGAGGAACTTCAGCAGATCATGCCGGAATAGATTTGTCAAGTGAAATGCAAGGCAGTGATTTAGAAGAAATTTTGCTAGAAGAGAAAATTTTCTCCGCGGATATTATTTGCTGGTGTTCAGGTCTTAAAGTCTTTTGTGAATACTATAAAAGAAAACCTGAGAGTGTGAAAAGCTTAGTGATAGTATCCGGATATTTTAATCCGATTTATGAGAAGGGCCCTTATTGGACAGAGTTTGACCAGACAATAGGCCGGCTTTCAAAAATGATTGAGACAAATGATGGGTTTATAGATAATCCACTTGTATTTGAATTAATCAAGAAATTGTTTAGTTTTGATATTGCTTCTAAAAAAATGGAGTCTGTAACACAATTGAATACAAGCTTTGAGGAGAAGAATGATATCTATCGGCAAATGCTGATGTCTGCTGATCCGGAAGTAAAAGAGATGATAACAATGCCATTTGGAAATCAGAAAATGATAAAAAACTATGCAAAAATTACTTTGGAACTACAAAAGCAAGATATAATGAAAATGCTGCCTAATTTGACATGCAGGACGCTTGTCGTAAATGCAGAATTGGATATGATAACAGATATAAGATGTGCAAGAGCCGGCTGCTTATGTATAAAAGGTGCAGAATACCGTAATCTTTCGAGTGCCTCTCATTGGAGCCTATGGGAAAATTTTGAGGATGTCATCGAAGTAATAGATGATTTTTGGATGAATAAAATATTAGTGCTGCCATCGCCAAATCTGACATTTGGCCCGGCGGAATGGAGTAAAAAATGATGAATAAAAAGATATCGGTAGGATATAGCGGCAGTGAAGAGGATATGGATAAGCTGCTGGCATCATCGGATTGCTTGTATAGTATTTACACAGGCGGGCTTGCTGGAAAAATAGCCGGAGGAAGACCACATTACCTTAAATCGTTAGATACGCTCGCACAAAAATGTGAAAAGGCGCATAAAATCGGTGTCAAATATGAAATAGCATTGAATGCACCTTGCGGTTTAGAACTAAAATCCAACAAGGAGTGGTGGGACGATATCAAGAGATATTTGAGAGAGTTAGAGGATTGTGGCGTAGATTATATTATTGCGAGTCATCCCTTTATTATGCAGTCTGTAAAAGAGAATACAGATATGAAGGTAGTAGCATCCACTATTTGTGAAATTATGACACCCAGAGCAGCAGAATATTATGAAAGTCTGGGTGCGGATGTTATTATTCCATCTATGAATGTAAACTTTGATTTAGAAACATTAGAGGTAATGGGTAATAATCTTAAAAATGCAACACTGCGTATTATGGTGAATGAGCATTGTCTGGGAGATTGCCCATGGAGAAGATTTCATCATAATCATTATTCCCATCATAATGAAGAATTTGAATATCATGTGAATTGCAAAACACAGTTTCTTAACAACCCCTATCTTCTGCTAACCAATAATTTTATAAGGCCCGAGGATCTGAAGCGATATGAAAAAATTACTTGTGAGTTTAAAATAGTAGGCAGATTAACACCAATTGATGATTTGATAGAGATTGTGAAGGCATATACAAATGAAAGCTACGATGGAAATAGTGTTAAATTATTTGACCTTGGACTATCAAAGCATTTTTATATATCTAACGCAAGCTTAGACCAGCTTTTTGAAAAGAAAGCGGCTTGTGATAAGCTTTGCCATAGCTGCAGATATTGTATGAATTTATGGGAATCAAATGATACAGTAATAGCAGCAGAATAAGAATAAAGAACAATACATAAAGAAGGAGTAAGAAGGCATGAGTACAAATGTGAAGCAGATGATTAGAAATTATATTACAGATAATCTTGCCAATAAAGAGATTGAATTCTCAGATACAGAATCGTTATATGATAATGGGGTATTGGATTCTTTAAAGATACTTCAGTTGGTTATGTTTTTGCAAAATGAGTTTCAGGTAAGTTTGAGTCCGACCGAAATGCAGATTGAAGACTTTGAAACAATTGATAGTATTACAGAGTTAGTGAGTCATTTAAAGTAAGGGAGGTATGGGATGGTATTTTCCGAAGAGCAAATTACAAAAAGATTAATGGCAAAGGAATTTGCTATGCAGCAATTAAATGACAGTGAAGTTTTAAAGCTTGATAAGAAAGAGCGTTTTAATGTGCTCTGGAAAAGATGTGCAGATTTTGGACTCTTTTCGTTAGCGGTACCACAAGAGTATGATGGAATGGAAGAAGATATTCTAAGTATTGTGGCAATTATGGAAGGGCTGGGAATGGGTGTAGATGCAACAAATATACTCTTCTCCGCAAATGTACATATTTTTGCAGGTATGTTACCTATCTTAGAATATGGAAGTAAGCACAACAAAGATAGTTTTATTCCCGGAATGATGGAAGGTGATATTATCTGCGCCCATGCGATATCCGAAGAAAACGCAGGGTCAGACATATGGAGTTTAGAGACAACTTATGAGGAAGTCGAGGGTGGATATAGACTTTCCGGTATCAAGAATTACGTGACAAATGCTCCATATGCAGATCTATATATTGTCTATGCACGAAAAAAAGAAAGTAAGAAGTTTCGTGGTGTAAGTGCTTTTTTAGTGCAGAAGGGAACAGAAGGATTTGAAGTTGGGAAATCGATTGATAAAATGGGAATAGAATTATCGCCGATGGGCTCTATTTATTTTAATGATTGTGTCATCAGCCGGGAAATGATGCTTGGTAAAGAGGGTCAGGGAATGAATATTTTCAACAGTACGATGGAATATGAAAGACCATTTTTATTGTCTTATCAAGTCGGGATTATGGAGCGGCAGTTAGAGCGTTGTATCAAATTTGCTAAGGAAAGAAAACAGTTTAAGAAAAGAATTTTAGATTTTCAGTCAATCTCTAACCGTATTGCGGATATGAAGGTCCGTTTAGAAGCATCCAGGCTTCTTATGTATAAAGTAGCAGAGGAAAAATTAAATAACCAAAATATTTATCTGTCCTCCTCTATTGCAAAATTGTATATCAGTGAGAGTCTGGTACAAAATAGTATGAATGCGATGGAGGTATATGGAGCATGTGGATATATTAAAGAATATCATGTGGAAGAAGCATTAAGAGACAGTATCGGAAGTAAAATATATTCCGGCACTTCAGATATCCAGAGAAATATTATATCAAGTATGATTGAGTAAAATGTTTAGGGAGGAATTTAGATGCTTTTGCATGAAACAATCATTGACGCAAGAAACCGTTTTCCAGATCATGTCGCAATTGAGAGTAATAAAGAGAGTATCACATATGAAGAATTGGATTGTTCCAGTGATCAGATAGCACAATTTTTGGTAGAAGACAATATAAAAACAGGAGATAAAGCTGCCATACTGATGGAGAAGTCAATTGAAGCTGTCACCGCATTTTTAGGCGTACTAAAGTCTGGAGGGTGCTATATTCCCATGGATATATCAGCCCCGACTGCCCGGTTGCAATATATCATAAAGGATGCCAAAGTTAAATATATCATAGTTGATATGAAACGGTTAAAGCTGGCACAGGAACTAAGAGCGGAAGAACAGATTCGTATTATTGTGATTGGAGATGATGGAGAGAATATTCCTGACAACAATCAGTTGGAAGTGCTTTTCTGTAATAAAAATAGTAATGATAACAGCTATATTTCAATGGAAACAATCAATGAAAATGAGTTAGCCTATATTCTATATACTTCTGGTTCGACCGGAACACCAAAAGGTGTATCAATTACACATCGCAATGCGGTATGCTTTGTAAATTGGGCTTATGAATATTTTCAAGTAAATAGTGATGATGTGCTGTCTTCTCATGCACCATTTTACTTTGATTTATCTGTATTTGATATCTATGTGGCTTTAAAGGCAGGCGGGAGACTGTGCCTGCTGCCACCGGCAGTATCTGCGTTCCCATCTTCTCTGGCAGAATATATCGCAGCAAAGGGAATTACAATCTGGTACTCCGTACCATCTGTTTTAGTGAAACTATTACAGTATGGCAACCTTAGCAGTGTCAATCTTTCAAGGCTGAGAAAAATTATTTATGCAGGAGAGTCTCTGGCAGTTAAATATCTACATCAATTATGCAATTTACTGCCTGCTGTTCAGTATTATAACCTGTATGGGCCAACAGAAACAAATGTCATTACATATTATCATATCAACCCAAAGACGTTGGAAGGATTTAGAGAGATTCCAATTGGCAGGGCTTGTCCCTATGCCGGATTATGGGTCATAACAGAAGATAATAAGGCTGCAGGGATTGGCGAAAAAGGTGAGTTGATTGTACAAAGTGAAACCTTAATGCCGGGTTATCATAATGCCAGGGAATTAACAGACAACGTAATAAAAGAAGTAAATATCGAAGGCATACCGCCGGGTGAATATTACCATACCGGAGATATCGTTTTAATTGTTGAGGATGGAGTATATCAATTTGTCTGCCGGAAAGATAATATGGTTAAGGTAAATGGTTTTAGAATTGAAATTGAAGAGATAGAGACAGTTTTGCGCCGAAATCCTCATATTAGCGAATGTATCGTTAAATATGTAAATGACAGCAGTATGGGGAATCATCTAAAGGCTTATATCCAAAGCACACATACATTAGAAGCGGAAGAAGTGATCCGGTTTGCCAAACAATATCTGCCAGAATATATGATACCATATGATATTCAGTTTATTGAAACGTTTGAATATACTGAACGCGGAAAAATTGCCAGAAGCATGTTATAAGTACATCATAGATATTTAATTGTATTTAACAGACATTAAGAAAGGTGTGGTTACAATTTATTTATGGAATAAAGATATTTGTATTGAGAATGATCAGGGAGAAAATATCACAGATGCGCTAAAAGCAGTTCTGCTCAATAATAGTTTCTCTGTGGCAAGCCATAATGAATTCTATATGAACTATGCTAATTCAGAAGAAATCTGCATCTGCCAATGGTTGTATACACTCGAAGAAGGAAATGAAAAATTTACAATGAAACCATTTCTCAGCCGAAAAACAGAGTTGTACTTTCCCGAGTCAGGACCGCTTACAGATGAAACGGTTAAGTCAGGTTGGTCTTTTATAGATGTACCATATAAAGGGGTACGGGGTAAAAACAGAATGGAAAGATTATGTTCTTATCTAAAAAAACAATTTATATATGCGATGGCATACATATATAGTAACAAAACGGAAGATAAGCTTTTAGTTATAAATAATAGCCATAATCCTATTCCGATGAGGGTTTGGGTCAATGGAAAGATTGTGTTTGCAGGCTATGCAAATAATCTGGTGCGCAGAGAAGAGTGTATTGTTACCTTACAGGAAGGTGGTAATATCATATTAGTAGAGAGAAGTATGATACCGCAGAATAAAATGAAGGATATGTTTATGGATACTGGTTTCTCAATGATATTCCGTTCATTAACATACTTTTTACCAATACGAAAAGATAATGATTTACTTGATGGAAACATGATTTGTTCAATAGCAGATTCTGTACGGTTCATTCAGCAAAAATGTATCTATGAGGATAATGAAATCATCCAGTTTTATCTTCTGCCTAAAAAGCCAGAAGATGACAGAAAATCAGAGACTTATGAAGTATGTGTGCAAGACAGTCAAATGAAAGTACTATATTCTGCCTCAATACTATTATGTGAAGTTTGTACAATCAAGCTAAGTTCCCATCCAAAAGGAGTGCTAAAGATTCAAATCAGTAAGGGAAACCGAGAGGTCATTTCAGAGTATATTTTATTTGGGACAGTCAGCAATTATTTGAATGAAATGACAAATAAACAACAGATCAGCCAGATACAAGAATTGACGGACATTCTGGATATGTCAAAGGGAGGTGTAAGAGGAACCATATATCCAATAGATTCAAATGTTTATCATTATGTATTTAAAAATCTTTATGAGTTGGAAAAAAGTCCAAATACGATTACTCCGTATCGTAAAGATGTAGAGCGGGATGGAAAAGATGAAACAGAATCAAATTATCATATTGAAACCGTAATGACACACAATCAAGGAAGTGTACAAAGCTATGGCGTCTATGTTCCAAAAGGATTTGACCGTGACAGATGGTATCCTTTGGTAATCCAATATGCAGCTTGTTATGGAAGATATCCAATACCTGGACTAAATGGAGAGTTTGCGGGCAGCTGTTTTAAAAATGCCTTATATGAAGATGTTATCGTTTTGGTGATTCCCTGTATCTATGATAAATTTATTTTATATGATGAGCTTGTTTTTCTTGATATTTATAAAAAGGTCATTGCAGAATATAAGATTTTACCCGGGAAGATAAGTCTGGTAGGTTTTTGCGGAAGCGCCGGTCCCTGCATGCAGTTACTTTATCATTATCCCCACTTGTTTTCAAGTGCAGCATTAATAGCACCTTATATTAACGATGAATTATTGGAGAGAAAGCTTATATTAAATATTAAGGATATGCCGATATATTTCATCCTTAATCCGGCAAAAGGTCTTTTTTTACCAGAATTATATTACCTTTCAATATTTAAAAATGCTGATATTTATATCTGCAATGGATTCGAGCATGAAGAGGTATTTACCTACTTTATGTCAGAATCATTAATTAAAGCTCTTACAAAAGCCCAAAAACCAGAATTTTGTGAGCAAGTAGATTTCACTGCCGACATTCCAATATCAACACAAAAAGACTGGGTAAAGATAATGAAGACTTATAATAATTCTGCGCCTGCTGCAGTAACTGTTAAAGCAGAGTGGGGTGATGATACTGACTCACTAAAGGATAAATCCGAACACAAGAAAAAAATCTGCATTATATCAGAGAACGTGAAAGCATTGCAGCTTCTGATTGACCGCCGGCAATTGAATTTAGATAACCGGGTGGAACTATGGGTGAATGGAAGAGTAAAAAAAATTGTAGTGGAAGAATATATGCAATTAGAAATAATGCTGACCGGCAGCAATTGGATATATCAATGGATACCGATAGAGCGGGAACGCTTTTATGATCGATACTATGATTGCACAATAAATATACGCGATCTGGGGATTAAATCAATCTATACAAAGCCTTGTGTAATTGTGACGAATCTTGATAAATCTCAGCAAAACTGTCAGGATGAAGAACGTTTGAATAAGGAAATTCTGGATGACATTTTCATCCTGCTGCAAATGCAAAATACAAGTCAGGCAAGTATAAAAATTGTTGACGGAAGTAAAAAACACGAAATAAATGGCCAACTGAACGTAATACATGTTTTCCAAACAGATATGATACCACAAAACACAAAAGAAGATATAAAAGCTGCATTTGGAATCAATATAGAAGAAAGCGGCATTATGGATAATAAAACATGGTATAAAGGAGATGTATTTATCATTTTGCTGGGTAAGTCCGGACATGAGCTATATATCGTATACTCTACAACAGAAGCGTTGATAGAGCTTAAAAGTCTGTTGATGGGGTTTTGTGAAAGCAGGCTGCTATATGAGAATCAAATTCTTTGGAATAATGGAAAATATGTAGAATCTGATAGAACAACAATATACAGGAAAGGATAGTATCCATGAAGTTAGATCTGGCATTATTACACGCACCGAGTGTATATGATTTTCGTAAAAAAGATGATGTACTATTTGCATACCTTGCTAATTCTGACAGTGTTCATGTCAGTGGTATTTTTGAAATGCCCCCGGTTGGACTCTTGGCGATACATCAGTATCTTGAGAGTAAGGGGAAGAAGGTTGAATTTTATAATATAGCATCTCATATGCTTCGCTATTCTGAATTTGATGTAGAAAAGTTTCTTTTTGAACTGGAGGCAGATTTTATTGGAATTGATCTTCACTGGCTGGCACACACTCAGGGTGTCTTAGAACTGGCTAAGATATGTAAAAGTTATCATAAAGATAGCAAAATATTTATCGGGGGAATCAGTGCAAGCCAGCTGCATCTTGACGCGATAACATATCCACAGATTGATTATGTGGTGAGAGGGGCTGATACGCTGGAATATGTTGAGATGCTGCTAAACGCAGAGAATGATCCAGACAGATTAAAACAAGTTCCCAATCTTACTTGGAAATATCAAGGGGAAGTGATAGCAAATGATTTAGAATATCCGAATAAGCCTTATTCCGCGGTGATTGACTGGGGTAAAATATTTGGGAATGGGAACGAAAATATTACACCATATAATATTGTGATTCCACAGTATGGATGCGAATATAACTGTAATTGGTGTGGCGGCAGCCAATATTCCAATCAAAAAGAATTTGGTTTAAGTAAAGTAGTTGAAAAGACACCGCAAATGTTACAACAAGAGCTTACAACCTTGATTAACTCCGACACGAAAAAGCATACAGTCACGATGATAAACTATTGGCATGAACATGACGGATTATTGGATGCAGTGGATGAAGCGTTTCGTAATGATAAAATTGAACGAATACATATCAGCATCCGAAAGCTGCCGGAAGTGGAACGGATTATGAAGTTAAGCTGGAGTAAAAAAATAATTATTGAGCTATCTCCGGATTCTGAACAGATGGAACTATGCAAAATGTGTGGACACGCTCATTATACAATGGAAGAGATGGAGGACTTTATTGATAATGTGTTAGAGGCGGTATATTCATTTGAAATATACTTTATGATAGGAATCCCAAATCAAACAAGAGAAAGCATACAAAAAACGATGAATTACTGTGTTCATCTGCTAGATAAATATAGGGGAAAGAGGGTAATGCCTTATATCTGCCCAATGTTACCATTCTTAGATATGAACAGTGTTTTTTTTGACCATTCCAAACGATTTGGATATAAAGTTTATCATAAAACTTTAAAAGATTACTGTAATGCCTTATTAAGTATGAATTGGAAGAATCGTTTGAACTATGAAACAAATTGTCTTAGCCGCAGTGATTTAGTAGATATTACTTATGAAATAATTAGGGAATTTACAAAGAAAAAAGCGGAATATCAGATTTTGCCAAAGGGGATATGTGATGGGATTGTAAAACTAATTGACGAAACTGTTGCACTGCTAGAGGAAATTGATCTTTATGAAAATATGACGGAATCTTATGAAAAAGAGTGCAAGGGAAATAAAGTAAGAAGTGCTATTTTTGAATATAATCAAAGAGCGTTTAAAAGCGTTAAAAGTCAACAACGACCAATGGATTTTGGATTCGCGAGAAGCCAGTGGTTTGATACTGATGAAGCGTTTAAAAGATTTGAAGATGAAAGGAGAGGAGAAAATATATGTTAGTATTAGAACCCAAAGGGGTTGGAAAAGAATTTTGGTGGTTTTCATGCGTGGATGATGTATTGGCTACAGTATCAAACTACTATAACATTGAATATCGGTTTTCCTATGCAAATACTTGGAATTTTAGTTATACATCATTTTTAGAAAATCCAGAGATGCTTTTTAGTGAAAGACTGCACACAGAAGCTGCAGTGGATCGGTATAGCTTTTTAGAAAAGTATCACAGAACAAAGATGATATATCACTATAGTCAAAATGTAGAGGAACTTTTATTAATTGTGAAAGAAGAAATAGCAGCAAACCGTCCATGTGCTTTACGTATGGATTCATTTTATCTTCCATGGGATCTTGCGCTTGGTAACATGCATACAAATCATGTCTGTATACCCGTTGCCGTGGATGAAGAAAAAGGTGAGATAGTAGTTGTAGATCCATATCACAGAAAGGTAGACTTGAAATTTCCAATAGAGAAGTTGAATGAGGCATCTGGATTTTGCATCACCTTTCAAATAGACAAGATAAAGAATGAGGATTTTGATTGTATATCTATTTTAAAAGATGTAGTAGAAAAAATTCTTGGTATTGGCAGTGTGCAAAATGAGTTTGAAGGAATGCGAACATTTGCAAAGGATTTTAAGGAACATTTTAATCCATCCATTGATTTAAAAGATAAGAATGGTAGTTTCCATAAAAGTGCTTTCAACTATCGCCTAACAGAATTAGCATCAGGGAGATCATTTGCACGTCAAGCACTGCTTTATATATCTGAAAGGGAGTATAATGACGAAATTAAAGCCATTTCAAACGCTATACGAAGAATGGTATCCAGATTTAATTATGCTTCTGCACTACTTCAACGCACGTTTCGTATGGAACATATAAATAGTGATAATGCAAATAATGATCATTCATCTAATATGGATGAAAAGGCTGTCATTGAGATGGTTAGTAATGTTTTCTTAGATGAAGCAGATTTTGAGGAAGAGACGGCCAAAAAGCTGCTAGAGGTGTTAAATAACATATTAGAAAACAGAGGGAATAATAAATCATTAAATAGAGATAAAGATTCCCAATTAGAAGCTTCAATCGATGATCAGGCAGATACTTTAACTAATCAATATAAAATTGATTTAACAGCCTATTTTAATAACATTGGATTTGGTACCTTAAAGCAATTGTCTAATGCAGACTTTACTGGATATGGAGAATATCTGTTGTCAGAGGATCTGCCAGCCAATGAGGAATGGAATCATGAAAATATTTATTTGAATTTTCCACGAATACAAGACGGACATCCTGATAATATATCCTGCAAAAAGCAGCTGATAGAATTTGAGCCTTTTGATTGTGAGCAGATAGCTATACTAGCTAATGCAGAGTGGGGAGATTTTTATGACTGCATTAAAGTATGTTATGAGGATGGAGCAGTAATTGATTATGATTTTGGTGTATCTGATTTTGCGTTTGGAAAAAGGTATTCTGAGATAATTGTCTATCGTGGCAGGAGTGCAAAGGTTGAAGAAGGAATCCCTATACCAATGCATAATGAAAAGAAGATATGTTTAGTGAAGCTAAATATATCGAAAGGTAAAGTATCAAAAATAATACTGCCTGACTGTGGAAATATGCATGTATTTTCCATTACTTTATTAGGCAAATAAGTGAATTAAGGAGAAGAAGTAATGATTATAAAGGTGGAAAATTTATCAAAATCTTTTGATTACTATAAAAAAGATTTAGGGTTAAAAAGCTCATTTAAAAATTTATTCCATAGAGAGAAATTAGTGAAAGATGCTGTAAAGGATATATCCTTCGAAATAGAAGAGGGAGAAATCGTAGGATTTTTAGGACCAAATGGGGCAGGAAAAACAACGACGATTAAAATGTTATCTGGAATTTTATATCCAACAGAAGGCACAGCCTCTGTTTTTGGATACGTTCCCTGGGAGAGAAAAAAAGAGTTTAAAATGAATTTTTCAGTTGTTATGGGACAAAAAACCCAGCTATGGTGGGATCTTCCTGCTGTAGAATCATTCTATCTAAATAAATGTATTTTCGAATTAGATGATAAAGAGTATAACAATACATTAGAAGAACTGACAGAGCTTCTAGATGTAAAAGATTTACTGAATGTACAGGTGAGAAGGCTTTCTTTAGGTGAGCGAATGAAAATGGAATTGATTGCGTCATTGATTCATAAGCCTAAAGTTATCTATTTAGACGAGCCAACGATAGGTCTTGATATTGTTTCGCAAAAGAATATACGTGAATTTTTAAAATATTATAATGAGCAGCTAAAAACAACAATATTAATGACAAGCCACTATATGAATGATATTGAAGCAATGTGCAAGCGGACCATTATTATTAACCAGGGTACAATTGTATATGATAACGATTTGTACAAAATAAATGAAGCCATGAATAATAGTAAGCTTCTAACGCTGAGATTTAATGAAAAAATAGATGAAACTGATCTTACAAAGTATGGTAAAATAAGAAAAACTGACGGCTATAAAATAGAGCTTGAAGTAGAGAAACAGTTTGTGAAAGAATACTACAAAACCATATTAGACCAATTTGATATAATTGATTACAATATTGATAAAATGCCAAAAGAAGATA
>Ga0153924_1001103_pt1 | contig 14798 bp, 12 predicted proteins | sample TSNJ008MetaG_FD_104709 | JGI IMG/M metagenome (GOLD analysis project Ga0153924, IMG submission 104709) | Attine ant fungus gardens microbial communities from New Jersey, USA - TSNJ008 MetaG | ecosystem: Host-associated > Fungi > Mycelium > Unclassified | place: USA: New Jersey, Wharton State...
CTTGCGAAACTCTGGCGCTGACGCGCTGTCACTTTAGTGACAATCTTCTTATGAAGCGTCATGCGCATCCTTAGCGGAGCGCTTTTTTGTCTTATAGGATTCCATTCCTAATATGGAACGAAAAGTGGTAATTTCCTATAAGACAAAGAAAATAGGGAGCATAAAATGCTCCCTACCATGGTGATATTTATTTACCAGCCATTTGTCTTTCTTGTTCTTCGATCATTTTCTTAACCATATATCCACCAACGCTACCGTTCTGAGCAGATGTTAGGTTACCATTGTAACCGTCTGTTAAAGGTACTCCTAATTCAGACGCTACTTCCATTTTAAATCTGTTTAGTGCACTTTTCGCTTCAGGCACTGCTGTTTTGTTTGAACTTGTATTACTCATAATAAACTCCTCCATTCTATTATTCCTAAAGACTTTTTCAAAAAACTCTTTAGTAATAATATGTTGTTGTTTGTTACATGTATAGTATATGGAGAGTCACTTTAAATACTCTGGTAAGTATTAGAATTTTATTGTATTTTTTTAGCTTTTTTTACAGATTGCCATGACATTGCTAAATTTGAAATTATTAAGAAAATATATACTAAATAAATACTTAACATCAAATAAACCCGATACATTTCTACCTTAAATATTGTAGATATATTACTATAATAATCATATAATAAGTATATATTAATAATACCCGTAACGATATTAATGATTCCGACTAAAGTACTAATACTTGCCACTGTTTGTGAACTGCGGATAAATATAGACTTGACTCCTTCTATTACCAGCCAGCCGCCTAATGACAGATACCAGATTGCACTCATATATTCTCTTAAAGTATGGAAGTCAGCAAAACCTTCTATCATGATTTTAATCGTACTCATATTGGCCACTATAATTACTTCAAATAAAATCAATAATGCTATACCTCTAATGATATGCATAAATCTGTCATTATAGATTGCAGTTAGAATCATTACCAATACGACAGCCAGCAGTACAAAATAGTAGCTTAGTGTTATGTCGTATTTTAAACTGATAAACAATGCATCAAAAATATAATAACATATAAGCAGCATTGCAGCGACGGAGAAAAATAAAGAGGATCCATTTGAGTTCTTTTTCTTGGTATCCGGTTGTCCCACATAGTCTTCCCTGGTTGCGGCATTCATATTATTAACTGTTTCCATAATATTTACTCTAATCTCATTGTGAGTATTTTGATTTAACAAAATATCACTGATCTTAAAATTCTGCAATTTATCAACTACTTCTGTAAATTCCATACCATGGGAAGCTTTCACTAATACAGTATCGTCAATTTTTAAAAAGTTGAAAATATTCTGCAGTAATTTATCCTTTGTCTCATAATACAGTACTGTTATTTTTTTATTATACTTGTTAGCTTCTTCTACAACATACTTAGCGAGTTTACCTACACCGATTATGACATCGATATTCTTTCCGGCAGCGTATTGTCCAACACTTTTATGAAGTTCGATTTCATCCGCACCCAATTCAAACATATCTCCTAATATCGCCACTTTTCTTCCTTTTGCATAACTTAAAACATCCAGTGAAGATTTCATAGAGACCGGATTCGCATTGTAGCAATCATCTATAATTGTCAGACATCCTGTATTTATTACGTTATTTCTTCCGCCGACAGCCTTCAGTTTTTCAATACCGCGTTTCACTTCTTCTATGGTCATTCCCAGGTCCTTCCCCACCGCAAGTGCAGCTAAAGCATTATAAACCATATGACTGCCCGGAATTGATATGGTAACATTAATTGTTTCTTCACCGGCATATAAATTTACATTTGTACCGGTTAACCCTAATGGTCTGATTTCAGATGAATGAATGCTTCTATTACTGTTAATACCATAAAATACCGGAGAATTACCATTTACCCTAATAATTGTCCTTAGCTTTTCATCATCTCCATTTAATATTACAGTACCATTTTTATCCATAGAGTCAAATATCTCTGTTTTAGCCTTTAAGACACCATCTCTGTTGCGAAGATTTTCCAAATGACAGTCACCGATATTCGTAATGACACATATATCAGGTTTTGCTACTTCACTTAACCGATGCATTTCACCAAAACTATCGATTCCCATTTCTAATACAGCGATTTCATGTTCAGGCTTAATTCTAAATATTGTTAGCGGCAATCCTATTTCATTATTGAAATTACCTTCTGTTTTAAGCACATTATATTTTTCAGACAATACTGCCGAAATCATTTCTTTTGTGCTGGTCTTCCCTACGCTCCCTGTAATACCGATCACTTTGACTCCTGTCACAATCCGATAATAAGCCGCAATCTCTTTTAGTGCCTGTAATGTCGAGTTGACCAGAATATATGGTTTTTCAAAGTCCACCAATTCACGCTCCGAAAGCGTACATAGTGCTCCTTTTTCAAAGACATCATCAATAAAGCTATGTCCGTCAACCTTTTTTCCGACTATCGGAATATACAAAAAATCCGCTTCAACTTGTCTGCTGTCTATTACTACACCTGATACTTCTTTTTCTTTATATTCTTCTAACCCCAGATACTTACCATGGCAAGCTTGGGCTATTTTTTCTAATGTCATTCCTGTCATGCTTGGCTCCATTCTTTCTGCTTTGTACGCAGCTATTTATATTTTTGTAATGATATCTCTATTAATTGATTACATAACGACGGAAAACTTAATCCAATCTGCAACGCTTCCTGGGGCAGCAGACTTGCAGCAGTCATACCAGGTAATGTATTCGCTTCTAAGCAATATATATTATTATTCGCATCCAGAAGAAAATCTATCCTGCAATATGCCTCCAGCCTTAATATTTTTGCTGCTTTTACTGCCTCCTGCTGTATTGCTTTCGTAATATCATCCGGTAAATCGGCTGGACATTCCTCTTTCGTCTTTCCATTGTATTTTTTATCATAATCATACCAGCCTTCATCCGGAATAATTTCGATAACTGGTAAAGCCTGATTATCCAGGATTCCAACCGAAAATTCCCGGCCGCTGATATAACTTTCAACCAGCACCTCATTTTCATATGTAAATGCATCCTCTAATGCTTTTTCGTATTCTTTTGCAGAATAAACAATTGAAATCCCGATACTTGAACCTCCGCAGCAAGGTTTTACAACACATGGAAAATCCATATTATAATCTTTTAAGCTTTCATGTTTATTGTCTTTTGTTATCACAAAACTGTCGGGTGTTGAAATTTGGTTCATCCTAAATATCTGCTTTGACAAATCTTTATCCATAGCCATTGCACTGCCTAAATGTCCTGTTCCGGTATATTTGATTCCAAGCAGATCGAACATTGCCTGTACTCTTCCATCCTCTCCGTTTACTCCATGTAGTCCCAAAAAAACGATATCAGCTTCTTGACATAATTGAATTACATGCTCTCCGACTAACGTATTTCGATTTCTCTTTTCTTCCTCCACTTTCTGGCTCAAAAGAATCATACGGTCTACTTCTTTCGCTATATCATATTTTTCACCATATGTAAACGCATTTTTATCCGATGTACCAAAGAAAAGATCTACTATTATCGCATTATGCCCTATACTTCTTAAGGCTTCGCATATTAATCGGCCGCTGTTTATCGATACTTCGCGCTCTGCACTGCTTCCTGCTGCTAATACTACTATATCCATACTAACTATATCTCCTTAACTTTTTTTTACCATACTCTATAATATTATCATTTTGTGTATTATAAAACATTTTTATTATAAAATCAATTTTATAGGTTAATATTACTCATATAATTTTCTGCAGTCACATTAATTCTTTGATTCAAATAGTCCTGTTCTTCTTTGGTACACTCTATTTCATTATTTTCATAAGCCTCTACAGCCTTTGCGGCATATTTTACAATCTTAGCATCTGTAAAAATATCTCCAAGCTTAAAGTTCATATCACCACTTTGCCTGATTCCGAACATATCACCCGGACCTCTAAGCTTTAGATCTTCACCGGCAATATAAAAACCGTCATTTGAAGTATTCAGTATCTCTAACCGCTTCATTGTATCCCTGCTTTTAGAACCACTCACAAAAATACAATAGGACTGGTATTCACCGCGCCCTACACGTCCGCGCAGCTGATGCAATCCGGCCAAACCGAATCGCTCGGCATTCTCTACCATCATCACGGTTGCATTTGGAACATTTACACCTACTTCAATTACTGTAGTTGATACCAGTACCTGAATTTCATTTAAACTATATCTTTCCATAATATCATTTTTCATGGAAGGTTTCATTTGGCCATGCAGATATTCTACATGGATATCTGACGGAAAAATTGAAGATAAAGTATTGGCATAATCAATAACATTTTCAAGATCTGACGATTCGTTTTCCTCTACCATAGGACATATTACATATGCTTGTCTACCGGCTTTTACTTCTTTCTCGATAAATTTATATGCCTGAGGTCTGTAATCTGTATTTACAACACAATTTTTAATCGGCAGACGATTTGCGGGAAGCTCATCGATAATGGATATATCCAGATCCCCATACATAATAATCGCTAAGGTTCTCGGTATCGGTGTTGCACTCATTACAATGATGTGCGGGAATATTCCTTTATTACTCAAAGTTTCTCTTTGCTTCACACCAAATCTATGCTGCTCGTCCGTAATAACCAATGCCAGATCTTTGTATATTACTTTTTCCTGTATTAATGCATGGGTTCCTACTATAATTGCCACTTCTCCGTTTTGAACTAATTCATATGCCTCTCTTTTTTGTTTCGCTGTCATTGACCCTGTAATCAATATTGTTTTTATATTAATATTATGTTCTTCCAGCAAAGCAGTGATTGATTTAAAATGCTGCATTGCTAAAACTTCTGTTGGAACCATTAGGGCTCCCTGATAACCTTCCTTAGCAATACTGATTAAAGCCATGACTGCCAGAATTGTTTTACCGGATCCGACATCTCCCTGTATCAATCGGTTCATTGCCCTTGGGCTTATTAAATCTGATTTAATTTCCTCCCACACTTTTAACTGGGCATTTGTTAACTGATAAGGCAGATTACTGATTAAGTTCTCTGCAATTTGATTATTATCTATTTTAAAATTATTCGGCGTAATCTCTTTTTCATCTTTAAATCTTCTTAATGTTGCTATAAACAGAAAGAATTCATCAAAAACCAGTCTGCTTCTGGCCGCAATAAAATCCTCTTTATTTGCAGGAAAATGTATATTCTTTATCGCAAAGTTATATTCCGCCAGCTGATACTTTTTTCTTAAATCCAATGGTAAATATTCTTTTTGTACTATCTCTTGATCTAATACCTGTCTTACTGATTTAGACACTATATTATTCGTTAAGCCTTTAGTCAGATGATAAATTGGCTGCATCTCATTTAATTTCAGCGCATATTGCTCTTCACTATATAAAATTGGCTGTTCTATCACTAAAGCACCAATTTTAACCGTGACACGTCCTCTAAAAATATAATGATAACCAATTTTAAGTTGATTTTTTAAAAATGGCATATTAAACCATGTCACTTTTATTAAATCTCCTTCTGTATCTCTGATATATGTGGATAATATCTGCAAGTTCCTTACTCTTTTCAATTCAGTATTTTTAGCAACTACCCCTTTTACTGCTATGGTAGTTTGCTCTCCTATTTCTTTAATCAAGATTGGTTTTTCATAAATATCATAATTTCGCGGATAGCAGCTGATTAGATCCTGCGTTGTATAGATACCAATTTTATGAAATAGCTCAGCTGTTTTTTCACCTACTCCTTTAAGTTTATTTATATTCATTTTACCTCCCAATCCATCACTCATTTTATGAAACATTCATTTTATCATTGCGCTTTACAATAAATAGTATATCATATTATCTAATAAAAAATAGTATTTTTTACACCATTTTCAACTTACCAAATTTCTACATATAGGTATCTATTGCCATATCTTCCTAATTATGTATAGTTAATTTGCTATTATTTTGTGTCTTTTTACCATTTACTGGTTATTCTAAATATGCTATACTTGTACATACCTTGTACAGGGTAGCATTTGAAACCAGACAAATCATATTTAATTAGGAGGAATATTATGCAAGCTTTAAAAAAACTTAAAAACACAAAATTAACCTTATTACTTTTGGTTGTCATATTGACAATGTCCAATTCGATATCAGCTTTAGCCAGTTACTCATCAGATGTTATCGATGTAGGAAGTGAAATAATGGTCCGCAATACTACAGCAACATCTTCTCTGTTTGAGGTCGTTTCATATTCACCTTATGGTATCGCTTTTCAGTCTATAGAACATAAAGTCACACTTAACGTAGTTGTCTATTCGCGTGGCACTACATTCACCAATACAGTAGAAATTATCGATAATTCTGTAGCTACAAATAAGTTAATCAGTACTTATACAATAGCGCAGTTACAAGATATGCTTTACGGCTTAAGCAATCCTTATTATCAAATTATATCCATTACCGGTACTGCCGATATTGTTACTACTTATACTTTTGATAATAATACAAGTGCTACATCATCATACAGCGTTCAAATAGATTAACAGAAATATGAATTTTAATGACTGACTGTATATCAGTTACATAGTATTATGTTTGCTAACAAGCCATGTTGGAATCATAATAAACATAGGAGATATCACAAAACAAAAAATGGATTGGTCATAACGCAGACCAATCCATTTTTTACTTCGCGATATCTCCTAATCTATTTGCTCATTCTACAGAAACTAAATAGTAATAAATTGGCTGTCCGCCATAATTTATTTCAATATCAATATCTGTATATAATGCTTCCAACTCTTCTACTATTTGACTTGCCGCTTCTTCAGTTATATCGCTGCCATAATAGATGCTAATCAACTCTGAATCATCATCTATCAATGCCTTAACCATGTCAATTGTAGTCTTGCCGATATCACTTCCAACTGCAATGATTCCGCTATCTCCAATCCCCATTATATTACCTTCTTTAATCTCCTTATCATCTATTACTGTATCTCTGACCGCATAGGTTACCTGACCGGTCTTTACACTTTGCATTGCTTCAGTCATACTGGACTCATTATCTTCTATCGGACTGTCCTGTACAAAGTTGATAATTGCTGATATTCCCTGTGGTATTGTCTTAGATGGAATTACTATAATATTCTTATCTTTAGTCAAGTCTTTTGCCTGATTCGCAGCCAAAACTATATTTTTATTGTTTGGGAATACAAATATATTATCAGCATTCACATGTTCAATCGCATTCAGAACATCCTCTGTACTTGGATTCATCGTCTGGCCGCCCTCAATAATATAATCAACACCAAGACCTTTAAATATTTCATTCACACCTTCACCTATTGAAACCGAAATAAATCCAATTTCTTTTTTTGGTGTCTCCTGTTTCGTCTTTTGCGCAATTTTGCTTGCATCTTTTATTAACTTTTCTTCATGCTCTTCTCTCATATTATCAATCTTCATACTTGTTAATGATCCATAAGTCAGTCCCTTTTGTATTGCTAAACCAGGATCATTCGTATGTACATGAACCTTAACAATATCATCATCAGAAACCACTACGATAGAATCACCTACTGATTCTAAATATGATTTAAACTCATTTTCGGTTTTAGTATTATAATTTTTTTCAAGCATAACAATAAATTCGGTACAGTATCCAAACTTAATATCATATTCCGTATCACTGCTTACTGTTATATTAGGAAGCTTTCTGGCTCCGTCAATCGTAAGATCCAACTCTTTACCCATAAATGCATCGTATGCACCTTTGATCACTTCCATTAGCCCCTGCCCGCCGGAATCTACCACGCCTGCTTGCTTTAATACCGGAAGCAGCTCCGGTGTCTGGCTTAATACATAATCACCATGCTTAATTACTTCTTTTATCATCATAGATAAATCATCTGTCCGGTCAGCCATCTCTACAGCCTTTTCAGCAATCCCTTTGGCAACAGTTAATATCGTACCTTCTTTTGGCTTCATAACTGCTTTATATGCCGTCTCCATTGCTCTTACCGAAGCTCTGGCAAGAATATGTGCATCTATCACTTTTTCATACTTAAATTCCTTCGTAAAGCCACGAAAAAGCTGTGAAAGAATAACACCTGAATTCCCTCTTGCACCTCTTAAAGAACCTGAAGAAATAGCTTTTGCTAATGCTTCCAATGTAGGAGGTTCCTCTACAATACTCACTTCTTTTGCCGCCGCCATAATTGTTAAGGTCATATTAGTTCCTGTATCTCCATCCGGTACCGGAAACACATTTAATTCGTTAATCCATTCCTTTTTTGCTTCTAAATTTTTAGCACCTGCTAAAAACATTTTTTGAAGAGTCTTTCCATCAATACTCTTGTTACTCACTTTTCAGTTCCTCCTTGTATTTCAAATTCACCCCAATCAATTGATTTATCGTATTATAATATAATCCACTTTTCTGTTGTACCAGATTGAGGTATTATCTTACAATCCACTCATAAGATAAACATTATACATTAGTCAATGACTCTTACGCCTTCAACAAAAATATTGATTTTCTTAACCTTCATTCCTGTATATGCTTCTACTTTATATTTTACGTTGGATACCAAATTATCAGCAACAGAAGAAATATTCACTCCATATGAAATAATTACATGGAAATCTAATTCTATTTCATTATCCTCGTCTATATTAACATTAATACCTTTTACCAGACTATCTCTTTTTAGCAGCTTTACCAGACCATCTGTTACACTTACCGTCGCCATTCCTACAATACCAAAGCATTCAACCGCTGTTGTCCCTGCATACTTAGCTATAACATTAGGATCTACTAAAATTTCGCCCAATTGTGTATTCATTCTTCCTTTCATTGCCTGCTCCTTTCTAGTACACTGCATATTTTCTGCACTATAGAATTTTTTATACAATATATCTACATTATAACCTTTTTGTTATAAAAAGAAAAGCTAAAAAATAAAATAATGGCAAAAAAAGTACTTGCATTTTTCGAGTGTTTCTGATAGAATACCTTTATTCTAGGTCTTTATATAACCTAATTGATTTAAGGAGGTGTTCTGTAATGGCAAAATGTGATATTTGTGACAAAGGTGCTCTTTTTGGTAGAGCTACAAGCTTTACTCGTTCACATATAAATAGAACTGCAAACAAAATGTGGAGATCAAATGTTAAATCTGTTCGTGTTAAAGTGAACGGTGGTGCAAAAAAAATGCATGTATGTACTTCCTGTTTGAAGTCAGGCAAAGTGGAACGTGCTTAATTTTAAGACTACTTATGAATTTATCCTACTTCGTAATTATCGAAAACTGGTGTAAATGACGACAGCCTATCATCATACTGATAGGCTGTTTCAGATTGTATTGATTCGCTCTCGTTTTGCCAATCCTTTATTTTATGTCATCTTTTCTACAACCTCACCTTGCTTTTTATAGATTGAGTTTGGTTTCACAAATCCCCTAACCATCGATAAAGGATAGATGTTACTGTTTTTTCCTATTATAGTCCCTGGATTGAGAACAGAATTACATCCTACTTCTACATGATCCCCTAATATAGCGCCAAATTTTTTAAGCCCTGTTTTTATCTTTCTTTCTCCAACATTCACCGTAACCAATGTTTTATCTGATTTTACATTTGATGTAATTGCACCTGCGCCCATGTGTGCTTTATAACCCAAAATAGAATCACCGACATAATTATAGTGCGGCACTTGAACTTTATTGAATAGTATCACATTTTTTAGTTCTGTGGAATTGCCCACTACCGCTCCATCGCCGATAATAACATTTCCTCTGATAAATGCACAATGCCTGATTTGCGCTTCTTTTCCAATAATTACAGGACCGTGGATATATGCACTCGGTGCAACATTGGCACTTTTGGCAATCCATATCTGTTCACCGGCTTTCTCATAATCATTTAAAGATAATGTTTTGCCCAATTCAACAATGAATTCACCGATTCTGGGAAGCGCCTCCCACGGATATATCAGTCCTTCATAAATATCTTTTGCAATTGTTTCATCTAAGTTAAATAATTCTTTAATAGTATACATCCCTAATTACTCCTATTCAACAGTTACAGATTTTGCAAGATTGCGAGGCTTATCAACATCACACCCCTTTAGTACAGAGGTATAGTATGCAATTAATTGTAACGGTATCACCGTCACCATTGGAGTCATGATATCTTCAATCTCCGGAATCCTGATAATAAAATCAGCTGCTTCCTCATCGACAACCGCATCATTTTTACATATCATAATTACATTTGCACCTCTGGCTTTTACCTCTTTAACATTACTTACCGTTTTGTCATATAAATCGGATTGTGTCGCTACAGCAATGACCGGCATCTGGTCTGTGACTAAGGATATTGTTCCATGCTTTAATTCTCCAGCAGCATAAGATTCCGAATGAATATAAGATATTTCTTTTAATTTTAAAGACCCTTCCATACTTAATGCATAATCAAGACCACGCCCAATATATAATAAACTGTCTGCATTGATTAAATTAAACGCTACTAACTGACAATCTTTCTGGCATTCTAAACATTTCGTAATATAGCTTGGAATCTCCTGTAATAATGCAGTCAGTCTTTCACATTCAGCTTTATCAATCTTTCCTTTCGCGTAAGCAATTTCAAATGCCAACAGATACATAACGGATAATTGTACAGAGTATGCTTTTGTAGAGGCAACTGAGATTTCCGGACCCGCATGAGTATAAATCACAAAATCTGATTCCCTGGCAATGGATGACCCCTTTACATTCACAATCGAAAGTGTCTTAGCGCCCTCTTTCTTTGCTAATTTCAGTGCAGCCAGTGTATCTGCTGTCTCCCCTGATTGAGAAATTAAAATCACTAAGTCATTCTCTGACAAAATAGGGGTGCGATATCTGAATTCAGATGCAATATCAACTATTACTTCTGTTCTGGCTAAATGTTCTATCACATATTTACCAACTATTCCGGCATGCATTGCGGTTCCACAGGCAACAATGAATATCTTACTGTATTCTATTAACTGATTCGCTGATATGCCGCATTCTTCTAGATTCGGCATATTATTATTGATTCTCGGTGAGATAGTTGTCTTAATTGCTGTAGGCTGCTCATTGATTTCTTTTAACATAAAATGCTCATATCCACCTTTTTCAGCAGCATCTATATTCCAGGTTGCCGTTTGCAGTTCCTTTGTAATCGGTATTTTGTGGATATCACAAATTTTAACATCCTCTTTTGTGATTTCAGCAATTTCATCTTGTTCCAATAGGTAATAATCTCTTGTGTATTTTAAAATTGCCGGTACATCAGAGGCAATAAAGTTTTCATTTTTACCGACACCTATAATTAATGGACTATCTTTTCTAACTGCATAGATTTTATCCGGAAAATCTTTAAATAAAATTCCCAATGCATAAGATCCTTCCACTTCGCTAATTATTTTTATAATAGTCTCAATCGGATCTCCATCATAATAATAATCCAATAATTTTGCCACTGTTTCTGTATCTGTCTGACTTTCAAACTGATAACCCTGACCTTCTAAAAATCCTTTGATATCCTTATAGTTTTCGATAATACCGTTATGAACAATGGCTACTGTCTTATTACCATGAGGATGGGAATTAATGTCTGATGGTTCACCATGCGTAGCCCAGCGGGTATGACCAATTCCACACTTCCCTGTTGGTTTATGCCCATCTACCATTTTGTCTGATAGATTTTGCAGCTTACCTTTGGCCTTTTCAACTATAATCTTATTATCTTCAAATACAGCGATTCCGGCTGAATCGTACCCTCTATATTCCAACTTTGATAATGCATCGATTAATATATCCGTACAATCAATATTTCCTACATATCCAACTATTCCACACATTTTTACTATCTCCTTTTATAATTTTCAGCCACTTTATTAAAATACTGATTTAATTGAGGCTGATTATTTAACCTTAATACCATAGTAGTACGTTTATTTACAAAATCCTCTAATTTTACCATATATTCATCTGTGGTAATACTACCCTCTGCCACATAAGAAAGACCTTTTTCCCAGCTGGCAGTAAGTTCTGGGTTTAATAAGGATTTAATAGATGCAGCTACTACATCATAAATCATCTCACCCAAAAGTGTGGGCGTTAATATCTGCGTCTTTTTATTTAACTCAATATATTTTATATTGAGCAGTTTTTTTAATATCTCTGCTCTGGTTGCACTCGTACCTATCCCACTGCCTTTGATTTGTGCTCTTAAATCATCATCTTCAATCAATTGCCCCGCATTCTCCATCGCTAATATGATAGATCCCGAATTATATCTCTTAGGCGGTGATGTCTCACCCTCTTTAATCATTAATTCATTCACGGACATTTTATCACCTTTTTTTAGTTTATTCAACTCTTCATATGAAATATTGTTTTGCTCTCCGGCATCATCGGATTTTGTATTCGGCTTCCCTAATACTTTTAGATAGCCTTCCTCCGAAAGAACTTTTATACTTGCAAAAAAGGACTCTTCATGTATTCTAAAAATCAGACTTATCTTCTTATAAATCGCCGGTGGATAGAATATAGCTAAAAATCTCCTTGTAATTAACGAAAATATTTTTTTCCCTAATTCAGACACACTGTTTAGGGCCTGGAATCCCTGTCCGGTCGGAATAATTGCATAATGATCCGTAATTTGTTTGTCATTAACATATTTAGTCTTAGATATATTCTTATATGCACCTTTATCTAATATTTCTTTTGCAAATTCCGCGGTCGCTCCAGTACTGGTCAAACCCTTTAAGTTTTTATAAATCTCTTTTGCTACCGCCGTGGATAAAACCCTTGCATCTGTTCTTGGATAGGTAACAAGCTTTTTCTCGTATAGCTCCTGTGTAATCTTTAATGTTTCATCGGGACTGATCTTGAACATTTTAGAGCACTCATTTTGAAGCTCTGCTAAGTTAAATAATAACGGGGGCTGTTTCTTCTCTGTTTTATTTTCTTTTTTTATTAGCTCTGTCATAATCGGTTCGGGTTGCTTCAACATCTCAACTAGGGCCAAAGCATTTTCTTTCTCTTTAAACCCATTGTCTTTATATAATGCCGGAGAATTAAAATACTTTGATCCTTCCACTGCTTTCCATTCTGCTTCTAATATACCTTCTTTTAACTGAATTGCGCTAATCACTCTGTAAAAAGGTGTTTTCACAAATGCCCGAATCTCTCTTTCTCTTCTTGCTATCATCCCTAATACGCAAGTCATGACCCTTCCAACTGACACAACCGCATAGTCTTTATGCAGAAATGCGGCAATACTTCTTCCATATTTAAGTGTAAGCAGTCTGGAAAAATTAATACCCATCAAATAATCTTCTTTTGCTCTTAGATACGCAGCATTTGAAAGGTTATCATATTCCGAAAGATCTTTTGCTTCATTAATCCCACGAAGTATTTCTTCTTCTGTTTGCGAATCAATCCATATGCGTTTCCTTGCTTTACCTGAAACCCCGGCCATCTGTTCTACTAATCGGTAAATATATTCTCCCTCTCGTCCGGAGTCCGTACATACATAAATCGTATCTACATCTTCTCTGTTTAACAAGCCGCTTACAATATTAAATTGCTTTTTGACAGCCGGTATCACTTCATATAGAAATTCTTTTGGTAAAAACGGCAGTGTTTCTAGACTCCATTTTTTGTATTTACTATCATACTTCTCCGGATAACTCATTGTAACAAGGTGCCCCACACACCAGGTAATTAAAACATTTTCAGCTTCAATATACCCATCTTTTTTTCTTGTATTTAACTTTAGTGCCTTTGCAAATTCTGCTGCAACACTTGGTTTTTCCGCTATATATAACGACTTTCCCATCTTTACTCCATTCTGCCGAGCCAAATGTAAGATTTGGCGATTGCATCATTCTTATGCCTGTTCATCTACAGTCAGACTATAAGCAGGTAAGAAATACTCGATAAAATAGTCTGCTTCTTCCATCTTCATATCCTGAATTGAGCTTTTTATTGATTGATGTGCCTGTTTAAAGTCCAAATTACCCATGCTCAATTCTTCAATGCATTTAATATATGCCGACAGTTTATCAGCGGCTTTCACATATTTCCATAATTCTTTATCTTCTTCTTTTGGCTGCATAATAAATCTGTATTCCTGCTTCATTTCTTCGGGTAATCCACCAATCAGCTGTTCGGTCGCAGACTGTTCCACATTTTTATATGCATCACGAATTTCAGGTGCAAAATATTTGATTGGAGTAGGCATATCACCTGTAATAATCTCACTGGCATCATGATACATCGCCAATACAGATACCCTTTCTCCATTTACCTTTTTATCGAAATAAGTATTGCCGATTTCAGCTAACGAATGGGCAATCATACTCACTTGTAGGCTATGTTCCGCAATATTTTCGGTAATTGTATTTCTCATTAATCCCCAGCGATTAATATATTTCATCCTTGACATTCTCGCAAAAAATGTATACATAATAATTTCCTCCATGCTAATAGTCGTAATCGGAACCGGGTTAAGTCTGACCGGAACCCGGTTAAGTCTGATCGAGACCCGGTTAAGTCTGATCGGAACCCGGTTAAGTCTGAACGGTTCCGATTGAATAACAAAGATTCTGCTTCGCAGAATCGCCGTGCCACTTTCGGGCACGTAGTGCATCTTCCTATCCGAAAGTGTGCACATCCTCGCGGAGCGTTTTTTATCTTATAGGAATCAATA
>Ga0153924_1001104_pt1 | contig 14796 bp, 15 predicted proteins | sample TSNJ008MetaG_FD_104709 | JGI IMG/M metagenome (GOLD analysis project Ga0153924, IMG submission 104709) | Attine ant fungus gardens microbial communities from New Jersey, USA - TSNJ008 MetaG | ecosystem: Host-associated > Fungi > Mycelium > Unclassified | place: USA: New Jersey, Wharton State...
GTCACTTTAGTGACAATCTTCTTATGAAGCGTCATGCGCATCCTTAGCGGAGCGCTTTTTTGTCTTATAGGATTCCATTCCTAATATGGAACGAAATGTAGTACTTTCCTATAAGATAAAAAAGACAGGGTATGTGTGTGTTTACATACTCTGTCTTTAAAGTGAACCCTCGCAATGCCTTAGCTAAATGACATTGCAGAGGAATGGCTCCTTTAAACCACTAAAAGGTTGGGGCTTTAAAATTATGATTTAAACCTTTAATTAGTCATCCAAATCGAAAAACTCATAATCTGAATCATCTTCACTAACCATATCCTGACTCACCTTAGTCAGTTCAGCTAAAATAGAATCTGTTAAGTCAATATTCAAATCAGCAAAATCATCTTCATCACTTCCTGCCGCATCATCTTCCAGGTGTTCAATTTCATTTAATGCCTGCATTTCATTCATCTTTAGCTGATCAAAATCCATCTCATCGTTAATAAACATTGAACTAAGTTCCATAGTATCATCATTCTGCGTTGTCTTTTTTATCTCCTCAGAATCCTTTATCGATTCCTTATTCTTTGTTCTTTTTGACTTTTTATTATTATCATTTTCATTATCAATACTTGTCACATCTTTTATTTTCAAAATCAAATTAAAAATAATTAATATCAGTATAATGATAATTGCTATTAATAATAATATCCACTTGAGTTTTGAACTATTCTTTTGTGTTAAACTAGTTTTCAATTCATCATATTCTTTTTGCAGATTTGCCAAATTCGTCGCATCTACAGCCTCACTGCCTCCAAAATCAACAGAATTGAATTTTTGAATCGTTCCTTCCTCATTATCGTAACTATATAGATCAAGACTACCTTCACTATCTACTGCAAATACCAGATAAAATGCTGATCCATTCCCTTTTGTCCAGGCTCTTACCGTTTTCTTCCGGACTGTGATTGTAGTTTCTTCATAACCGGCAGGAATCTTCGCAGTATCCGTAGGGTCTACAAGCGTATATCTTCTTGCTTTGTCTATAATTTTCACAATTTCAGTATAATTACTATTCGTTTCATCTTCTGCATCACCGGTTTCATTATTCGGTGCCTCATATGATGTAGTGGTTTCATCCGGTAATGTAGTATCATCCGCTGTAGTAGTTTCCTCCTCAGTTGGAACAGAGCAATAAATGTAGTAAGACATCTTCGTAGTGCCATCTGCTGCTGTCACTGTGACCCAGGTTTTATTCTCTCCCGGATCTATATCGGTCCAATATTCTTTTACAGAAGCCTGGCTATCTTCTGCGGCTGCCGTAATAACTAATTTCACACAAGTTGGATCTAAGGTAGCATTATAGGATTTCACATCCCGCGAAAATGCCGGTGAATAGCTTACTTCCTTTGTCTCTCCGTTACTTAAAACCTGCTGTACCGTAAAACTTGATAAGTATGCATTACTGCTTAATATTGTTGCTTTTGCATCTAGTTGACTTACGCTTAATGTTACAAATACAAGCATTAAACCTATCATGATTCTTTTGAGCTTTTTCATTCTGTCATCCTTTCTGTATCATTTATACTCTTATCCACTATGCTTCTTCTATTGCTTTACCAATATCACTTCTCATGTATTTATTATCAAACTCTATCCATGCTGCTGCATGATATGCATTTTTTCTGGCTTCTTTTAAATCATTTCCTTTTGCTGTCACGCCCAGTACTCTTCCACCGTTTGTCACAATATCTGTTCCAGAAAATTTGCTTCCGGCATGAAATACATAATAGTCATCTTTCCCTTTAAAATTTTCTAGTCCTTTAATTTCTAAACCTTTTTCATAATGTTCAGGATATCCATCAGATGCTAATACCACACATACGGCAGCATTATCTTCAAACTCTAATTCTATTTCATTTAGGGTTCCATCAATGCATGCCTCAACTACATCAATAATGTCATTTTTCATTCTTGGAAGTACCACTTGTGCTTCAGGATCTCCAAATCTCGCGTTATACTCCAATACTTTCACGCCTTGCTCTGTCAGCATCAGTCCAAAGAAAATGATTCCTTTAAATGGTCTGCCTACTGCTTTCATTGCATCAACAGTTGCCTGATATACATGTTCCCGGCAAAACGAATCTATCTCTTTTGTATAAAATGGGCTTGGTGAAAATGTTCCCATTCCTCCGGTATTTAACCCTTGATCCCCATCTTTTGCACGTTTATGATCTTGTGCCGATGTCATGATCCGAATTGTCTCGCCATCTACAAATGACAATACTGATACTTCCCGTCCAACCATGAATTCCTCAATTACTATTTTACTTCCGGCATCACCAAACTGTTGGTCCAGCATCAAAGTCTTAACACCTGCTAATGCATCTCCCTTTGTTTCGCAAATCAGTACGCCTTTTCCAAGTGCCAGACCATCTGCTTTCAGTACAATTGGATAAGAAGCCGTTTCAAGATATTTTATTGCATCTGCCGGATTATCAAAGTTTTCATACGCTGCGGTCGGAATACTATATTTTTTCATCAAATCTTTGGAAAATCCTTTAGATCCTTCTAAAATTGCTGCATTTTTTCTTGGTCCGAATACTCTTAACCCAGCTGCTTCAAATACGTCGACAATGCCGCCTACCAATGGGTCATCCATTCCTATTATCGTCAAATCGATTGCTTCGGACTTGGCAAATTGAAGTAATTTATCAAACTCCATTGCACCTATATCAACACATTCAGCAACCTCAGCAATCCCTGCATTTCCCGGCGCACAGTAGATTTTATCTACTTTAGGACTCTGTGCTGTTTTCCAGGCAATTGCATGTTCTCTTCCGCCGCTTCCTACTATTAAAACTTTCATAATATTCCTCCAACGTTCTAACATATTTTCACTCTATGATCCACAATCTTAATTCTGTCATTCGCAATGTAATTAATTGCTTTAGGCAATATCTTCCACTCACCTTGTTCCATTACTCTTCTTTGGAGTACTTCCGGTGTATCGCTTTCCATTACTTCAACCGGCTGTTGAAAGATAATTGGTCCCGTATCGGTTCCTTCGTCTACAAAATGAACGGTAGCTCCGGTTACCTTGACGCCTCTTTCAATTACCTTTTCATGAACTCTTATTCCATAAAACCCTTTACCGCAAAAAGAGGGAATCAACGCAGGATGGATATTGATTATTTTATCTGTATATTTATCAATCAATTCTTTAGGCAGAACAACCAAACATCCTGCCAAAACAATTAAGTCAACATGATAACTATCAATCACAGTCAGCAATTGTTTATTAAACTGCTCTCTGGTCTCAAAATCCTTCGGTGAAATAGCTTTTGCAGGAATATTATTCTCCTTTGCTCTTTGTAGTGCATAGGCATTTTTATTGTTACTAATTACGACCTCAATCATCGTATTTGTAATATCGCCTTTACCAATTGCATCGATAATAGCCTGGAGGTTTGTCCCGCCGCCTGATACCAATACAGCGATTTTTAGCATAATTTTACCCCTTTATCTCCTGCTTTTGTTTCGCCGATTATGTATGCCAATTCACCGGCTGCTCTTAAAGCTTCTATCGCCTTGTCAGCATCATCTGCATTCACTGCCAGAATCATACCAAGCCCCATATTATATGTATTATACATCATCTCTTCTGAAATATCACCAGCTTTTTCCAGTAATCTAAAAATAGCTGGTACCTCGTAACTATCCTTTTTCACCACTGCCTGAATTCCTTCCGGCAGCATTCTGGGAATGTTTTCGTAGAATCCGCCACCTGTGATATGGCTGCATCCTTTTATTGTGGCACCGGCTTCTTTAACGCTTTTTAACGCTTTAACATATATTTTAGTCGGAACAATCAATGCTTCTCCCAATGTTTTACCTAATTCATCATAATATTTATTTAGTGATTCTTTTGACATATCAAACACATTTCTAATCAATGAAAAACCATTGCTATGTACGCCTGAAGATGCAATTCCGATTAAAATATCGCCTTCTTTGATATTATGTCCTGTAATTAAATCTTTTTCATCTACCACACCAACGGCAAATCCGGCCATATCATATTCATCTTCCGGATAAAACCCGGGCATCTCCGCTGTTTCTCCACCTATTAACGCCGCACCGGATTGTTTACAGCCTTCTGCTACTCCGCTTACTATTGTAGCAATTTTTTCCGGTGTGTTCTTCCCGCAGGCAATATAATCTAAGAAAAATAATGGTTCACCGCCGGCACAGGCAATATCATTTACACACATTGCCACGCAGTCAATTCCGACAGTATCATGTTTGTCCATCAGAAAGGCCAATTTTAACTTGGTTCCTACACCGTCAGTTCCTGAAACCAATGTCGGCTTTTCCATATTCTTAATTGCTTCCATTGAAAATGCACCTGAAAAACCGCCTAGTCCAGTTAATACCTCCGGTCTCATAGTCTCCATAACATGCTTTTTCATTAACTCTACAGATTTGTATCCGGCTTCAATATCAACACCAGCTTTCTTATAATCCATTGTGTAACCTCCGATTTATATGTTTATTGTCCTAACATAGCTATTTCTTCATATCTGCCAAATACTCTTTATGTCCTAATTTATCTAACTTTTCAGCTTTTGCAACCACTTCGTCTTTCATTTTAGCTGAATAATCTTTCAATCTTCCTAAAAGTGCCTCATCTGATGTTGCTAAAATCTTTGCTGCGAGTATTCCTGCATTTGCACCGCCATTGATTGCAACTGTTGCAACCGGGATTCCAGAAGGCATCTGTACAATAGAATATAATGAATCAACGCCGCCAAGTGAAGTTGTATGCATGGGAATTCCTATGACAGGCATTGGGAAAATAGCTGCACACATACCTGGTAAATGAGCTGCCATTCCAGCCCCTGCAATAATCACTTTCCAACCTTTCGCTTCTGCACTCTTTGCATACTCAAAAAATACATCCGGTTCTCTGTGAGCTGAAATAATTGTCATCTCATACTCAACTCCTAACTGCTCCAAAATATCTGCTGCTTTACTCATGATAGGCATATCTGAATCGCTGCCCATTACAATTCCTACTTTATTCATCGTGGGTCTCCTTTAATATATTCTCAGTTTACTGTATCAATAATTTTTATTGTACTAGTTATTACATTTTTAGTCAATATTTGCGCTGAAATTAGTTGTCTGCAAATATTCAAAATCACTCATTTTCTTCAAATGCCTTATTTAAAAGTTCTGTGCCTTTTAATACAAATCTACCATTTTCAATTATAACCAACTCTTCTCCCTGTGGCGTTACTGCTGTAATTTCACCAATCTCATCATAGGGAATGGTAATATCTGTGTGGCAGTTAAAGTATGCTTTTTTCGTATCTTTCTTTCTAAGAATGGATACTTCATTATCTTTCGCTACAATTTCCTTCCCATCCGGATTATAGGTTTTATTATCCTCTTCCCAACTGAAACAGGTATCGCCCACTGCGAAATGTGGTCCCATTTTTTCTACAATCAGAATCGGCAGTTTATATACAATATCATATTTATTTGCCATGACATATGCTGTGGTATTGGTTCCTATGGCAAATTCTCCGATTGGGAGTGTTTCATGGTTAAACATTACATTTTCCTTGATAAACTTAATATTCTCTTCTTCATTAGCAAAATTCTTACAGGTAAATCTGTCTATTTTACCATCTTTAAAAGTGACTTCAAAATCAATATATTTCAACTCATTCAGATAAACCTCACTGACATTTAACAAACCGTTAGTCCCTTCTAATTTCGGAGAGGTGAATACTTCACCCAATGGTATATTAATGTCCGCCAGACAATTTTCAAATTTCGTTTCTTTAGTAGAATCCTTTAATTCATGCAGATTAACCACAATATTTGTCTTATTTTTTCCGGTGCCAACCACTCTTACATAATCCGCTTTATCCAAAGTGTCTATCAGTGTTTGCTGTACCCTCCCGTATTCCTTTTGGTCTAAGGTATTGATTTTCACTGTCTCGGCAAATATCTCTTCAAAATCCTCGCCGATTTCCGGGATTGGAAATGCTATAATCGTAAAGCTTCTCTCATCTCCTCTGATATATTCATTGATAATTTTAGCTGATGCATTGGCGTAGGCTACGCTTAACTTTTGCTGTTTCTCATCTATTCGATAGCATTCCGCTTTTGATACCGGAGTAAATGGTTCTTCTCCAAAAATCTCTATGACCGCGGGTCCTGCCATCTGTGAAGCCAGCTCTCTATATTCATCGTAAGCGACTTTTAATACACCCAGTCTTCTTTCATTAAAATCTCTGTCTAAATATAAATGGCTATCCAATCGATGATCGTAATCATATTGTTTATTTGGCGATGTACTTGAATATCCTATCACAAGATTCTGTCTTCTATTGATTGTATTGACTGCATTTCGATAAATAACAGGTTTTAATCCCATCTCGGCAAACTTCTTAATCGCACTTCGCACGATTCTCTCAAATCCGATATTATATCGAATATTTACAGTTCCTTTGATGGATAAATCTTTTTTTGAATTAATAAATCCAATCCTGTATCCTTCTGTATAGGTAGCGGCTATTTTATCGATTTCTTCCTGTGGCAGATTATTTAAAAATGCTGCCGTTTTAATTTCATTATCCGAAATATATTCCCCGAATCGATACAGGTAACGCAGATCCTCTAAGTCACTGTTCATAATAATATCTGTTGCAAAATCAAGTGAAGGATCGAGCTGTTCCCTTACTCTGTAGGTAATCGTTATATCGCTGTAATCGCTTACAAACCAGTAGACTATTTTTTTCAATTCTTCTATATCCGGCTGTTCATCGGTTTCAAACCAATTATAGATTTCAATAAATAATTCGTTGCATATGGTGATATCTAACCTTCTCTCTTCATATGCATATACAATCATTCCACGTATCTCTCTATATACAAATGCCAGTAATCTTCCATATTCCTTACCCAGCATACTGCAGGCATAGGATGGATTAGCATAACTGGCATTATAATTTTCTACTTTTATATCACTGTATAAATGCAAATTAAGTTCTTTTAGTTCCTTCTGATTTTTTTGTTCTAAAGTATTTGATTCAACCTGTTCATATAAAGACTTAATGTCCATGATAAAACCGGCTACTTTCTTAAAGTAATCTGCATATGGTCCTTTGATAGTATTTTCTGTAAGCATCTGGCTGATTCTGGACATGGACAAATCATATCTTTCTATTATTACTTCACTGTTTTCTCTACTCTCCATTCGATATACTCCTATTAATCTTTTAAATTTTCTAGCTTCACATTTTTTTCTATAATACACGAACAAAATTCCCACAAGTCTTTAGAACCTAACGCTGTATGTTCATTTCTCTTTAGGACCTGCTCTTTTTTAATGTTATGTTCTTTCCACGATAAACCGCCTGATGCATCATTTAACATAATTGGCTGTACTTTATCAAGTGTATTGGCAAATTTAGCTTCCATTGTCTCCATTGCTTCAAACTCATCCCATAGCTTGCGCATCTCTCCTGCTTGATCTGATGGCAGGAGATGAAATAATCTGTCTGCTGCTTTCTCTTCCCGGTCCTTTTTTGTCTTAATTTCTTTCATATCATATGCATAAGTATCACCGGCATCAATCTCTATCACATCATGGATCAAAACCATTTTAATAACCTTTAGTACATCACATGTTTCATTCGCATGTTCACCTAACAGCATTGCCATAATTGCTAAATGCCAGGAATGTTCTGCATCATTTTCTTTTCTTGAAGCATCTGCCAGATAGGTCTGCCTTTGTATTTTCTTTAATTTATCCAGCTCTAAGATGAATTCCATCTGTTTTGCTAATCTATTACTCATTCTACCACCATGCCAATTCAAATTAGCGAAATGAATATTACTCATAATCACTGCGAAGCATCCTTCTTTTCTGATATTTTTTCAACTTACTTAATTTCACTTTATATAAATGCCAATATCATACCAATGATAGCTAACCATATAAATGCATTTGAAATGCTTCCTACCCAACAAAATAACTGTAACTTTTCATCATCTTTAAATCCTAACATTCCCACAATAAAACCCGCTATGGAAAGCATAAAGGTTAGCAAACCTAATAAACCTACTATCATTCCGCCATTCCCTCTGTTCATATAAGAAATAATCAGTGCTGTTATAAATATTATTACACCCAACAGCGCAATTAAGGCTGAAATTCGTCCATAAGCTGAATTCTTTTTATTGAAAATGCTATATTTTTTAGGCTTCTTTTTCATAATTGCATTATACTTCCTTTTTAACTTTTGATCTTCTAATACGGATATAAACTTTTATCGTAACATAATAGCATAAATATCCTATAAATCCTCCTATCGTATTTAACAATAGATCATCAACATCAAAAACACCGATTTTAAATACAAGCTGCGTAACTTCTATTAATAAGCTAAACAAAAATGTAAGGCATGTCACGAACACGATGCTTCTAAGTGCTTTACCGTGAAATGGAACAAAAAAACCAAATGGAATGAAGCAGACCACATTTCCAAAAAGATTAATCAATGCCAACCATGATCCATGGACATTCCAAACATCCCCAAACCTTTCTATCTCCTTAAATAGCCTAAGGTTATATCGATATGTATTTGACACCATTGTTCTGTTAAATCCATCAGCCAAGAACATAAAATAGCATACCGCGACCATATATAATACAAACAATACCTTGCTAATGTTCTTATACCTCTTCATTCTTCTATTATGGGTATCCAATATAACTCCATTCTCCTATTTATAGGATTCTCCTAAAACATAATATCTGATTTTCTTTTTAACAGCCCGGCACCATTTACAATACTGAGCACACCGCATACAATTCCTGCCACGATTGTCACAATCCCAATCACAATCCCGAAAGCTCCTACTTTTTTCATTATATGATAAGTTTTCTCATTCATAATATTATCTCCTTTTCTATTTTCATTATATGTTATTGTTTAATCACTACTTTACTCCATACTGCTTATAATAATCATCTATTGCTGCTTTCAACGTGTCATCAATAATTATTCTACCCTTATATTCTCTATTATACAAGTGTTGCATCACTTCATCCATCGTTACAATCGCTGTTGTTTCTAAACCATACTTTTCTTGTATTTCTACTAAAGCGCTTTTTTCACCTTGCCCTCTTTCCATTCTGTCAACAGATACTACAAGACCGTTTACCTTTACATCGCCTTGTGCTTTGATAATAGGCAGGGTTTCTTCTATGGATGTACCAGCAGTCGTTACATCCTCAATAATGACAACCTGATCTCCGTCTCTAATTGGACTTCCAAGTAAAATTCCTGTGTCACCATGATCTTTTACTTCTTTTCTGTTTGAACAATATTTAATATCCACATTATATAGATTGCTTATAGCAATTGATGCAGCAACAGTTAATGGAATCCCCTTATAGGCCGGTCCAAATAATACATCAAAATCTGTACCGAATTTGTCTTTTATTGCTTTTGCGTAATATTCTCCTAGCTTGCTAAGCTGCGCTCCGGTTCTATAAAAACCGGTATTTACAAAGAAAGGCGTCTTTCTCCCACTCTTTGTCACGAAATCTCCAAATTTTAATACCTCACAATCAATCATAAATTCGATAAATTCTTTTTTGTATTGTTCCATGTTTTCCTCCACTCCTGTTATTTAACAATGCCGACCAGCTTATTAATATCATCTATATTATGCTGTTCCATATAGGCTCTTATTCCTGCTGCAACTTCCTCTGTTACTTTCGGATTAGTGAAATTTGCTGTACCAACCGACACACCTTTCGCACCTGCCAAGATAAATTCTATTGCATCATCAGCATTCATAATACCGCCCATTCCTATAATTGGAAGGTTTGTTGCATTTGCAACTTCATATACCATTCTAAGCGCTACCGGCTTGATAGCCGGGCCTGAAAGTCCGCCGGTTTTATTGGCGATGGCAAAGGTTTGTTTATGAATATCAATCTTCATCCCTGTTAAGGTATTAATTAAAGATAGTGCATCTGTACCACCTGCTTCTGCTGCTTTTGCCATAACAGAAATATTTGTTACATTAGGGCTTAACTTCATAATAATAGGCTGTTTTGCTGCTTTTTTAATTCTGGCTGTAATTTCTTCCACAGCCTTTGGATCTTGTCCAAAGGCAATTCCGCCCTCTTTTACATTCGGACAGGATATATTGATTTCTAATAAGTCAACCGGCTGGTCTCTTAATTTTTCCACAACCTCAATATAATCTTCTGTTGTTTTTCCACATACATTGACTATAATCTTCGTATCATACTGTTTTAAAAATGGAATATCATTTTTTATAAATGCGTCTATCCCCGGGTTTTGCAATCCGATTGCATTCAACATTCCACCATAAGTCTCAGCGATACGGGGCGTTGGATTGCCGGACCAGGGTACATTTGCCACTCCTTTTGTTACGACTGCCCCTAAGTTATTTAAATCAACAAACTCTGCATATTCTTTCCCTGAGCCAAATGTGCCGGAGCCTTCCATAACCGGATTTTTAAGTTCAACACCTGCAATATTTATCTTCGTATTCATTACAATAGAACCTCCTCTGCCAGAAAAACAGGACCGTCTTTACAGATTCGTTTATTATTTACATTGGTGTGCGCATCTTTTTCTTTTGACTTGCATACGCATGCAAGACACGCTCCGATTCCGCATGCCATTTTTTCTTCTAGTGACAATTGGGTCTTGATTCCAAGTCTGATTCCATATTCCTGTACTGCTTTAAGCATTGGTGTCGGCCCGCAGGAGTAGATACTATCTGCCGTTAAATCATTTTCACGGATTGCATCCATTACATTTCCTTTTGTGCCCACACTTCCATCTTCTGTGGCAATATATACATTCCCCAGTGCCTGCAGCTCGTTTAATAAAAATGTCTCTTTATCCCTGTATCCAATTACGATATTGATATCTGTATTGCCTGCTTCTCTAATTGACTTCGCCAATTCCACCATCGGAGGAATCCCAATACCGCCGGCAATCAGTAGAGAATTGCCATTATTTATTGAAAATCCATTCCCTAATGGTCCAAATATTTCTATATCATCGCCTGCGCTGTACTTCGAAAATTCTTTCGTACCTCCGCCTACCACACGGTATACAATTCTTAGTGCATTCGTACTTATCTCACATATACTAATCGGTCTTGGCAGTAATTTTGCTCCATCATTACAGTAAATTGAAATAAACTGTCCTTGCTTGGCATCCTTAACGACCTCATTGGTACTAATCCACATACTATATACACCAGATGCCAATTCCTCTTGACTGATTACTTTTGCGGTTTCTTTTATCTTGCTCAATTTTTACTCCATTCCGCCGAGCCAAATGTCTGATTTGGCGATGGCATCACTAATTTGTCCCGGTCAAAATTATAATGCACTTGAAATATCAGCTGTCATATCGATTACTGCCTGTCTGGATGCATCTGCATAATTCAGACCTCCAAAGCCTGCGTATTCATCCTGCTTATAGGCGGCTATGATTCCTCTTGATGAATTCACAATGGCCCCTAAGCCATCTTCGTTGAAAAAGTGTACCAAATCTGCACCTTTTCCTCCTTGTGCACCATAACCCGGTACTAGTATATAGGATTTTGGCATTACTTTTCGCAGAACTTTACCCATCTCCGGATATGTAGCTCCAACAACAGCACCAATATAGCTGTAATCATCACCCATATGATCTGCACCCCACTCGGCAACCTTCTCACCAACCCATTCATATAGCGGTCTGTCATCTATGATTCTATCCTGAAATTCGCCGCTGGATGGGTTTGAGGTTTTAACCAGTATAAATAATCCTTTCTTTTCTTCTTTACATATGTCTATAAATGGCTTTACCCCATCTGTACCTAAATATGGATTCACGGTAGCAAAGTCTTCGTTAAATGCTGTATAGGTTTTACTTCCTACCCGTACTTTACCCAAATGCCCCGTCGCATAAGCGGCAGAAGTTGATCCGATATCACCGCGCTTTATATCCCCGATAATAACTAAGTCTTTTTCCTTTGCATAATCAACTGTCTTTTTAAACGCTATCATACCTTCTATTCCAAATTGTTCATACATTGCAATCTGCGGTTTTACCGCCGGGATCAAATCATAAGTTGCATCAATAATTCCTTTATTATATTGCCAAATCGCTTCACCTGCACCTTCTAATGTCTCTCCTAATTCTGCAAATGCCTTTTTGGTAATATGCTCCGGAATATAGTCCATCATAGGATCCAGTCCCACTACAATCGGTGCATTTGTTTTTTTGATTTTGCTTACTAGCTTATTGATCATATTTACAACCATGCATATCACAAGCTGACTTGTGATACTGCGCAAATAGATAGTCAAATAACTTTACGCATTGCATTTATCCTTTCTCTTATTAATTCTTTCAATATGAACTTAAATAACCGGCCAATAATTAGACTTAATTCTATATTACTGCTCGCTATATACTATATTACCATTTACAATCGTATATTTGACCTTCCCTTTTACCTTATGTCCATCAAATGGTGTATTCCTTCCTTTTGATAAGAATTCATTTACATTGATTACATACTCCTCATTTGGATTAATAATCGTAATATCCGCAGCTTTTCCAAGTTCCAGGCTTCCTCTGTCTATACCGATTACCTTGGCTGGATTATAGCTCATCTTTTCTGCCATCTGCATTGGCGTCAGCCATCCGGTATGAACTAAATGTGTCATCGTCAGAGCCACCGCAGTTTCTGAACCTACGATTCCAAACGGAGCTTCGCTTAAATGCCTAGCTTTATCTTCTAAGCTATGCGGAGCGTGATCTGTGGAGATTACATCCATGATACCGATTTTCAGCCCTTCTTTTAATGCTTCTACATCCTCTTTGGTTCTAAGAGGAGGATTCATTTTATAGTTAGTATTATTATCGACCATATCATCTGTACTCATTGCAAAATGATGCGGGCATACCTCACCGGTTACTTTTATTCCTGCTGCTTTGGCTTCTTTAATCATTATAACACTATCTTTCGTAGAACAGTGACATAAATGTAATTTTACTCCGGTTTCTTTTGCCAATATAATATCTCTGGCTACAATCACGTCTTCTACGGCATTACTGATTCCTTCTACATTGAATTGAATTGACCTATCTCCTTCATTGATACATCCATTTCCAACCAGATACCTGTCTTCACAGTGTGCCATTACCGGCAGATCCAATCTGGCCGCTTCTTTCATGGCTTCTTTGTATACCTTCGTGTTCATAACTGATTTACCATCTTCGCTGACCGCAATGATTCCTGCCTCTTTCATGGCTTCAATCTGGGTCATTTCATTGCCTTCCTGACCGATTGTCACTGCACCAACCGGTAAAACTTGAATAGGCGATACTTCATAGGCTTTATTCTTTACCCAGTTCACTGTTTCTTTCTTATCAATACTAGGGCTGGTGTTCGGCATACAGCAGACTGTTGTATATCCTCCTTTTGCCATCGCTTTCGTTCCGGTTTCTATTGTTTCCTTATATTCGCCGCCCGGCTCCCTTAAGTGTACATGCAAGTCTATCAGTCCGGGCATGACATAACAACCATATGCCCAAATAATTTCATCTGCATTTTCTTGCTTTTCATCTATCCATATGTCTCTTCTGGCTATCCTGCCGTCTTCCACAAGAATATCCATTTTCCCATCTGTCTTGGTTGCCGGATCGAGTATTCGTCCATCCTTAATTAAAATCTTCATCCGAATCCTATACTTATCACATACTTTTTCGCAGTATTTGCGCATATATAACAACCTTTATCGCTTAGTTTGAAAAAGAATATTGATTAAGCATTTAAATCCTTTCTTATTTATTTTCAGGTTATGATGAAATTGGGTCTGAGCCCAATTTTTTCACTGAATATTATATCAAAACAGCGTCTAAAAGTCACTAATAACTTTTATTTAACTTATAATGCAATTATAATGCAATTTAGCCTTACAACAGTCTTACAACATCCTTACAAAAAAATTCAGATTGCTTATTGACATTTTATCCAGCATATAGTATATTTATCGTTGTCAATAAAATATGCGCGAGTGGCTCAGCGGTGGAGCACCTCCTTGCCAAGGAGGGGGTCGCGGGTTCGATTCCCGTCTCGCGCTTAATAAAAAGAAATGGTAGCATCGCCAGATGCTACCATTTCTTTTTATTTATCACATATGTAAGGCAAATGGGGGAACGTTTGCAAAGCAAACTTCCAAGCCTCGCCTGCGAGGCTTTATTCCCGTCTCGCGCTCTTATATTATTCTCCTGAATTTTTGTTAGAATTCAGGAGTTTTTCTTTTATAAATAATAAATCCTTAAATCATTTGATACTATATCATCATATCACCAATTCCACTTCGTTCATTGAAATAATTATTTTTATAAAGCTGTTCAAATTGTTTATATTTTTCAGCCCATATAAGTATGTCAGCATTTGTAATCCATAAGTCACATGATCCTGCCATGCCTAGTTGTTTCATATTTGCAGGTAATGTTTCTAATATTTCTTCACCAATATGGCGTACTGAATAATCAATTAGGTTTCTGCCAGTAGGTGCATTTTTTAATGATGCAACAGAAATCTGTTGATTGTTATGTTCTGTTATTAATAAATCAATTATTTGTTTTAGGCATTTCATTATAACACCTATCTTATCAGTTTTATAACATTGCAAAATCAATGGCTCTATATCAGATGCTATTATTGGAAGTTCACTAA
>Ga0153924_1001106_pt1 | contig 14777 bp, 13 predicted proteins | sample TSNJ008MetaG_FD_104709 | JGI IMG/M metagenome (GOLD analysis project Ga0153924, IMG submission 104709) | Attine ant fungus gardens microbial communities from New Jersey, USA - TSNJ008 MetaG | ecosystem: Host-associated > Fungi > Mycelium > Unclassified | place: USA: New Jersey, Wharton State...
CTGCTCCCCGGAGACAAAGTCGAAAAACTCGTCACCCTGGCCAACACCGGCAACTCGGACCTGAACAACGTCACCCTCACCACCTCCGCCGGAGCCACCGCCTCCCTGCTGACCACCGACGCCACCAACGGACTGCAACTGACCATCGAAAACTGCTCTGTTGCCTGGACCGGAACCGCAGCCCCCTACACCTGCACCGGCACCAAAACCACCGTCCTGGCCTCCAGCCCCGTCATCGCAGCGAACAAGGTCCTGAACAACCTGACCTCCCTGACCAGCACCAAAACCGACAACCTCAAAGTCACCACCGCGTTCCCCACCACCGCGGACAACACCTTCCAAGGCGCCACCTCGACCATCGCCTTCGCCTTCACCGGAACCCAACGCACCGAAACCACCAAATAACCAGGAGCCGAAAGGCTCCCCCAAGGCCCCGGGGGCCGGCCCTGTTTGCCCTTCAGGCCGGTCCCCGGTCCATTTCCTGAGCAAGTCTTGAGGCCCTACCGCACCATGACTTGAGCTTGGGCTTAGAGACTAAAACCACAACGAACAAGCATTGAAAGGAACGCCAGGACCATGAGCGCACTGAGCACCGTCACAACCCCCGCCGTCCGCGGCCGGCGTTCCGCCGCTCAACCCACACGGGTTGCCGAGACCGCCGCTGTGAAGCAGCCCGCAGCGGCCAAAGCAAGTGCCACCGCAAGTGCAGCCGCTGCCAAATCTGGTGCGTTCCGTCGGGTGGCAGGCAAAGTGGTCAAGGGCGTCGGCGTGGGCATGCTGGTCCTGGCATCACTGGTGTTCCTGTTCCTGGCCATCGGGCCCCGGGTCCTGGGCTACCAAACCTCCACCATGCTCACCGGATCCATGGCCCCGCTGATCAACCCGGGCGACATCGTGGTCACCCACCCCACCCCCATCACAGACATCAAAGTAGGCGACATCATCACCTACCACATCCCCGTGGAAGACCAACGGGTGGAAACCCACCGCATCACCGAGATCACCACCACCGCCGACGGCGGAGTAGCAGTCCAAACAAAAGGCGACGCCAACAACGGCATCGACCCCTGGATCGCCACCCTCCAAGGCACCACAGTGGACAAGCAAATAGCCACCATCCCATCCGTGGGCAACGTCATCCGCACCCTCCGCCAACCCATGGTCATGAACACCCTCATGTACGGCGCACCCGCCATCCTGGTCATCGGCATGCTCGCCTCCATCTGGACCAAAAACCCCACCAAGACCACTCCGGAACATGCCGCAGGAGCCGGGGATGAAGTCGTCGCGTAACGCAGCCGGGGACTGGGATCTGACCCGAATTCAATCCCTCGCCGACGAGCTCGGTAACCCGCGGCCGGCGTTGCGGTTCTTGGCGAAGTACCTTTCAATGCTCCCGCAGAGGGTGGAAAGGATCGTCCATGCAGTGGACGAGGGAGACTCGTCGGAGACAACAACTGCACTACTGAGTCTTAAGATCAGCTCCGCCATGGTGGGGGCCCTGGAAACAGAACACCAATGCCGCGCCATGGAATCAATGATCCGTGAGAATCAATTCGATGACGCCGCCCAGGCACTCCCGGCATTACGGCAAACAGCGGACCGTTGCGTCGCGTCCGGGTCTCATCTCATCCGCGCAGCCCACGTCTCGCTGAACAGAAACAGCGGATTCTTCAGATCTTGAGTGGAGCTAAGGAGATTCGAACTCCTGACCTCTTCGATGCGAACGAAGCGCTCTACCAACTGAGCTATAGCCCCCGGGACCACGCCAATCGGCCCGGCCATTGGTCCTTAGGCTACAAACTTTCCCGGCGCTTTTCCAACCACGACACGAAGGTCTCCTGGCCGTAAGGCGGCTCCGGGCTCAGGTTATGCCCGGAACGAAGAAACTTACCTAATGATCCAGGTAGAGGTAGTTCAATAATGCTTCCCCTCGCGCCAGTGATTGACTTCCAGGACTGTGCCATCTCCCGCATGGTCAGGACCTGCGGCCCCGCTACTGTCAGCATGCGGTGTTTTTCCGATGGGGAATTGTCCACAGCGGATTGCAGCAAAACCCCTGCAACGTCAGCTGGCGAGATCGGCTGGAAGCTGACGCCTCTAATAGAAGGGATCACCCGCACCTTGGCACCAGCGGCAAATATCCCAGTCACCAAACTGTGGAACTGAGTGGCCCGAACCACCACTGTCTGCAGATTGGACCCGGAATACTTCCGCTCCTTGGCAGCCTTGGAAGAATAGTAGGGGAAGGACGTCAGGTCGCAGTTGATGATGGACAGCGCCACCGCCTTGCGGGCTCCGGCCAGCTCCGCGGCGGCAAGAAGCCTCGCACCGCCGTCGGCGAACCGCTTGAGGGCCCTCCCGAATTGCCCCTCGAGGCAATCAATAACGACGTCGGCGCCCGCCAAGGCAGCCGGCAGTCCCTCACCGGTGGTGACATTGCCCTCAAAGTACTCCGCACCGTCGACGTGGCGGGGCGAACCGACAGGCGGCGAATTGCGGCTGAGCACCGACACCTTGTGTCCCGACGCCACGGCGAGCCGCACAACTTCATGGCCTACCCGGCCTGTGCCACCGGCAACACACATGGTGGTCATGGGGTCTTAGGCGCGGCGCCGTTGCAGGACATCATCCAAGTTGCTCAGGGCGCTGTGTCCCTTGGCTGCCGCAACCACAGCAGGGGCTGCCTCAGCCTGTTCAACGCTTTGCTTCAACACCGGCTTACCCACGGGCTTGGGCGCCTCGGGCAAGTCCAGGGGTTCAGGCGCAGGACGTGGCGCCTTGGGAGCAGCAACATAGGTGGGCTTAGGAACCTCCACAGGCTGCCAGCTGGTACCCCTGGAGTCCTTGCCCTGGGCGGACTGATCTCCTGCAGCCACAGCCACAGCAAGCGCTGCCTCGCGCAGCTCCACTGCTGATAACCGAGCGGCCTCACGGTTGGTGGCTTCGGCGTCGAAAACCGGGGTCTCTTTCGCTTCTACCGGTTCCTTGGGCAAATAGCGGGCAGGAGTGGGAATGGTGGCAGCCTGGGCGGCACGGCGGGCACGCCGTTCACGAAGGTCCCGCAGGGCAAGCTTCCGCAAGGTCACGACGGCGAGCACGGCGCCAATGATCGACACCAAAGGCAACCACACCGTGCCGATGCCGAGAATTCTCAGAATTCCGGAAACCGCGGCTGTGATCACCAGGGCAAGGCCCGCCAGGGCGAGAGTGAGCCGGGCATAACGGATAGTGAACGGAGTAGTTGGCGCCTTACGGAGTGTGGGCTCAGCCGCCGGGGATTCCTGGGGCGACGCCGGTGCTTTGCTGTGCATGGTCTCCATGGGTTTCTCCTGCTGAGGTGCCAAAGTCAGTACCACCCCTGCCTGCGTGTCGTCTGGTTCGTCATCAAATGCATCTGCTGGAACAGAGGCCGTTTGGACTTGCTGGCGCCTATTCCGCAGAACGTACGGCGCCACCCAGACCATCCACAGGGCAACAGTGACCACGAGTATCACTGAGCTGCTGAGAGGGAAGTCCACATTCAAAACCGTAGAAGCAAATCAGCGGGTGCGGCGGCATTGCGGCCGGTGTGTCGTGGCCGAGTCCGCAAATGACTGGAGATATGAGCGAAATGGCCCATGACCTGCCCGTTTATCCTCTAAGCCACCTGCGGAGGAGTCCCTCCGGCACTTCCTCAGCCGTCAAGGCAAAAGAGCGATGATCGGCCCATTCACCATTGATGTGAAGATAGCGTTCCCGATAACCCTCGTCACGAAATCCCAGCTTTTCCACTACTCTCAAGCTTGGAGCATTCTCGGGACGGATGTTGATCTCCATGCGGTGCAAACCCAGCACCCGGAAGCAGTGGTCCGTCGCCATGGCTACCGCGGTAGGGGCAATCCCCCGGCCTGCACGGTCCTTATCAACCCAATAGCCGAGGGTGGCCATCATGGCCGATCCCCAGACGATGGACGAGACGGTCAGTTGCCCAACGATCTGTGGTTCACGGAAGCCCGCGGTCCGCTCAGCAATGAGAAACGGCAAGGCGGTTGATTGGCGGGCCTGATCGTTCAGGGAACCCACCATTTGACGGTAGCTGGGGAGGCGCCCACCCGGAGCCGGGTTGGACGCCTCCCACGGCGCTAGCCATTCGCTGTTCCGCGAACGGACTTCGGACCACTCCCGCTTGTCGCGGTACCGGATGGGCCGTAGCAGCAGGTCCCCGCTCTCCAGCGTTACCGGCCAGATCGCAGAGCCGTACATCATGAGTTTGGCTATTTAGGAAGGGCTGCGGTGAAGTTGGGCAACCACTCGCGAAGTTCGGGACCGAGGTCATCACGTTCGCAAGCAAGCTCGATGCAAGCCTTGAGGTAGCTCAGCTTGTCGCCGGTATCGTATCGACGGCCGCGGAAGACCACGCCGTAAACGCCGTAACCTTCACCTTCTCCGGCTGCGAGTACTTCAAGGGCGTCCGTCAGTTGAATTTCTCCACCGCGGCCGGGAGCTGTCTTTTCCAGGACATCGAACACAGCCGGGTGCAGCACGTAGCGTCCGATCACGGCGAGGTTTGAGGGTGCTTCTTCGGGAGAAGGCTTTTCCACGAGCTGCTTAATGCGCACGTAGCCTTCCTCGCCATGGTCCTCAACGTCGGCGCAACCATAGGCGCTGATTTTGGACGGTTCCACCTCAATGAGGGCAACCACGGATCCACCGGTCTTCTGCTGCACTGCGATCATCTCGCTCAGCAGGTCCTCGCGGGCATCGATCAGGTCATCGCCAAGCAGGACGGCGAAGGGCTCATAGCCCACGTGCTGCTTTGCACGAAGGACAGCGTGACCGAGACCATTCGGGTCGCCTTGACGGACATAGTGGATATCGCCCAGGTTGGTGGCCGACTGAATGGCTTCGAGCTTGGCAGTATCGCCCTTTTCAGCCAGCGTGGCTTCAAGAGCCGGCACGCGGTCAAAGTGATCCTCAAGAGCCCGCTTGCTGCGTCCTGTAATCATCAGGACATCATGCAGGCCAACCTTGACTGCTTCTTCGACGACATACTGGATGGCAGGCTTGTCCACCACGGGCAGCATTTCCTTGGGCATCGCCTTCGTGGCCGGAAGGAACCGGGTGCCAAGGCCTGCTGCGGGAATGACGGCCTTACGGACTGCGTTGTTTTCTAGAGTCACCGGACTAATGTAACGGACGGAACACATCATCGGCTAAACCCCTCGCCGCATTATTAGCACATTAGGTTCTACAAAGATGACAGAGCTCTACTGATCACCCTCAGGCGACCACTACAGGATCGGACACACATGGCATCCAAGGAAGACATCCGGAGCAGCAGGCGCCAACACAGGCGGGCCCTCACTCCCGAGCACCTGGCTAGTGCCGGCGAGTCGCTGGCCCAACACGGCACTGCGTGGGCAACAATGGTCTCCCCGGATGCTCCCGCGACCTTTGCCGTTTACTTGGGCGTGTCCTTCGAGCCGCCAACCATTCCTTTGATCGAATCACTGTACGCATCCGGGCATCAGGTTCTTTTGCCCGTCTGCGAACCGGGGCGGCTGCTGAGCTGGGTCCACTGGACCCCGGAAACCGCCTTCGTCCGGTCCTCTTATGCGCCTATTGACGAGCCAGTGGGTGAACGGCTGCCAAGCTCAGTGATCGCCGGGGCTGCCGGGATCTTCATGCCGGCCACTGCAGTGGACCGCGACGGCAACCGGATTGGTCAGGGTGGCGGTTACTACGATCGGCTCCTTCAGGGACTGGATGCGTCCGGCGGGCGCCCGCCCACCATTGCCGTGGTGTTCGACGACGATTTGTTACCTGAAGGGTCCATCCCCGCCGAAGCCTTTGATCGCCCCGTGCGTCAGGTGCTGACACCTTCGGGCATCGTCGAAGTCCACCTGGAAGAGAAGAAACACTGAACAGCCTCAGCGCGACCACGTGAGTTCCGGCACAACTGCTGGTACACGCGGCATCGACCGATGATAGAATTGGCACTCAGGCCCTGCGACTGCTAAGGCGGAAGTTCTCCGCCAGCGCTCCACAGGACCTGAACTTTGTCCTAAAGGAGGAACTCAGTGCCCACATACGCATACGCCTGCAAAGACTGTGACCATGCCTTCGACATCGTCCAGTCCTTTTCTGACAGCTCCTTGACGGAATGCCCCGAATGCAAGGGCGCGCTGCGCAAGAAGTTCAACAGCGTGGGCGTTGTTTTCAAGGGCTCCGGGTTCTACCGGACTGATTCCCGCGACGCCAAGGGCAGCACTGTTTCCGCTGCCCCGGCCGCCCCGGCCACGGCAGCGGCAAGCAGCTAGCAGGTTTTCCACATACGGTCATCAGGCGCTGTTTGCCGCCAGAGAAGCTGGTTAGCGTGGCGGCATGCCACACATTCAACGCAGCGCCCTGCTGGCCCGCGCCGAACAATCATCGCGCGCCGCATATTCATCACGAGGCACCGGTAGCTGGCCTTCACAGGACCGAGACCCCTCCGCGCCACCATCGTTCCGAACCCAGCCGCGTGTCCGCCTAAACCGCTGGAGAGCGCGGCCCGTTCAGCGGAGCCGCCGTCCTCGGGTCAGGTCCTTGGTTGCCCGTCATCGGCGCCTTGTGATAGCTCTGCTCCTTTGCGTGGCTGCAGGCATCGCAGTTCAACAGCTCACTCCCACATCCGAGCGTCGTGTGAGCATCCTTGTAGCATCCCGGGACATCCCGGCCGGGACCAGCCTGAGCTCAACCGACTTCACCAGCATTGAGGTGCCACCCGATCTAGATATCAACGGAGCTCCTCATAGTGTGGAGCCACTAGTAGGCCGGCAACTCGCGTCCCCCCTCAAGAAGGGGCAGATACCTTCAGAGTCCGGTTTGCTAGGCCCTGGACTACTCACTGGTGCACCCGTAGGCTCCGCAGCTGTCCCACTGCGGATGGCAGATCCTGCCTCCATTCAGCTACTTTCCCCCGGCCAGCTAGTCACAGTAGTCCTCACCGGAGCCGACACCTATGACGACGAACGGAGGAGCCAAACTCTTGCTGGTCCAGTTCCCGTCCTGTGGACATCGGCTCAAGGGGGCAAAGCCGGTGAATGGCTGGGAACCGGCGATACCGATGGCTTAGTGGTGGTAGCGGCCAACCCTGAACAAGCAGAAAAGCTTGCCGGCGCGTCAACGCAAGGCAAGCTTTTCTTCGTTTTGGTCAGCCCGTAAAGGCGGCTCAGTTGCTACTGAATGCTCAGCCCCAGTGCGGTGGCTTCTGTTCCTTCAGCCACTGCTCATGGTCGTAACCAGCGTCATCGCCCCACCGCCGGGGATCATCCTCAGCAGCCTTTGTAGGAAGAATCCCGCCGGACCCGGTCTTGGGTGCGGTGGACTTCGGGTCCGCAGTTTCGGCTACGGAACTGCTGCTATCTTGCTGGCTGGATTCCTCCACTGCGCTATCCTCCGCACCGGACTTCTGATCCATCACTACAGCTTCCTTTGCTTTCTCTGCCTCATTGGCATCGCTTTGAGGCTCTTCAGCTTCAGTCTGCTCCACGGAATCCTGAGCGAACAAGGGCTGGTCATCCAGCGGGTTTACGAGTTTTCCATCGGCGTGCAGGAAACCGTGGTGGGCCGATGCCGACGACGCTATGTGGTTCTCGAGACCCAAGTAAGATCCAATCCGGTCTGCACAGGAAGAAGGATCGGTGAAGACCTCGATTGTCCAGAGGGACATGTAGCGCCAGCCCATACGTTCCAGCAACTGAGGCCTCAGGCGACTCCGTTCACGGACACTCATCCGCCGGTAGCGCTCAGTACCGTCCGATTCAATAGCCACCGGGGTGGGAATTTCAGCGCCTTCACGGCCAATGGTGTGGACGGGGTCTGCGGCGGCTGCGATGTCCAACACGCCGTCATAAAGGTGCCAAACACGGGCTCCGCGGGCACGCAGGCGTTCGCCGAGATCAGCCACCAAAGGATCTTCGCCCAGAGCCTGCTCACTGGCCACAGCACGGGATGCGGGAGTTCCCAGGTTACTGTTCCCGGAGAGCTCCCGGTCCAGCAGTTCGTAGAAGTCCACTGCACCATGGGCCAAGCGATCAAGGTCAAGGTCCTCGGGGCGGAAGCACGTCAGCACATGCATGGAGCGCCGTGCACGGGTCATGGCCAAGGCGAACTTGTTACGCCCACCCTCCGCGGACAGAGGACCGAAGGAGTGAAGTGCACGGCCATGGGGCGTGCGGCCATAACCCAGCGAGAAGATCACATGGTCACGTACCAGCCCCTGCGCACGCTCGAGATCCACCACGCGGAAAGATTCCGGACCCGCTCCAAAGAAGCTGGACAGCAGTTGGTGGTTAGGCAGCTGAAGCCGAATAGCCTCGCCAATCCTGGCAGCATGACGCAAGCTTGCCGTTACCACTGCCAAGGAAGTCCGGGGCCGGAGCCTGGCGTGTTCGAACACGAGATCCACCACACGGTTGACTTCGGCAGTAACGGACTCGACGCCCTCATGGTCGGCGCCGGGCAAGCCGGTACCGTCCGGTATGTACTCAACATGAATCGAACGGTCCAAGCCGGTGACGGAGTTCCCGTCAGGCAAACGTCGCAGGCCGCCGTCGTAGTAGTTCTTGCTCAACTGGAGGATCAGGTCCTCGTCCACCGCCCTGTACACCCAGTTCAGCTGCCACGTGGGAAGCACCCTGGCCAGCGCTTTGAAGGCACTATCCACGTTCTCGTGGCTTGCCACTCCGGCCACCGGCGGCTCTACAGCCACGCTGAACGTGCGTGCGTGTGCGATCTTGGCATCGCCGAAGGCAACTACCTGCTGTGCCCTCGCGATTGCGGGGAGAACTGCCTGCAGCGAGGTGGACTCGGCATCAATGATCACCACGGCGTCGAATTTCTGCTCAGCCGGGAGAACTCCAGTGAGCAAATATGGGCTAACAGACCATACCGGGACCAGCAGCGGAACCAAGTCCGGTGCTTGGGCGCTCAGCGCAGGGAGCGTTACTCTGCCGTCCTTCAACAGGGCACGGAGCAGCTCAGCCTGCCGCGGGTGCTCCACAAGACCCTGATGCCATTTGCGCGCCAGCTGCCAGCGGAGACGAGCGGCACCGCTTGCAATGTGTGCCTGATCGGCCAGACGGTACTCTGCTTCGAGGCGGCGCAACGAATCACCATCAGACATGGCGAGGTAATCGTCGCCGCTGATCATGGCTTCCAAGGCGGACTGCCACCAAGCCAAGTCCAATTCAGCTGCAACGGAGGATGCCGGGACTTCCCGGGCGGCAAGGTCGGCCAGCAGCTCACCGAGTCCATGCTCACGCATTTCCTCGATGAGGAGTGTCCGTTCAGGAAGTGTTTCCAACGTGGCGGTATCGGCCACGAGTCGCTCAAGCCGTTCCATCAGTTCCAAGTACGGCGTCCCATGCAGGGAGCCCCCGTCAGAGGTGTGCTTGAGTGCCTCGCCCAGGCGGCTGAGCTCACCGTCCAGTTCCCGGTAGAGTGCACCAAGGTCGGCCAGACCGGAGGGAACTGCCGGGTGACGCTGGGTTGTTGCATAGCCTGCCCACAGCGCTCGCTGCTCCTGAACCAGGACCAGCGAGCTGTGAAGATCCGCGATATGAACGCCGGGCCGCACATACTCCTTTGCCACCCTGCGCAGGCGGGAGCGCTGCATGGAGGGCATCTCAAGATTGCGTTCCCGGCGCCAGGCGGAACTGGCGGTGGCGGAGATGAGATCGTGCACCGGACGGTCAAAGATGTCCGGAGTGAACTTATCCAGGCTCTCACGCACGGCGATCAGGAGCTCAAGCTGGGCACCCCACTCGGTGAAGGTCTCTCCCAAGCGAATCTCGGCATGATCGGAAACCTGCTTCATCCGATCCCGCAGGACCGGGAGCTTCTCTTCCGCCAAGCGGGCCAGCTGCTGCGCTTCCTCGGTCTCCTTGCGCGTCACCAGTCGAGCCCCGTACCAAGGGCTGGAGGTGGAGGACTTACTGAAGCTGCCGAGCTCGGCAGCCCTCCGGAGACGGCCCGCAAGCTCTTCACGGTCCTTGATGTTGTCCAGGACGCTTCGCTTCAAGCGCACGGTAGTGGAGGGGGCCGGGTGAATTGACGTCAGTTCGGCCAGTGATTGCATGGCCTGATAAGGCGAGCAACCCCAGCGTTCACGGACGTTGTGGAGGGAAGCCACGTGGTCCATCAGCGCATGACGATGGCTGATGAGCGTCTGGTGAAGGTTTCCAAGCTGTGGTTCAAGCGCCTTCTCATTGCGCATGATGGCCCTGACAAGCTGACCCTTGAGCTGCTGGGGTGTGGTGCCGTTGCCAGGCCGGAAAAGCATGGATTCGAGCCCCAACGCTTCAAGATGCCCGGAGAGGCCGGCCAGGCTTGATTGCCGATCCCCCACTACCAATACTGATTTGCCCTCACTGACCAAGGCACCGATTGCGTTGATGGCAGTTTGGGTCTGGCCGCTTCCCGGCGGAGTGCTGACAACCAGTGAGTCCCCGGCACGAACGGCGTCCACCACGTACTGCTGATCAGTATCAGCATCGAGCAATAGAAGTTCATCGGCCGGATCCCTAAGGTCCAGGCTGGGGAACCGGCCAGCCTTAATCGGCTCCGGCTCAATGTCGCCACCATTGGCAGCCGTTGACAGCGCCGCCACCGTGGGATTGTTCATGTTGATCCAAGGATCATCAAGGTTGCCGGAGAGGTCGGCCAACGTAGTGACCAGCAGGTTGAACTCCACCTCAGCGCCATGGATCGGCTGAATGAGCGTGGACAGGCGGTCCAATACCGGCTGCGGATCAAGCCGGGCGGTGTTGTAGGCCATGCGGGCCACCGCGTTGACGTCGAAGACAATGCCGTGCACGGTCTTCAGGTGGCGAACCAGTGCAGGATTCATTCGGGCTTGCTCGGTGAGCTGAAGTTCGAAGTCGTCCTCCCCCGGCCGGACCGTCAGGACGATGGAGGTCAGCATTACGGGGGCCGAAACCCGCTGGGGTTTGCCGCCCACGGCGGAGGTCCACACCACGGTACCGGCGGACAAATATCCGGCCTCAATGCCGCGGTCATTGCTGAGCTCGAAGATCTTGGACCGGATGTTGCGGGCTGCCCTTGCCGCCACTAGGTACTGCTGGCGATCCCTGATCAATGTGGACAGCCGGGTTCGCCTGCCTGCAAGCAACTGCGCCAACCCGGAGGGGTGGGCGTTGCTGAGGTCTATGGCGCCCTCGGGCGTCTTGACGAAGCGCAGCATCGTGTCCGCCCCGGTGACGGGTTTGAGACCAGATAGCCATTTGCGGAGCTCTTCGGAGCCCTCTTCCTGGCCTAGACCTACTGACACGACTTCTGCCTTCTTTTCTGTACTAGCTTTAGACGCCTTGGACCATACCGGCATACTTTCGAGGGTAGCGGGAATCCTCCAACGGCTCGCTCCGCAACGCTGTTCCACTGCGAAATTCCCGTCATTTCACAGCGTGGCGCAATGCGACGTGATTCGGAGTCAACCCGGTTTCATGCAAAGTGGCCGGCCTCCCAGAGGAAGCCGGCCACTCAAAGTGCTATTCCCACTCGATGGTTCCCGGTGGCTTGCTGGTAACGTCCAGCACCACGCGGTTAACCCCATCCACCTCGTTGGTGATCCTGTTGGAGATCCGGGCGAGGAGGTCGTACGGCAACCGCGACCAGTCCGCTGTCATGGCATCCTCGGAGGACACCGGACGCAGCACAATCGGGTGACCGTAAGTGCGGCCGTCACCTTGGACGCCAACGCTGCGGACATCGGCCAGCAGGACCACGGGCATCTGCCAGACGTCATTATCCAAGCCTGCCGCTGTGAGCTCTGCACGGGCAATGGCATCAGCCTTGCGCAGCAGGTCCAGGCGTTCCTTGGTCACTTCGCCCACGATCCGGATTCCCAGGCCCGGGCCCGGGAACGGCTGGCGGCCGACGATTTCCTGCGGCAGGCCCAACTGGGCGCCGACAGCCCGGACTTCATCCTTGAACAGGGCCCGCAGCGGCTCAACGAGCTCGAACTGCAGGTCCTCGGGAAGTCCACCCACGTTGTGGTGGCTCTTGATATTTGCCGCACCTTCGCCGCCGCCGGATTCGACGACGTCCGGGTACAGGGTTCCTTGGACCAGGAACTTGATCTTTTCGCCCTCGGCAGCTGCTTGGGCAATGATGGCCCGCTCAGCTTCTTCAAAGGCACGGATGAATTCGCGGCCGATGATCTTGCGCTTGGTCTCCGGATCACTAACCCCTGCCAGTGCTGACTGGAAGCGTTCCTGCTCATTGGCAACGTAAAGGTTGACACCTGTGGCCGCCACAAAATCGCGTTCAACCTGCTCGGCTTCGCCTTCACGAAGAAGCCCGTGGTCAACGAAGACACACGTCAACTGCTCACCCACAGCCCGCTGAACCAACGCAGCAGCTACTGCGGAGTCCACACCGCCGGAGAGTCCGCAAATAACCTTGGAGTCACCGATCTGCTGGCGGATACGGTCCACCTGCTCTTCGAGGATGTTCCCTGTGGTCCAGTTGGGGCTCAGACCCGCACCCTTGAACAGGAAGTTCTCCAGGACGTGCTGGCCGTGAACGGAGTGCTTGACCTCGGGGTGCCACTGGACACCGTAGAGACGCTTCTCCTCATTGGCGAAAGCCGCTACAGGAGCGCCTGCAGTGGAGGCGAGAACGTCGAAGCCCTCAGGTGCTTCCTGGACGGAGTCGCCGTGGCTCATCCACGTGTTCTGGCTGGACGGAACACCGTCCAGGATGGAGCGGGCATCGCCCACAACCAGCGCTTCGGTGGCGCCGTACTCCCGGAGACCCGTCTGGGCTACCTTGCCGCCCATGGCGTTGGCCATTGCCTGGAAGCCATAGCAGATGCCGAACACGGGAACGCCGGCTTCGAAGAGGTCGGCGCCGACGCTCGGAGCGCCCTCTGCGTAAACGCTTGAAGGCCCTCCGGAGAGAATGATGGCTGCCGGGTTCTTGGCCAGAAGCTGCTCGGTGGTGAAGGTATGCGGAACAATTTCCGAATACACGTTCGCTTCGCGGACGCGGCGGGCAATCAGCTGCGCGTACTGGGCACCGTAGTCAACAACCAGCACCGGCTTCTGGGAAGTCTGGGGTGCGGTGGGAGTAGTCACCAGACAAGACTACTTTGCCGAACCGCCCCCTTGCACGTTGGAGAAGGTGCCTGAGGCCCAAAACAGCCTGGCCGTTAGGCATCTCACATCCGAATGCCCAAAAACCTTTAGTAGCGCTTGGAAGCCTGCGGATTCGCTGCGAGTTCCGCTTCCACTTGGGCATGGAATTTCTTCTCAACTATGAAGGAGAGCAGCGGAACCACTCCGCCGAGCGCCAAAAGCACCATTTTGGAAAACGGCCAGCGCATCAGGGACCAGAGCCGGAAGTTGGAGACCAGGTAGACCACGTACATCCAGCCGTGCACAATGAGCACCGATGTTGAGATGTTGAAGCCACCAATCACGCCCTTGGGCTCGGATTCTGCAAAGCCGAACCCGAACGGCTGGCCCGTGACTGCGCTGGTGCCGCCGGCAAAGAGGGAAACACCGAAGCCGTAGCGGGCAATCAGTTCCGCGCACAGCAGCAGCAGCATGGCACCGGTGAGATACGCCATGACCTTGTAGAACTTCAGCGCCGAACGGATCTGGGCTTCGGTACCACCAAAGCGCCGCTTCTTGGGCTTGGGTCCGGACTGTTCGGGTTGGATAGCCGGTTTTGGCTCGATCATTGCTGCACCTTTGGTTCTGGCTCTGGGCTTATGAGTTCTGGGTTTGCCGCGGGTTGGTCCGAATCGCCGAAGTGATCATCTTCAGGCTCGTCGTCGTACTCGTCGTATTCGTCTTCTTCAAGGTCGCGGCGGTAGTCGTCCTTCACCAGCCTCCACCATATAAAGATCGAGAAACCGGCGAACACCACCCACTCAACTGCGTAGAAGAGATTCAGCCAATTGATCTGCTCTGCAGGTGGCTGCGGCGGGATGTTGAGCGCTTTGACGTCATTTCCCAGGGGAAGCGTGACGCCGCCCGAGACCTCGGACGTTGCGGCAATAAAGCCTTGGTAACTGGACACTTCCCACGTGTTGATGAGTTCGGCCGACGACACCGCGGACGCCCGGCCTGGACCGGCGTCGACGTTTGGTACGGGGGCTTCCGAGGGAATCAGCCGACCGGTCACGGTAATAGTTCCCGACGGCGGAGGGCCGGCTTGGGCGGCATCAGCCACCCAACCGCGGGCTACTGGGATCCAGGTCTGGGGAGTGGCACCAACGCCCTTGAGCGAAGGGGCGTCATTGACGGCGAAGGCAGAGACGATCCAAAAACCTTTTTGGTTGTTGTAAAGGCGGCCCTCCACAAGGACCTGCTTTTGGGGATCGTAGCTTCCGGTGGCGGAGACCATCTGGTCCGAGACGGAACCGGGAAAGAAGTGGCCCGGCTGCAAGACGTCCACTAGTGGCTTGACTTCTTCGATGCTGGACGGCGCGGGAGGCTCGTGCTGGGAGGACCGGCTGAGCTGCCATTGACTGAGCAGCACAAATACCCCGGACAACAGAAGCGCAAAGATCAGTCCTGCGATCCAGCGGGGTTTCAACGCGGTTTTCAACACCCCTTAACCGTACTTCGTCCGGCTGTAGAACAACGAAACGAGTCCGGCCTGCCCCTAGAGTGGGGCAGCCGGGTCCCTGCGTGGCGACGAAGTCGACACGAAACGCCCTGCCCCTAGAGTGGGGCAGCCGGGTCCCTGCGTGGCGACGAAGTCGACACGAAACGCCCTGC
>Ga0153924_1001107_pt1 | contig 14771 bp, 11 predicted proteins | sample TSNJ008MetaG_FD_104709 | JGI IMG/M metagenome (GOLD analysis project Ga0153924, IMG submission 104709) | Attine ant fungus gardens microbial communities from New Jersey, USA - TSNJ008 MetaG | ecosystem: Host-associated > Fungi > Mycelium > Unclassified | place: USA: New Jersey, Wharton State...
AAATCGGTAACGATGATAGCTGGACTAGTAGCTTTACTCATTCGCCCTATTCGACTCGTACTGTTGGTAGTGATGATCTCGGTTATTCACAGTATGGATCGGGCAATCATAGTGTTGAGCCTGGCAGCTTTAGTTCTATCGAGTATGCATGGAATCACCCACACCACCACCACCACAATAGCTTAACAGATATGATTGCTGATATTAACGGCGATAACTCAAATAGTACTGCTGCTAGTGTTGAGCCTGGCAGCTTTAGTTCTATCGAGTATGCATGGGATCACCCACACCACCACAATGGCATGATTGTTGATATAAACTGAGATGTGCGAATACAACGAAATGGCAGTAAAACTGTTATTTCTTTCTAATTAATCCTCTATTCCATTCATGTAGGGAATCTATACTTTTGTCATATTAACGACTTATTTTATTCGACTTTCGATGAGTTGACTATACATCACTTCTTTAACTGCCATGGAGAATGGTTTAATCCCGCCACCGCATTGATAGCTTGAGGAATTCTAGTTTTGCTGATAGTATTCAATATGATTAAGTAATAGCTGCATATCGAAAAGAGGTGTGTGCTACAGTAGTGGTGAGTCAGAAAAGCTTTTTAAACGGCAGTATACTTGTCATGACGAAAGTATTACAGTCTGGGAAAAAATATGGTTTCTCCCACAAGAGAAAGAGACACCCGAAAGAAAGGAGAGGGGTTGATCTAATGAAAGACATCGTCGAAGTGAACACGATTGTCTACAAGGTTTTGACATGGAACGGACTTTGTAATTGTATTGTCTTCTTACCATTTTCTCTTATTGGTAGCAAACCATTCAAACTAAAATAGAAGAAATATTAGAGTATTGGTTAGCGCGCTTTTCAGCTATATTTCCGCTGCTACTATTTAATATATTAATAATAATACATTAACAAAGTATTAAGAAAAATTATTATCAATACAAGTATGATATTGCAGATATACTATAGATAAGAACAAAATCTCATTGCAAAGAAAACCTAGAATTGAGCAACTTTCTGGTGGAGCAATCAACAAAGATGGATGTCTTGCTATAGTTATCCCACGGTGGATGGCAGATAAATACAATTTTGATGAACCACCAAATGTGGTGATAGAGTGCAAAAGTGAAGGGATTCTTATTAAAAGGTTAGACGTATTTCCGTGATAAAATCAAACTTCAGTTTTAAAGCGGAAAGTCATTCTTATGTATGCTTTAGTATGAATGGAGAGAATTTTTGTCTTCCAACGTTAAGTTAAATACCTACTTTGTAATTGTCACCTGCAGAAATTCTGAATGTAATATCAGGGAATCTTTATTTTCGCTTAGAGACCAGACAGTAAAACCGGAATATATTATAGTCGTAAATGATGGCTCAACAGACAGAACACAAGAGATTCTTGAAGATATTCAAAAGAATTCAATTGGTGATCTTCACCTCATTCAGCATCCAGATTGTGGATATGATGTCAATAGAACCGTCAAAAACTGGAATGAAGCTATTAAATTAACAAAAGACAAGAACTTTCAAAAAACGGAATATCATTTAATAGCCACTGATGATACAATTTATTCAAACGATTACGCTCAAAAGATTATTGCATATATGGATTCAAATCTACAAACAGCTGTTGTTTCAGGTAATTATACTAGGCACAAACCGACCATGCCACATGGAGCCGGTAGATTTGTCAGAAATTCGTTCTTTGACAACACCTCGTGGCATGGCTACTACCCAGAACAAATGGGTTTTGAATCGGCTATCTTATACGAAGCTAATTCTTGTGGTTTTTCGACTTATGTATTAAATGAAGCCAGGTTCGAACATATCAGACCGTTAGGAAGAGTGCATAAATTCCGTGAATTTGGAGCTAGCATGCGCACATTAGGGTATCATCCCATATTTGCTATCGCTCGATTTTTAAAGTATTTTGTAACAGGTACGGTAACAGGTAGGATTGGATCTTTGTATATGCTATACTATTACGTAACATACAAACCTAAGTTGGAAGGCTACCATAGTATGTATAGCGAAAAAATCAGACATCGCGTTAGACAAAAGCAAATCAACCAGTTAAAAAATATATTGTTATCGCATAGATTGGAATAAATTCAAACTCAAATTTTACACATTAACAATTCTTCGCGGGACCCGACAGAAATTCGTAGAATGATCCCTGTTTTTGTTTCCTATGCTTTTAGTTTCTGGAGCATCTACTGTTTTGGATTACGTTTACAAACACGTGAATGTAAAGGAAAGAATCCTTCTGATAACAGAATATCTAAAGAACTTTGCAGATCGATATCTTGGGCTTACAAGTGGCTCAAGAGATTTGATAGAGTATGGAGAGCCGTACCCGAACATAAGCTATCAAAGACAAGAAGCGAGCTATCTGGAAACCCAAAGAAATTATGAATATAATCCGTAGAAAAACGGTTATTGCTTTGTTAAGTGATTAATCAATTAAGAAATTTTACGTGCAGACTAATCAATTAAGAGAATTAATAATCTAAACTTCTATAAAAAATGTATATGATCAATATTCTTGACCCGAGAACTACGTCAGCACAGCGTACAGATGATTGCGTTGAAATTTGAGATTTCATGATTTGCTCAACTAATGCAATTGAGATGGTTAATTGCAAAAATAGTCAAATCTCATTATAGAGTATGAGTTTTAGAGCCCATAATATGAGACGTATCTTTATCTATAAATTGGGTATCAAAATCATGTTCCCGCAGAATTCGTTCTACAAATCGAAGGTTGTCTCCATGCACTTCAACGATAATTTTGCGTACTTTACTTAATACGTTAGTTGCTCCTTTCAATGCCAAAACCTCAGCGCCTTCTACATCCATTTTGATCACATCAGCCCTTTCATTAACCAACATATTATCTAGCGTGTCACACTCCAGCTGTAACGCCTTTCCTTTAGGGTGAATAATATTACATCGATCTAGAACGGCTCCGTTATAAACGCTGTATAGCTCGGAATCTACCCTGATTCCGTCATGTGAGCGCTCGTACAGACTATTAAACCCTTTGTGATCTGATGCGGCTTTATTGATTGTTTTAACATTTCTAAAATTATTCAAATCAATATTTCTACATAGTGCTGCGTAGTTTCCAGGATGTGGTTCTATGGCAATCACTTTTACTCCCTTGGTTTTGTAATTAGTTGCAATCATCAATGTATATGCACCAACATTCGCCCCTACATCCACAAACGTCTCATTTTCCTTCATAGTCAGATTTGATACAATATCTTGTTCTCTTGTTACGAATAGCATAGCAAAGTCTCGCGTCCCTCTTCTAGGGATGGCTTTAGCGCCGCAATCCAGTACGTAAGACCTTTCAGGAAGAAAATCAATCGAAGAGGATCGAATTTTGGTTAGATAATCATCTCGTTTCTTCTTTCCCATTTTGATGCGCAAAAACAATCGATAGGCTATATAACGATATCTAGCATATTTTAGAAAAATAGTGAGAGCATTCATCAAATTGTACAATTACACCGCTTATATTAGCCTAAAATACGCGAGAGTAAACCAGAAATACTTCTTGAAGGACCAGTATGCCTCATAAACCGGAGGCAACAAAATTTGTCTAATTACCTGTCTCCTCGTAAAATACTTCCTGGCGATCCTGCCTTGCTGAATTTGGACACTCTTTGGAATATGGATTATGTGTGGTTCAGGTCTAAAAATTAGACCAGTCCGAGAATGCTTTGCAGACTCTAACTTTGTATAATGATCTGCTAGAAAGTTAGGCACTTTTTTCCACTTCTTACCCTGTTTATCAAAATTAAATTTTATTATGGTGTCTTCTCCAAATGGTACATGAATATCCATACTCAATACCGGTTCTCTTTTTAACAGTGTCTGCCCAAATCTGCCATAGTTGGATTTTGTGGAATCTTTTTGCACAATAAATGAGTAATGATCGATTCTACATCCTTCTACGGCATCAGCTTCATCCATGTATTTTTTCATATCATTAAACCACCCTTTTCGTAAAACAATATCTGAGTCTATCACAGCAACCCATTCAGTTTGTGCCTTAGAGAAACCGAATTGTGTAGCTTGCCCTAGGTTGAAATCTGATTTAACGTAAAAGTCAACGTTTTCATAGGCTGATGCTATCTCTTTTGTTAAGTCAGTGGATCCCGCATCTACTATGATAATACGCCGCACTGGGATTTCAGCGCAGATTGATGAGAGGCATTCTCTTAACAAGTGCTCAGAGTTTTTGGTCCTTAATATTACATCTAGAGGTTCGTATTTACATGACAACACCAAAAAGCTCATAATAGCTATATTAAAGAGAACGTAGAATTTTAGCAGTAGAATGCGTACTGATACATAGAGATTATTACCAGACATTGAAATAGTAAATATCACACCTCCTTGCAAATTCCTCTGCATGATGCGGTTCCCCTTCCAGATCCTCATCTGGAATCGGCACCTCACATATTATTGGAGTCAGAACCTTACATATACTTCTTATCACCTGGGGTGACCACATCGGAGGAAGGGCCAATCGGCCACTCGAAGAACATCCTCATGTCTATGCGCTACAGGAGTTTTTTTTATTTCCGGAGAGGATTTCCTTTATCGGCTTTAATCCATTACCATTGTCTCGGTAGGTACCCAGATACCTCACGTTATATTTTTAACAACTTATTGAGATTTGAAACCAGTTTATCACGCTGTTCATTACTAATAGGAGTAGGAATATCTGATCCTGGTTCTAGTCGATATCTAGAACTAGAAACTTTACCGTTTGGAGTTGGAAAGATCAACTTTTTAGACGAGCCTTTTTTCTCAAATGACGGTACCCCGTTGTTATCCTTTTTTGATTTAATATCTCTACTGTTATCGGCGCTCTTAGGGATCGGATTCTTTGATATAATGAACGAGATCTTTCACCTCCCTCTCCTCGACCATAACCTGATCTTTTTGAAGTGAAAACACAACCCTCGTTTTTACCGCGCCCATTATAATAGCGAATCCGTTACTGTATTTACCTTCTCCTTCCACTCCTCATGCTGCTCAATTAATACCGAATTTTCCTGATAGTTCACAGGACCATTTTTCCAGTCTATGATAGGCTGCTTTTTGAAAACGCCTGGAGTTAACTCTACAGAACCTGATGGTATTACATTAACTCCGACAACATAGTACCACCAGTCTGTGCAACCATTGTAATCATCCGGTGCCAGTATTGCGGGCGTTGTTGCTTCAGCTTCAGTTGTCAATCTGTCTTATCCGCACCTTGCCTTTCCAAGCGAGCTCAGTCCGGTAGAAACATAGATATGCTTTAAATCACATATAGACAAATTATCTATAACCTCTGTACATATACCAATGTGGTGTCAGACCGTCGGGGTTGGTGGGCAAAATCTGGGGAGATTTTCGCCAATCTCTACAGTGTTCATTTTTTACATTTCTCACGTAGTATCGACAAGACGAAGCTCATGGGACGCAGACGGGCTTATGGGGCGTATATCAATTAGGGACAGGCTATTATAGGCCTCTCTTCCTATCTGTTTGTGTGTCTAGATCTCCAAAACAATCTCTTATGGCTGTCTTCTCCCTATGGTAATAGCTACATTATAGAATTGCGCAGACTTTTTGAGAACCTAGCCGATAATTAATTATGTCTTTATATCTTGTGGTGGATCGTTTGTACCTATAAGTGGCCTTTCAGGCTGTTTCAATATTTTTAAAAGATATCTTCGCATTTGCTTTTTCTCCTCCTCAGTAACTTTTCCATCTATTAAGTCGATCAAAAAAAGGGTCTGGGTAGCTAGTATTGGGTTTCGTTCAAAATGAGTCTGATTTTCGACATTATATTGAGTCCTTCTATGCCAGTATCCAATGATCCCTGCTAAGGGCACATACATAGCCACAAAAACAATTGCAAATGCCCATAAAGGGATTGAGTGAAAAAGAGGACTGTTATTGAGGAGAAGCCTATATTGGATTATTAAAAACTGGGCAACTGTCACGAAGAATATTAAATATATGCCGTGACCATTCCTAAAATCCAGCCAGCGTCTTTTAACCCAATTCTTATTGAGTCTAAATTTTCCAACTATGGCGGAACTCTTCAACATCAGTACTTACAGCAATTACTGTAATTTCTTTCTTTTGTATTGACAAGTATTTGTATTGGCAGTATGGCAAGGAACTCTATCCTCTACATCAGTCGAATAACTCCATTCTATTTATTACACTTGCTATCGAAAATGATGGAATTGTTTTTATTGTGACAGTCATCTTGATATGTCATGCTGTTTCCCACGATACTAACGACTAACTAATTGCCAATCTGTAAGAGTCACTGCACTGTTTATCTGCAAACACCTATAAAATTGTCATAGAGCATTGTTACGATTATATCATCATCATAGACAACGCGAATCGACTTATCTTACATCTCTGATAGTCTAAACATATCGCCATTCGAACATGAGTATTCTAGCCCATAGAATTTTATCAAGAATGCATGCTCGTCCTGGCTCAAACACTTGCCGACTACACAACTTTTTTACATCTTTGTTCTTCAAGTTAAACACATTTAACAAGGAACTAATCTGAAGAATTATTGTCGGTCCTGATTCTTAAGGGCATTATAAACTTGCTTGGTGAAGAGCTAGGTAAGTTTCCTTTAGTAAATAGAACACTAAAACAAATAATGGTATGCATTGCTTGGTCTTGCATTATCGAGGCAAAACTTTTAAAGCTGGGATTAGCTCGAAATCCACTTTTAACACCGATATCGTCACGAAGTCGGAGATCAATACTACCCTAAGGACATCAAATTGAATTCCATGACGTATATTATGCGTCTACAACCCCTTCTGTTTGTGCCCTGGAGAAACCGAATTGTCTAGCTATCAGATTTCACAACTCAACATTCCGATGAGATGATGCCATTTCATTAGTCCGGTCTGTAGATCCTGCGTCTATGATAATGCACTCTATCTATAATAATACGCCGCACTAGAATTGATTCTAGGCATTCCATTAAGAGGAACTCCGAGTTTTGGTCCATACGATCACATCGACAAGTTCCTTTGAGGCTGACAACACCAAAAAGGCTCATAATATCTTTAATCCCTTCTTGTAAAATTCTTCTAAGTTGTCTTTGAAATACTCTAATTGTGAGACAAGATACAAGTCTTCAAAGGATGTATAATTACCCTTCAATGTATCCAGTACGGTTTCGTGGATAGTCACACCAGTTAGCCATGAATGAAATTCGCCGCTATTCCAGCCAAATCAATAAAATAATCCAATGGAACTTATGGAATAATCCAAATTCAAGTTTTTAAACTAGGTAGAGTGTCAAGCCATATATACAAACTAACCAATTGGTGACCAGCGAGCTTTTATTATATTGTGAATACTCGGGCTTCAACAGTTGCATCCCAAGAGACAGCTGAATCAATATGATAAAAATTAACACAATTGATATGCACGAAATATGTTATTCTCATACTTTTCCCAAACTAGATTACTCCTGGCAAATTCAAATGTCTTGATCCTTTTAGCGTACAATTCTTCCATGTGATCTCTTAAGTATTCTAATTGTGATGCTAATTCATCGTAATCCTCAAACATCATACAATTGTCTTTTAAGGTTTCTTTTATAGATTTTAACGAAGCCGTGCACATAACAAAAAGACCGGCATGTGCATACTCGTAAGCTTTGTTGGGGTTCACAAACACATGAGACCAATGTTTTTTGAATGGTATTAATCCAATAGAATGTTTCAACATTTCTAGAAACATGGATTGTCTGGATAAAAGACCAGAATAAGTGATCTTATCAGATGGACTCCCTTCCCATCCAATAATTGTGAATCTACCTATGTTTTTGTTGACAAATATTTCTGTAATACCGTCTATGTTTCGATTTGGAATTTTCTGTTTGTTTAGGCCGTCGGACCCTGCATAAACAGATGATAACATTGACTGTATGTGTGGCTGCTTGAGATTTTCGGTTTCAAATGTCATTGGAAAATTTGGTACTATAAATACTTTATTGCTATTACCTGTTACTCTTATGCCTTCGGCGAGTTTATCAGATACGGTGATCGTGGGAGCGGACGAAACCACTTCTTTTTCCCAATTAGTCCACAGATGTATAGCATAACTATTGATAAATTTGCGTCTAATCCTTTTGGGTAAATCAAAGACTGAGTGAATGGTTTCTTGCTTACCTAATGTAGGTTGGTTTGCTATCTCTTTCAATAACCTTGCTTGGAGCGGCCAGTATTCATGATCATCATATACAAAAGGTATATCAAATTCTGAGATCATTTTAGCTGAGAAAATGTTATGTGCATGTACAATATCGGGTCTTGCTTGCCGGATTATGCTTTCAAGTTGCTTTTTCACTGAATGCCAATAGAAAGGAATGCCGAATCTGGCTTTAGCTGTCCAAACTACGTTATAGATTTTAGAAAAGGTTTTCTTGTCAGACCCATTCTGGTATTTTCCTGCAAAGGCTACTTCGTGGCTATTTTTTAATGCAGATATTGCGGCCTTTTCGACCCTCCAATCAGGCAAGGAGTCATGGGAAAGATGCAGAATCTTCAAGTGTGCCATAATATCATCGACCGTACGGTATTCGACTGTGAAGCTCGTGATAATAATTCGAGACCCCTGTCATGATTGGTAAGAATAACTCTCTCTCAATTATACAAGTACTCCTATGCAACTGGAACCAATCAGTCAAGGAAAAGACACTATACTCTCTGATCTCATTACGAGTCAAATATGCTTTACTATTTGCTGAATCTAAAAGTAGTCCGATTATATTCTGCTCCAATGTTCCATTTACTAATAATTATGAAAGCTTCTAACTATTTATGAGAAATCAAACTTACTACTAATGTTTATGTCTATTTCCATTGTATGAAACTATTTCTATGTACAACTACGCATTATAATAGAAAATTTTTCTAGTAATTGTTGCATCTACAAGGTCTTATGGCATAATGGTTGATAGATTATAACCTGAGACAGGGTCTGCAAGGAAAACGAAGAGCTGGCTAGATCCATCCAGCTAGCTATCCCATCTAACATAATTCCGTTAAGTTATACTTCGATCTGAAAGGTTTAGTCCGATAATTTGTTATATCCACTCTGCAATAGTCGTCTTTAGGTTCAGAATAATATCTTGATACATCATTTTTCCCCTTTCTCAACAGTGCTAAGTCTAGGTGGTCCTTTGGATAAATATAACACCTTACTTTTTTCCAAATGTTGTATAGTGTATAGATGCGTAATTATAATCATGTATAATACTCAAAGGCACCTATACCACTCACCACTATTGCTTTGGTAGTACTACTCCTCATACATGACTATTATATCATTAACAGGTATACCCTATCTGGACACAAAGTCGTAATACTCCTTAAGTTGTGCTTCTACTTTGTTAACGCTGTGGTTCTGGACATATTCTAAGCCTGCATTACTAAGACGTTGTCTTTCAGATACGTCTTCCAATAAATTTTCGAGATCCTTCTTAAAATTCCCTGCTGTTGTCCTATAAATTGGAGGTTTATATCTTTGATAAAGCTCATCAGAGATATATGCTATTACTGGTTTTCCTAATGCCATGCCTTCTAGCTCAAATTTGCCGAACCATCCCATGTCATGACGAATTTTCCCAACAATGATATCGGAGTCAACCATTTTTTGCATTAATATATCATAAGTAAATTTCGTTGTAGTAATCACTTTACACTTTCCTTCGTTTTCTAGTTGTTTTAGTACTCGACTGTAGTAATCAGGAACAGTTGGTTGAAACTTATATGCTGGATAATGGATCACAATTGGAACCTCTTGTTTTGTCCGATGATACATTCTCCCACCGTTGAGAGAGCAAAAGTATACTCTGTATTTTGTGTAATAATCTAAATCCAACGCAGTCGGGAGCCACTTACCATTTGGTGCATGGCTGAGCAGATCAGGGGTTGCAACAAGACAAGGGCCTTCGTCTCCCCCTACTTGTTGCAGGTCAACGCCGTGATAATGCTTTAGGTATATCTTATCTTTGTTCCGTTTCTCCAAATTTCGCTTTAATGAGCCGAATGGATAATGGTAATGCCATAAGTCATAATCTTTTAATTTCTTAAAGAATTTCCATCTGGAGATAAGTGATCTGTAGTTTACCTTGTTCCCGCCGAAGAGTTTGTAGGCTATCTTATTAAATACATAGACATCGCTTGAATGTCCAATTCTTTTCTGTTGATTAGCTATGGTAATAGGCACACCAGCAATATTGTTGATGTGCGCAATTTTCAAATATTGCTTTCTTGATCTACCGGATTTAGGATTCGAAACCAGAGTCATTATTGAATGATTAAATTTCGGTTCCACCTACTTATTAAAAATGTGATACATAGTATAACTGAATTTTACTACTCATTAGTAAAAATCAATGTACTCTTGGAAATACATGTGTGGTACTTATTATTTAATGGCCGGATGACATCGCCATAATTACAATTAATAGACCCGAAGTATTGAACGCCATTAATCTAGATGTTATCGCAGAGCTATCCTCTGCTATTGATATTGTCTCAGTAGACGATAATGTAAAGGTTGTTGTTATTACCGGTAAGGGTGAAAGATCATTTTGTGCAGGAGCGGATATTAGATATGTAGCAAATATCGATCCCATTGAAGCAGAAAGATATGCAAGTTCAGTACATACTATGTTAAATAAAATGGAGAATTTAGAAAAACCGGTCATTGCCGCAATTAACGGCTATGCTTTAGGTGGTGGATGTGAGATTGCATTGGCTTGCGATATCAGAATAGCATCAGCTAATGCAAAGTTAGGTCAAACAGAAGTCAAAATCGGCATTCCGCCAGGATGGGGAGGTACTCAGAGAATGGTTAGAATTTTGGGACCAGCAAAAGCAAAAGAATTGATTTTTACAGGCGAAATGATAACAGCAGATGAAGCATTAAAGATAGGACTTGTCAATAAAGTAGTAAGCCTGGATGATGTCTTGATTAAACCTTCTTCTGAAGAAGCTGAAGAGCGAATGCGAAAAATTTCGACATGCCCCGAGGAAGAGGATGCACCTAAATTGCTTAATAAAAAATTGATGGATGAATGCATTATACTAGGAGGAGAGATTACAAAGAACAGTTACAATGCAGTTAAGGTGAGCAAGATGTTAATTAATAAGGGTATGGACGCAGATCTAGAAACAGGTCTTCGTGTTGAGATAAATGGCTGGGCATTGTGCTTTGCACATGAAGATAGAGAAGTGATGATGTCAGCGTTTTTGAATAGGGGAAAAAGATGAAAAATATTCTCTAGATCTTCTGTGATACTTTGATGTGTCATCCAGCAAATAATTATGTATGTATCTATACAATTCGTTCTCAATGCTCCTGTAGGCAATAGACCCGCCTGGCCTGTAGGCAGTTGACGAAAGCACGCCAACAAATCTTACAGCTCCAAATACAACTAAAGAAGAAATCTTGATACTATAACAAAAATAGTCAAAACAATACCCTAAAGGAAATGAAACCCACGAAGTTGGACTGAATATGAACAGGATTTGCTCCTGTGGGTTGACAGACTAATCGACAGCCGTCAACAATTAGACATCAGCAAACCTGGTACGCTCTATAAAGATCTTGCTCACTCTTTTCCCAGATCAGATTGGTTTGAGCAAATTCAAATATCCTAAGACGCTTATTATATAGAGCCTCTGGATTGTTTTTGAAATACTCTAGTTGCGACACTAGGGTTTCGTAGTCCTCGAATGTCAAGCAATTTTCTTTCAAGGTTTCCTGTATTGTTATGAAAGAATTGGTACACATAACAAACAGTCCAGCGTTAGCATATTCATATGTCTTGTTAGGGTTAAGGTATGGATGTGACCAATGCTTCTTGAATGGAATCAATCCAATAGAATGTTTGGACATCTCCATATACATAGAATCTCGCTTGAGATAGCCCGTGTACCTAACATTTTCCAACGGTGGGCCGTCCGACCCGATAATGCTGACGTAGCCCATGTCACGACTGCTAAATAATTCAGGAAGTCCCTCTCTGTTGAGATGTGGATACTTAAGTTTATTATACGCATCCCCACCAGCGTAGACGCATGACAGTTTTGCGTGAGGGCATGGTCGCCTAAAGTTATCCGATTCTGCGCGAAGCGGATAATTTGGAACCACGAAGATTTTGGGGGTTTTGCCAACTATTGTCTTCATTTCCTCTGCAATTCTAAAAGATACAGTTATTGTAGGGTGAGATGTAACGATTTCACTTTCCCATTTTGTCCAGAGTCGTAAAGCATAATTATTAATAAATTTACGTCTAATCCTTCTGAGTCGTTCCAAGAATGACTTATCTAACGAGGATAGATCATCTATCTCTTTCAATAACCTTGCTTGAATGGGCCAGTATTCATGATCATCATATATGAAAGGCAGATCAAATTCCGAGATCATTTTAGCTGAGAAAATGTTATGTGCATGTATAATATCCGGTCTCGCTTGCCGGATTATTTTTTCAAGTTGCTTTTTCACGGAACGCCAATAGAAAGGAATGCCGAGCCTCGCTTTAGCAGTCCAAACCAGGCTATATATTTTAGAAAACGTTTTGTTATTGTAATTTGTTGGGTATATGCCTGCGAAGGCTACCTCATGACCATTGTTTAATGCAGATATCGCGGCTTTTTCGATCCTCCAATCAGGCAATGAATCGTGCGAGAGATGCAGAATTTTCAAGTATGACAAAATATCATTTGGTATAGTGATAAATATAATCTTCTTTTTGTATTGACTCTACAGAGAATATTATGTTTTAAATTGCTAGATGAGCATTATGGGTACTACGTCATTGCTGCTTCTGCAACTGATTCTAAAGTGCATCTAAAGAACAGTTTTTAGTACATTGAAAAAACAAGTTTTCTACTTTTTTCTCCCAGGACCGTATCAATAATCGTCTAAACCTATTCATCCAAGAGTGTCAACAATCCAATGTATAGCTCTGTATCGTGGTATTCTTTTAATGGCTCTGTATCGTTCAGATATAGTAAGTCTAGAACTCAACAAATGTCAACTAATTTTCGGATAAGCTCTAAGTCTATTAGACACACAATGCCATAGATAACGTGGGCTACTTTGAGGTTTTCAATTGTTTATAGCATCTTATGTATATGAATAACAATATATGTAAGACAAGACGCACCTAGAACGACAGTAGCAGGAATAAGATAGACATAGATAGAATAGGAGAAAAGAACACAGACTATGAAGCTGTGACCTATTCATTATTTTCGCCAAGATCCTCATAGCAATTCACGTAGTCTTTTTAATTCCTTTACTATAAGTTGCATGCCTGGATCTTTTGTAACTATAGGAGAGAGACTTTCGTTAATCTCAGTATTTTTAGCTCGGACATCTATTAGTTCGGGAACGTTTGCAAGTTCAGTGGCTATCTCGTTCCATTTGGTTTTTGTTATGTTATTGGTATACCCCTGTAGAGCCGATAGAAAGTCAATTACTTCAACTTCCTGGTTTACGTATGACGTTCGTATAATCTAATCCATCTGCTTTAGCAAGCAACTTTATCCTAAACATGATGTATTTCCAAAGTCCTTCAGGACCAACCTTTTGAGCGACGCTGTCTAACTCTATGCGATAGCGCTGCAAGTATGGATCTTCAGTCCGTATGCTTGGTATATATTCTTCTTCAACTTCTGCTAGTGTTATTTCATAGCCGTTTTGCTGTACCCATCTTATGGTTTCTTTATTAATCCCAATTATCGACGTGGTGGTTCTTCCAGCCTTAGGAATCTCACTGCCAACTGCATCGTAGTCAACTAAAATCCCAACGAACGAACCGTATTCCTTAGCAGCTTCTATCAAATCTTTACCATCTTCTGTGAAACGTCCTTGCGTATGTACAAGTGCCACACCGTATTTGTCGGCAAATGTATAAAGTAGATCAATCTGCAATGTTAGAAAGATAGAGATTCTTAACAATTCGTTTCTTGTCTTCAGAAACGTCGCTAGGACTACCTGCCGCGTATTGCACACTTTCCAATATGGCTAATATAATATGCCTTTTCGTAGATAAAAGGCTGACTACAAAACGTCTGAACGTTTAATAAACAAAGAATAATCTATCTTGATATTTGATAAGTCTATCATCGAAAATAGAGCTTTCTATTATTCAGATATAACGTTATAATATTATCAAATAAAAAGAAAAAATTACAATTCAGATTGTGTATAGAACGTTTCAAGGCGATTTGCCGACGCCTTTCGATGTATTTGGTCAAGATCAGAAGATTATTCGAATCACTGAATAGAGTTCAATAGACAACGTAGAAAAAACAAGAAATGAAACGTTCGCAATGAACAAACCGACGAAAAAACCAAAATGAAATTTCTACTTCAACTTCAACGCCTAGTTCAATAATAAAAAATTAAGAAATGATGATGAGCTGCCCAACTTTCAAATTCTTTTATTCTGTTAACGGTCAGGATGAAGCGAAGACTACTAACAAACACTCATGTATCAATTAATATATACCAAAGTACGGTCTACTTCATTTGTATTACACAATATTGATTTGGTGTCGCAGGTTGTTAGTTCCAGCCTTGTAGTCCAGATAAATGGTCTGTTTTATAATCTGAGTCAAGCTACGCATTTCCTTTAAATCATTAAATTCGTTAGTTTTCTTTATACTTAG
>Ga0153924_1001109_pt1 | contig 14737 bp, 11 predicted proteins | sample TSNJ008MetaG_FD_104709 | JGI IMG/M metagenome (GOLD analysis project Ga0153924, IMG submission 104709) | Attine ant fungus gardens microbial communities from New Jersey, USA - TSNJ008 MetaG | ecosystem: Host-associated > Fungi > Mycelium > Unclassified | place: USA: New Jersey, Wharton State...
CCATGAGCGCGAGCGGCAGCTGCTGCTCGGCGACGACCGCACGATGCTGTTCGACGGCCTGCTCTTCAGCCCGCTCGTCACGCAGGCGGAGCTGCTCGACATGCACGGCGCCACCCGCATGCCGCTGGTGCTGCTCGGCGAGCACGACTTCGACGGCCGCTACGACCACGTCGCGATCGACAACGTGCAGGCGGCGAAGGATGCCGTCGCGCACCTGGTCGCGACCGGCCGCAGCCGCATCGCCGCCATCGGCTCGCAGCCCGCCGAGGAGTACGCCACTCCCCTGCAGCGCGCATCCGGGTACGCCGACGCTTTGGTGGAGGCGGGCCTCCCGTACGAGCCGGACCTCGTGCGGACCGCCGCCCACTACAGCCGCCCCGACGGCTACGCGGCGGCACAGGCGCTCCTCGAGCTCGACCAGCGGCCGGACGCGATCTTCTGCTTCTCCGATCTGCTCGCGATCGGCGCGATGCGCGCGGTGTTCGACGCCGGCCTGCGCGTCCCGGAGGATGTCGCCGTCATCGGCATCGACGACGTGGAGGAGGGGCGATTCGCCCGCCCCTCCCTGAGCACCGTCTCCCTCGACACCCCCTTCATCGCGCGCGAAGCCGTCCGCCGGATCGTCGCCCGGATCGACGAGCCGGAGCTGCCCGCGGAAGAGGTCGTCGCCCCGCACCGCCTGGTCGTGCGCGAGAGCACCACGTCCGCCGGCTGAGACCGGCCGTCGCGCCAGGGGCACAACTCGGTCCCCGATTTCGCCTCTTGCAACGATGGCAAATGCCTGCCAGGGTCGTTTGCAACGTCCGCAAAGCCGCGGACGCCTCACCAGAGAGGACTCTTCATGGAACGCATCATGCGTCGAGGGCGACGGCTGTCGCTGCTCGCCGTCACGGCCCTCGCGGCCGCGACGGTGCTCACGCTCGCGCCGACGGCGGCACCGCCGGCCGAGGCGGCACAACCGGGATCCGTGCTCTACTCGCCGAACCTCGCGACGTTCCCCAACGGGACCGCCGGCTATCCGCGCGCCATCGCGCTCGAGCACGACGGCACCCCGGCCGACACCGTGCTCGCCACCTTCGCCAAGGGCGGTCACAACGCCCCGGGCACCCTGCCGATCTACCGCAGCACGAACGGCGGCGGGAGCTGGTCGCAGATCTCGACGATCAGCTCCAACACGCCGGGCTGGGACATCGAGGCGCCCACGCTCTTCGAGGTGCCCCGCACCATCCCCGGGCTGAACGCGGGCGACATCCTCGCCGCGGGCACCGCCTGGCACGTCGGCGACTACACCGCCCAGAAGGTGGAGGTGTTCAAGAGCACGAACGGCGGCGCGAGCTGGCAGTTCCTCTCGAACTGCACCCAGACCTCCGGGCTGCCGAACTCCTGGGGCCACGGCATCTGGGAGCCCTCGTTCGTGGTCGCGAACAACAACACCCTGGCGTGCTTCATCTCGGACGAGCGCCCGGCGAACAGCGCCACGAACAACCAGAAGATCGGCCATTACACGTCGACCAACGGCGGGGCGAGCTGGAGCTCGACGATGACCGACGACGTCGTCTTCCCGGCCGACAACCTGGCGCGACCGGGCATGCAGACCTTCGCGAAGCTCCCCGACGGCCGGTTCGTCATGAGCTACGAGCTGTGCCGCGACGCGACGAACGCCGACCACGCCTGCGAGGTCTACATCAAGTTCAGCTCGGACGGCCTCGGCTGGGGCGCCGCGGGCGACAAGGGCACGCTGGTGCACACGTCCGACGACCGCCAGTTGCTTCACACCCCCTACATCTCCTGGGCGGCGGGAGGCGGACCGAACGGCACCCTGTTGCTCTCCGGCCAGCGGGTGGTCGCGGGCCCGACCGGCAACAAGACCGTGCTCGCCGAGTCGGGCACCGTCCTGTTCGCGAACACGCAGCTCGGGGCGGGCGACTGGACGGAGGCGGCCACCCCGGTGACCGTCTCCCCCACCGGCGGCTACGCCTCCGGCGTCCCGTCGTGCCCCGGCTACTCGACGCCCGCCATCCCGCTGAGCAACGGCACGTCGTACCTGTACTTCGCCGCCACCTGGCTCGGCCAGGGCAACCAGTGCGAGCTGCGTTTCGGCGTCGGCACCCTCCCCGGTCCGACCGGGGCGATCACCGGCCCTGGCGGGAAGTGCCTCGACGTCGACACCAACACCGCTGCCAACGGCAACCGCGCTCAGCTCTGGACCTGCGGTGTCGCCTCCGGACAGGATTGGGCGGTCTCGCCCGACGGCACGCTGCGCGCGTTCGGCAAGTGCCTCGACGTGGACGCGCAGGGCACGGCGAATTTCACCAAGGTGCAGCTGTGGGAGTGCAACGGCTCGGGCGCCCAGAAGTGGGTGCACCAGGCCAACGGTTCCCTCCTGAATCCGCAGTCGGGCCGCTGCCTGGACGATCCGCAAGGCGTCACCACCGACGGGACGAAGCTGCAGATCTACGACTGCAACGGCCTCTGGACCCAGCAGTGGTCCCTCCCGGCCTGATCTGACCGTGGAGGCGGCCGCTCCCGATTCCGGGGTGGCCGCCTCTCTCTGTCAGGCCGACGAATGGATGCTCGGCTCAGTCGCGGCGCACGTGCCGACGGGCGCGGACGCCGACCAGCGCGGTGCCCGCCAGCAGCGCGAGCACGGCCGCTGCGGCGCCCCAGCCGCCGCCGGGACCCGAGCCCGTGTCCGCCAGCGTTCCGGTGGACACCGCCGGTTCGGCCGGGACCGGCGGCGTGGTGGGCGCGGTCGGGCAGGTGACCACATTCGTGATCGTGTAGTGCGAGGCGGCCACTGCGAGCGTCGCGGAGTAGGGAAGCACCGCGTCGACCGACGCGCCGTCCGCCTCGGTGACGCGACTGCTCACGAGCGAGCATCCGGTCGCGCCGAGGGCGGTGGTCTCGGCGACGGTCACCGCGCCGCCCACCTGGTAGCCGGCCACGACCGAGCCGAAGGGCTGCGCCACCGGAGCGCCTCCCCCCGGCGGAGACACGGCGAGCGCCGCCGACAAGCCAGCGGGCTGGGCGCCGTTCGCGTACGAGGTGCCATCCACCACCCAGGCCTTGTCGACCTGGACCGTCGCCGCGGGCGCCGGGGCGCGGTTGTACACGGCGCAGCTCACGGCCTGATCGGCGGCGACGCCGACGGTGAAGCCGAGCGCGCCGCCCGCGCCGACCGCGACCGGGTCGCCCGTCGTGAGATCGGTGCACACGGCGTTCGCCCCCGCCTGTTGCACGAGCGTGTAGCCGGCCTGCTGCACTTCGGCCACGGCGACGGTGGCATCGGTCGCCGCCGGCGGGTAGCCGACCTCGAAGGCGACGGCGCCGGTCCCGTCGTCCGTCGTGGTCGCGGAACCCGGGTCGACGGTCGCCTGCGCCGTCGTCGCCGACGCGTCGAACCGCCAGCCCGCTCCAGCGGGCACCGCGCCCGTGATGTCGTCGCCCGTCGTGGTCGCCGGGACGATCTGCTTGACGACGGTGAGCGCCCCGGAGCAGTTCGCGAGGGCCAGGTTGCGCAGCTCGTCGCCGGCTCCCGAGAAGTCGGGGATCTGGAAGTAGTCGGCGGTGGCGACGTTGCCGCTCGCGGGGTCGAAGGGCACCGGGCCGGAGATCGCGGCCAGGTTGAGGCTCGTGATGCCGCTCACGCCGCTGCCCACGCCGAACGAGACCACCCGCGTCCCCTGGGCCTTGATGGTGTTCGCGGAGAACACGGCGGCTTCGACATCGGTGAAGTGCGTGTTCCCGCCGTCGCCGCGCAGCGTGCCCCCGCCCCAGCGGGTGGGGTTGCCGTCGGTCAGCACGATGACGGCGTCGTAGTGGACGCCCGACTCCGCGACCCGCTGGAGCGCGGCGTCCCAGTTCGTCCCGGCGCCGAGCCCCCACCCCGCGTACGTCGCCTTGAAGGCGTCCGCTCCGGCCTGGGTGGAGACCGACTGCAGCGCGGGCCGGTTCTCGTCGACGGCGCCGCTGCCGTCCTCGATGCTCGGCGACTGCGCCGAGAAGCTGTACACGGCCATCCGCGACGGCGTGCCGACGAACGCGTCGGCGAAGGAGTCGGCCGCGCTCTTCAGCGTCGGGAGGTTCGAGCCGACGGACGCCGACAGGTCGAGCACGAGCGCGACGTCCATCCCGCACTGCACGGGCAGCGGAGGGTTCGCCCGTGACTGCTGCCACACCCCGTTCGAGCGGGTGTTCAGCGAGTTGGAGGAGCTGAACATGAAGTCGGAGGTCGACCGGTACGTGCCGCCCGCGGCGAGCGCCGGCGTCTGGAAGCGGTAGGGCGTGTCGATCGAGCCGCTGCCGTTGCCGGGCCCCGTGCGCAGGCTGTCGTTCGTGAACCATCCCGCCGGTGCCGAGATCTCGCCCACCCAGGGCGACGTGCCGATCAGGGCACCGGTCACCACGAAGCTGCAATCCCCGTCGGCGTCCGACACGCAGGTCGCCGCCGGAGTGGTGTCCGCCTGGCCCGCGAACAGCCCCAGCGTCACACCGGGGAGCCCGGCGACCGTCGCGTCGTCGACGCGGTCGCCGCCGACGCGGACGGTCACGACCGCCTCGCCCGGGCCCGGTGACGGGACCGCCGCCGAGGCGGGAGCCGTGGAGACGAGGCCCGTGACGACTAGGGCTGTGAGGATGACCGCACTCGTCGCGGCCGTCTGTGAGAACCGGCGCATGTCATCCACCCTGCTTCATCGCGGCGCCGTCATCTAGACCCGGCTCACTGCTTGAGCATCGCCACGTCCATCTTGTGCTGGTCGTCGATCAGGTGGGAGTGGTCGTCGTCGCCGAGGTCGATGCGCACCCAGTCGATCGTCCCGGTGAAGGCGTTCCCGGTCGCGGCGTAGTCGGTCGAGACCGGGGAGGCGAGGTCGCGTCCCACGTCGACGGTCTCGTCGAAGGTGAACTGGAAAGGAATGGTGCGCTCGACGCGGCCCTCCCCGATCTGCTGATCGCCGGCGAAGAGGGTGACGGTTCCGCCTTTGCCGATGCCTCCGCCGTCGTAGGCGAAGTGCGCGCGCAGTTCCTGCGCACCCGTCGGGACGGCCGTGTCGGAGCGCACGATGTCGACGGTGATGCCGAGGAGGTTGTACGCGAAGGCCAGCCTGCCGCCGGTCGTGTAGAAGGACCAGCCGCCGTAGGCGCCGCCCTGCGCGATGATCACGCCCTCGGCGCCCGCGTCGGGCACGGTCGCCTGGGCGGTGACCGTCCACGACTTGTTCTTGATGTTGATCGTCGTGTTCTCGCTGAGCCGCCGCATGCCCGGGTAGAACTTCTGCGAGGTGCCCACCTGCAGCTGAGGTCGGCCGGCGAGATCGGGGTTGAACCGCTCGGCGGTGCGGATGTCGAGCGGCAGCACGTTGTAGCGGGCGGCCTGGATGAGGAACAGCCGCTGCAGGTGCGCCAGCCGTTCCGGCTCCTCGGCGGCGAGGTCGTGCGACTGGGTCCAGTCCTGTTCGACGTTGTAGAGCTCCCACACGTCGTCGTCGAGACCGTGGTCGGAGCTGAGCCAGGGGTCCTTGTGCTTCGCGACCGCGGTCCAGCCCTTGTGGTAGATCGCGCGGTTGCCGACCATCTCGAAGTACTGGGTCTCGTGGCGCTCGTCCGCCTCGGCGCCCTCGCCGTCGAACGTGTAGTTCATCGGCGTGCCCTCGTACGGTCGCTGCGTCACTCCGTTCACGGTCGACGGCTCCGGGATGCCCGCCGCCTCCAGCACCGTCGGCGCCACGTCGATGACGTGCGAGAACTGGTGCCGGATGCCGCCCTGCTCGACCCCGCCGTTCGGCCAGCTGACGATCGTGCCGTTGCGGGTGCCGCCCCAGTGGCTCGCCACCTGCTTCGTCCACTGGTAGGGCGTGTCCATCGCGTGCGCCCAGCCCACGGCGTAGTGGTTGTACGAGCTCGGGGTGCCGATGTCGGCGATGTGGTCGGCGACGTACTGCTCGGTCTCGATGTCGTTCATGTGGTTGATCGTGAAGCCCTCGTTGGTCGTCCCGTGCATCGAGCCCTCGGCGGAGGCGCCGTTGTCGCCGATGATGACGTAGACGAGGGTGTCGTCCAGGATGCCGAGCTCCTCGTAGGCGTCGAGCAGCCGGCCGACGTGGTGGTCGGCGTACGCGAGGAACCCGGCGTACACCTCCATCTGCCGCGCCAGTGCGGGCTTGATGAGGTCGCTCATCTCGTCCCAGGCGGGGATGCCCTTGCTGCGCTCGGTGAGCACAGCGTCCTTCGGGATGACGCCGAGCTCGAGCTGCCGGGCGAAGGTCTCCTCGCGCACGGTGTCCCAGCCCTGGTCGAACTTCCCCGTGTACGCGTCGGCCCATTCGGCCGGGACGTGGTGCGGCGCGTGCGTCGCACCGGGGGCGAAGTAGGTGAAGAACGGGACGTCCGGCGCGAGGGACTTCTGCTGCTGGGTCCAGGCGATGGCCTTGTCGGTCATGTCGCCCATGAAGTGGTAGCCCTCCTCGGGCGTCCCCCACGGCTCGACCGGCGACGTGTTCTCGTAGATCGCCGGGTACCACTGGTTGGTCTCGCCGCCGATGAAGCCGTAGAAGTACTCGAACCCGCCTCCGGGATGCGGCCAGTGGTCGAACGGCCCGACCGCGCTCGCCTGCCACACCGGCACCTCGTGGCACTTGCCGAACTGCGCCGTGTTGTAGCCGTTCAGCTTGAGGGTCTCGGCGAGCGGCGCGCAGTCGTTCGGGCGCAGCGAGCTGTACCCGGGGGCGGAGGTCGCGATCTCGGTGATCCCGCCCATCCCCACCGAGTGGTGGTTGCGGCCGCTCAGCAGGGCGGCGCGCGTCGGCGAGCACAACGCCGTCGTGTGGAAGCGCGTGTACTTCAGCCCCGCGGCGGCGACGCGCTCGAAGTTGGGCGTCTGCACCGGGCCGCCGAACGCGCTCGACGCCCCGAACCCCGTGTCGTCGATCAGCACGACCAGCACATTGGGTGCGCCCGCGGGAGGCCGGACCGGCGTGATCGGCGGATAGTGCGTATCCGGATCCGTCGCGTCGTAGGTGACCGTGCCGGTGTAGGCCAGGTCGGGGATCGGGAGGGAGCTGCGCTGCACGTCGTCGCCGGTGGTCACGGTGTCGTCCTCGACTCTCTGTTTGAGCGGGCGGTCGATCTCGGCGACACTCTAAGCCGGGCGCCGGCGGCGGGTATAGGCCCGATGCGTTCGACGGCGAACGGGACTATCGTCGGCGCATGTGCCGCAACATCCGCTGCCTTCATAACTTCGAGCCGCCCACGACCGACGACGAGGTGCGGGAGGCCGCCCTCCAGTTCGTCCGCAAGGTGAGCGGGTCCACGCATCCGTCGCGCGCGAACACCCCGGCGTTCGACCAGGCGATCGACGAGATCGCCCAGGCCACCCGGCGGATGCTCGATCAGCTGGTGACCAACGCGCCGCCGAAGAGCCGCGAGGCCGAGGCGGTCAAGGGCCGGCAGCGGCACGAGAAGCGCATGGAGCGCGAGGTCAGGATCCGGACGGCTTCCGTCGGCTAGTCGTCACAACACGCCGTCTCCGCATGTGCTTGCGCGGCATGTTGCGGCGGATGGATGGCCGCGCGGCGCTCAGCCCCAGAACGCGGCGACCTGGGACGCCACGCGCCGGCCGAGCTCCCGCCCGGCTCTCGCGGAGGCCGGCCGGGTGGACGGGTCCAGCGGGTTGACGCCGATCGCCTCGAGCGACGCGTCGTCCGCGAAGAGCGCGTGGACGCGCGCCGGCTCGAGAGCCGCCAGCTCCGCCGCGGGGAGGGCGGCACCCATCGGGGACTCCTCCGGCCCCGGCACGAGGATCAGCACACGCTCGGCTCCCGCGGCCAGGTCGGCGTTCGCCGCGGTGCGCGTCCCGCCGTCCATGTAGAGCGTCCCGTCGATCTCGACCGGCGGCCACACGCCCGGCACGGCGCAGCTCGCCGCGACCGCGTCCACGAGGCTGACGCCGGAGGCGCGGTCGAAGACCCGCAGGTCGCCGGTCGCCGTGTCGACGGCGGGGATCAGGAGCGGATGCGCGCCCCATGTCTTGACGGGGAGCCGCGCGTCGACGGCCGCGAGGCGCGCCTCCGGCGGCACCGTCCGGGCAGCGAGCGCGACCGCGCCGATCCGGCGCCGCGCCTCCTCCGGGGAGGAGACGTCCGTCATCGCGCCGCCGAAGATCGCCAGGAGCTTCTGCATGTCGACCTCCGGATCTATCTCCGCCGTCTCCTCCGCGATCTGTCGCTCGAACAGCTCGCTCAGCGACGTGCCGCCCGCCAGCTGGGCCGCGACCGTCGAGCCCGCGGACGTCCCGATGAACGTCGTCTCGGCGGAGAGGAGGCTGTCGGCGAAAGCCGGCTCCGCATCCTGGAGACCCAGCAGCACGCCGGTCTCCCACGCGATTCCCGCCACACCGCCGCCGGCCAGGACCAGGGCACCACTCGTCATCGACATGCCGCCATTCTGCCCGAGACCGGTGACGTCGGGCAGCGCCTCGCGACCCCCTACAGCTCTTCCGCGATGCGTTTGATCTCGTCGAGGCGACGCTCCCAAGCGGTGCCGATGGCGTCGAGGCGTCTGGCCGTGGCGCTGAGCTCCGCGCCGAGCACCCGGAACCGCACCTCGCGGCCGACGCGGACGGACTCGACGAGCCCGACCTCCTGCAGCACGGCCAGGTGCTTGGCGATCGCCTGGCGCGAGACCGGCAGCACCGCTTCGAGCGCGCTCGCGGAGGCCTCACCCTCCGCGAGCGCGCTCAGGATACTCCAGCGCGTGTCGTCGCCGAGCGCCGCGAACACGGGGACCAGGGTCGGCACGCTCACGCGCGCGCGCCGGCCAGTTCGACGCCGTCCTCGAGGAGGGCGACCAGCTTGTCGAGCTCGTCGGTCCAGCCCTGCCGGTGCGATTGCACGTTCGCGGCGGGGTCGGAGGTGGCCCCGAAGCCCGACTCGACCACGGTCAGCCGGGTGCCGTGCTGGTCGTCGGCCAGCGTGAAGGTGAACCTCGTGGCGCTGGCCTCGTCGACCTCCGCCGGGTGCCGGCCGAGGTTGTCGTCGTTGTTCCAGAGGTACGTGACCGTGTCCTGCGGGTCGATCGCGGCGACGCGCAGCGGGACCGCGCCGTACCCCTCGAAGGTGATCGTGCCGTCCCCCTGCGGGTCCAGCACGGTCGCCGCGAACCATCGCGAGATGTGCGCGGGCTCGGTCACCGCGGCCCACACCTTCTCCCGCGGTGCGGCGATGCGGATGGTGCGGCGGACGGTGAGCTCTTCGGTGTCGGCGACTGCCGCCGGGTTCTCGGTTGCCATCTCGGCTCCTTCGATCTGGGAGGGCGGGATCGTCCTCCTGCAACCCAATGGTTGCATCATCCAGCGAGAAGCGCAACCCTTCGGTTGCATAAAGGGCACTTGACGTTGAAACGATTCACGTCTACCATCGACGTGAACCGAATGGAAAGCGCTTACCGCGTCTACCATCGCATCGTCAACGTTGACAGGAGACAAGGATGTCCGAAGACGCCACCTCGCTCGAAGCCCGGCGCATGCCGCGCCGCGCGGCCATGAGCGGCTGGGTCGGGAGCGCGCTCGAGTACTACGACTTCTCGATCTACGCGGCGGCGGCCGCACTGGTCTTCCCGCAGGTGTTCTTCCCGAGCGAGAGCCCGGCGGTCGCGCTGATCGCCTCGCTCGCCACCTACGGTGTCGGTTACGTAGCGCGCCCGCTCGGCGCGTTCGTGCTCGGCAACTTCGGCGACAAGTACGGCCGCAAGCGCATCCTCGTCTTCGCGATGATGGTCATGGGCATCTGCACCCTGCTCGTCGGCCTGCTGCCCACCTACGCGCAGGTCGGCGTGCTCGCCCCGATCCTGCTGGTGGTGCTGCGGCTCATCCAGGGCTTCGCCGTCGCCGGCGAGCTCGGCGGTGCGAGCGCGATGATCGTCGAGCACGCGCCCGAGGGCAAGCGCGGCTTCCTCACCAGTTTCAGCCTGCAGGGCACGCAGGCGGGCAGCATCCTGGCCTCGGCGAGCTTCATCCCGCTCTCGACCTTCCTCTCCCACGACCAGTTCGTGGCGTGGGGCTGGCGGGTGCCGTTCCTGCTGAGCGTCGTGGTCATCGTGGCCGGTCTCATCATCCGCGCGCGGGTGGAGGAGACGCCCTCCTTCCGCCGCGAGCAGCAGGAGCAGCGGGTGCCGCGCGTCCCGGTCGCCCAGCTGTTCCGAGAGAACGGCGGCACGGTCTTCCGCGCGGTGTGCATGGGCCTCGCGAACGTGATCGGCGTGACCGTCGTCGTGTTCGGCACCGCGTACGCCACGCAGCCCGCGTACGGCGTGGGGATGTCGCCCTCGGTGTACCTGTGGATCCCCGTCGTGGCCAACATCGTCGCGATCATCCTCATCCCGTTCTTCGGGAGGCTCTCGGACCGGATCGGGCGCCGCCCGCTGATGATCTGGGGACCGCTGAGCGCCGGCGTCCTGTCGTTCGCGTACCTGTTCGTGGTGCAGGCGAACAACGTGCCGCTCACCGTCGTGCTCGCCATCCTGATCTTCGGCATCCTCTATCAACTGTGGAATGCGACCTTCGCGATCTACTTCCAGGAGCTGTTCCCGACCCGCACCCGGGTCACCGGCTTCGCCGTCTCGCAGAACCTCGCGCTGTTCATCACCGGCTTCCTGCCCGCGGTCTTCGCGGCGATCGCCCCTCCCGGGAGCGCGAGCGTCCCCCTGGTCATCGGCGCCTTCACTCTGCTCTTCTCGCTGATCTCTGCGTTCGCCGCCTGGCGCTCCCGCGAGACCGCCAAACTGGACCTCGAAGAGCTCGAGACGACGCCCACGAAGCAGGTGCGGCCGACGCGGGATGAGACCCGCACCCGGCACGCATGAGCCGACGGGCCCGGGGCGCGAAGGGACGGGGTGGCGGATGGTGAGGACGGACGGCGCCCGGGTGGGCCTGATCGGAGCCCACGGGTTCGGCCTCGTCCATCGCCGCAACCTCGCCCGCCTGCAGGGGCTCGGCCGCGCGACGCTCGTCGCCGTGGCCGAGCCCTCGCTGCTGCAGCCCGGCGAGCTGCCGGACGATGTCCGGACGTACGCCGACACGGCCGCACTGCTCGCCGCCGAGCGCGACCTGGACGTCGTCATCGTCTCCACTCCCCTGCACACCCACTTCGGCCTGGCCGAGGCCGTGCTGGACTCCGGCGCCGACCTCTACCTCGAGAAGCCGCCCGTGACCTCCCTCGCGCAGTTCGACCGGTTGCGCACGCTCGCGTCCGAGCGCGGGCGGCGCGTGCAGGTCGGCTTCCAGAGCCTCGGCTCGCACACCATCCCGTGGCTGCGCGCCGCGATGGAGGCCGGCGAGTTCGGCGACGTGCGCGCCATCACCGCCGCCGGGCTGTGGACCAGGAGCCGCGCCTACTTCTCCCGTTCGCCCTGGGCCGGCCGGCGCACGCTCGACGGCGTGGACGTCGTCGACGGCGTCGCCACCAACGCCCTCTCGCACGCGGTCATCACCGCCCTGACCGTCGCCGGCGCACGACGCGCGACCGACATCGAGCGCGTGGAGGTCGACCTCCACCGGGCGAACCCGACCGAGAGCGACGACACCACCGTGGTCCGGGTGCGGCGCCCCGCATCCGAGCCGGACGTCACCTGCGCCCTCACCTTGTGCGGGCCCGAGGAGGCCGAACCGTCCGTCACCGTGCACGGCTCGACGGCGACCGCCACCTTCTTCTATGTCACCGACGAGGTGCGCGTCGAAGCCGCCGGCTCGGTGCGCACCAAGCGCTTCGACCGCACCGACCTGCTCGAGAACCTCCTCGACGCCCGCGCGGGCCGGGCCGAACTGCTCAGCCCGCTCGACGGCACCGAGGCCTACATGAGCGTGCTCGAGGCCGTGCGCACCGGCCCCGCGCCCCGCCCCATCCCGGAGCGCTTCGTCGACCGGCTCGGGCCCGGCGACGACGAGCGCATCGTGGTCCGCGGCATCGAGGAGGCGGTGCTCCGCGCCTGCGCGGCCGAAGCCACCTTCACGGAGCTCGGGCTGCCGTGGGCGGTGCAGGATGCGCCCCCTGACGATGCGCTCCGCGTCGCCGGCCGCCCCGTCGCCGCACCCCGGTCAGGAGCCGCCGTCGCAGCCTCCCTGTCGCCTCGGCCGTTCCTCCACCCCGTCCGCACGCTCGCGGGCGTGCAGCTCACCGACCGGTCCCCGCTCGACCATGTCTGGCATCTCGGCGTCGGCGTGGCCATGCCGGACGTCGGCGGCACCAACCTCTGGGGCGGCCCGGACTACCGCGACGGCGAGGGATACCGCTGGCAGCGCACCCACGGGACCATCCGCCGGGCGGCGGAGGACGTCGTCGGGGCGGGCTCCCTCCGGCAACTGCTGACGTGGTGCGACCCCGAGGGAGCGGCGCTCGTCGACGAGACCCGCGAATGGACCGTCGCAGAGATCGACTCCGCGTCGTGGCGACTCGACCTGCGCTTCACCCTCACCGCGGCCGCCGGCCCTGTCGAGCTGGGCAGCCCCGGCTCGCACGGCCGCGCCGGCGCCGGCTACGGAGGCTTCTTCTGGCGGTTCGCCCCCTGCCGGAACGTGGAGGTCACCACTCCGGACGCGACCGGCGAGGACTCCGTGAACGGCTCCCGCGCGCCCTGGCTGCGCTGGTCGGCGGACTTCGCCGACGGCCCGGCGAGCGTGCGCTTCGCGGCGCCTCCCGAGTCCGACGACCCCTGGTTCGTCCGCGTCACGGACTATCCGGGCGTGGGCTCGGCTCTCGCCTGGGACCGGCCCCTGCGTTTGGATGAGGGGCCGGTCACGCGGACGATCTCGATGGTCGTGGGCGACGGAGCCGTTCCGGTTCCGCGCGGTCCGTCGCCGGACGGGCCGCGCGGAACGGTCTGAGATCAGGACGCCCGCTCGACGGGCGCCTGGAGTTCGGTCAGCCAGTCGGGGCCCGGGATGTGGCCGGTGGCGCGCACGTAGACCTCGCGGGTGGGGCCGACGACGCGGTAGCCGTCGGCGACGAGGCTCTCGATGAGCTCCATCCACGAATCGCCGATGCCGGACATGTCGCCGTGGTGCATCAGTGTCGCGGCCAGGGGCACGGCCGCCAGCTCGACGACGTCGTAACCCTCGCCTGGCTGGGGAGGTGTCTCCGCCGGATAGGAGATGTTGACCTCGAGCCGCTCATCGTCCCGCGACTCGTACCAGAACGTCGACGGCGCGAGGATCGGGCGCCCCGCCGCCTCCAGAGCCCGGTCCAGTGAGCCGATGAGCGGCCCGACGATCGGCCCCACGAGTTCGGGCCCCATCCCGGGCGCGGTGTCGCTGACGGCGTAGACGGTGAGCGCCTCGAGGGGGCGGTACTCGACGAGTGTGGACATGGTTTCCGTTCCTTCCAGGATGTTGAGGCGCCGCTCGAGCCGATCGAGCCGGTCGCGGTCCTGGGCGATTCCCGCCACCAGCTCCGCCCGGCGTTGCCGCAGCGTCGCCGTCAGGGCGGGCCGCGGGTCCGTGGAGGCGAGCACGGCGGCGATGGCGTCCAGGCCGATCCCGAGCTGTCGCAGCTCGACGATCAGGAGCAGGCTCGCAAGCTGCACGTCCGAATAGAAGCGGTACCCGTTGTGCTCGTCGACGTGCGCCGGCGGCAGCAGGCCGATCGCGTCGTAGTGCCGCAGCATTCGCACGCTGATTCTCCCGATCGCCGCGAATTCCCCGATGGTGTACATGATGGAGGCCACGCTCCAGCCTGACACGGTGTGAGGGTCAAGCCCCATGGCCGCTCGATGTCGAAGCGGTCCGACGCATGCAGACGGCCAGAAGTGAAAAGAGTTCGAAACGCCCCGACTACGAGAATGATCAGCCGCCGTTCCCAGTGTTTCAAGCACGGAGGCGTCTTCCGGCGGTTCGCCCCCTGCCGGAACGTGGATGTCCGCACCGCCGAGGCCACCGGCGAGGAAGCCGTGAACGGCTCCCGCGCACCGTGGCTGAACTGGACAGCGGACTTCGCCGACGGCCCGGCGAGCGTGCGCTTCACGGCCGCTCCCGAGACCGACGACCCATCGTTCGGTGGCGTCAACGACTACCCGGGTGTGGGCTCGGCCCTCGCCTGGGACCGTCCCCTCCGTCTGGATGAGCAGCCGCTCACGCGGACGATCTCGATGGACGTGGGCGACTGAGTAGTTCTGCGCAAAGCGGTAATGGGTGGGGCGGATAGGGTTGCTGCGTGGACTCCTTCGGCGACCTCCGACTGACGGCCGTATTCATCTCGAACGAGTTGGGTCGACGAGTGGCATCAGCTTTCGTGGTCACGATGCCGCTCCGCGAAAGCGAATTTGGTCCGCAGTACGAACACGCGTACCTGATAACCGCCAAGCATGTCGCTATCGATGGCGCTACTCAAACTGCCCGCCGGAATTTGTGGATCGAGTTCCCCTGGATGGGAGAGCAAGGCTTGGCTAGGCAGGAGGTCCAAATTCAATGGACCTTCCTTTCGCCCGAAGATCTGCCGCGCGACGAGTTCAGCCTTGATCTCGCGATCGGCACGCTACGCGGTCATGCTTTTACTGGACATCGCATCGGCGAGTCACTCGTTGGCGTGCCTGCTCGCGACCTCATCAAGGCGCGCTCAGAAGATCTGCTTGGCCGCGAGGTAGTGTCGGTGGGGCTGTTCGCTCATGCTAACGGTGACAGCAACGCCATAGAACCGATCCTGCGATTTGGTCGGGTCGTGGCGGTCCCGCGCACCATGGTCGCATCTGGGAG
>Ga0153924_1001110_pt1 | contig 14736 bp, 15 predicted proteins | sample TSNJ008MetaG_FD_104709 | JGI IMG/M metagenome (GOLD analysis project Ga0153924, IMG submission 104709) | Attine ant fungus gardens microbial communities from New Jersey, USA - TSNJ008 MetaG | ecosystem: Host-associated > Fungi > Mycelium > Unclassified | place: USA: New Jersey, Wharton State...
GCAGCGACGTGGCGAGCGTCCGCATCCGCCGCAGGCCGGCGCGCCGCGCCTCGTCGTCGCCCGAGATCGGCAGCACGGGGCTCATCAGATCCGTCATGTCGCCACCCTAGGCAGGATCGCGCCCGGCGATACGATCGAAGCGCCGGTCCGACGGCGGGCCGCACGACGAAGGAGTCGCCATGGCCGGTATCGACGAGCTGCGCACCCTCATCCCCGTGGACCAGATCGCCGAGCGCCTCGGTGTCGACAGGGCCACCGCCCAACAGGGCATCGACGCGGCGCTCCCGGCACTGCTCGGCGGACTCGACGCGAACGCCAAGGACCCCGCCGGAGCCGCCTCGCTCGGCGGTGCGATCGCCACGAAGGACACCTCCCTCATCGACGGCGGCGTCGACGTGGGCGCCATCGACACGGACGACGGCGAGAAAATCGTCAAGAACGTCTTCGGCGAGAAGACCGACGACGTCGCCCAGGCGCTCGGGTCGACGAGTGGGGCCCAGGACGCCGGCCTCGTGAAGAAGCTGCTGCCAATCCTCGCGCCCATCGTCATGGCCTACCTGGCCAAGCGGGTCACCGGAGGCGACCAGAAGGGCTCGGCCGGCGGTGGCATCGAGGACCTGCTCGGCGGCGACCCCGAGCACAACGCCGCGGTGGTGCACCGCGTCCTCGCGGGGGAGTCCGGCCCGGTCCGCGACATCGTCCTGCTGAACGCCGCCGCCGGCCTGGTGTCCTTCCGCCTGGCGGAGGACCCGGCCGAGGTCGACCGCCCGATCCTGCAGCGGTTCCGCGAGCAGCTGGCCGTCGCGGCCGACGCGATCGACTCGGGTGCCGCGGCCCGCAAGCTGGCCGACTGGGTGGGCGCGACCCCCGCGGCCTGAGCGCGGAAGCAAGGGACGTAGACGCAGCCGATACAGACGCAACTGCAGTAGACGCAACTGCCTGGAGGCGCGGTGCCGGTCCGTGGGACCGGCACCGCGCCTCCAGGCGGTCACCTCAGCACAGGACTACTGGACGTCCTCGTCGACCCAGTCGAAGGTCTTCGTGACGGCCTTCTTCCAGAGGCGGAGCGTGCGGTCACGCTCGGCTGCGTCGAGCTGCGGCTCCCAGCGCTTGTCCTCCTGCCAGTTGGCACGGAGCTCGTCGAGGTTCGCCCAGAACCCGACCGCCAGGCCCGCCGCGTAGGCGGCGCCGAGCGCGGTGGTCTCGGCGACCACCGGGCGCACCACCGGCACGTTGAGGATGTCGGCCTGGAACTGCATGAGCTCGTTGTTGGCGGTCATGCCGCCGTCCACCTTGAGCTCGGTGAGGTCCACGCCGGAGTCCGCGTTGACGGCGTCGAGGACCTCGCGGGTCTGCAGCGCCGTCGCCTCGAGGGCCGCACGCGCGATGTGGCCCTTGTTGACGTAGCGGGTGAGACCGACGATCGCGCCGCGGGCGTCGGGACGCCAGTACGGGGCGAAGAGTCCCGAGAACGCGGGGACGAAGTACACGCCGCCGTTGTCCTCGACGGTCTTGGCGAGGGCCTCGACCTCCGGGGCACTGCCGATCAGACCGAGGTTGTCGCGGAGCCACTGGATGAGCGAGCCCGTGACGGCGATCGAACCCTCGAGGGCGTAGTGCGTCTCCTGGTCGCCGAGCTTGTAGCCGACGGTCGTGAGCAGCCCGTTCTCCGAGCGGACGATCTCCGTGCCCGTGTTGAAGATGAGGAAGTTGCCGGTGCCGTAGGTGTTCTTCGACTCGCCCTGGTCGAACGCGGCCTGGCCGAACGTCGCGGCCTGCTGGTCACCGAGGATGCCCGCGATCGGGACCTCGCGCAGCAGGTTCGACGACTCGACGTGCCCGTAGACCTCGGAGGAGCTGACGATCTCCGGGAGCATCGACTTCGGGACGCCGAAGTCGCCGAGGATGTCGTCGCGCCACTGGAGCGTCTCGAGGTCCATGAACAGCGTGCGGGACGCGTTCGTGACGTCGGTCTTGTGGACACCGCCGTCCACACCACCGGTCAGGTTCCAGAGGACCCAGGTGTCGGTCGTGCCGAAGAGCAGGTCGCCCGCCTCGGCCTTCTCGCGTGCGCCCTCGACGTTCTCGAGGATCCAGACGATCTTCGTGCCGGCGAAGTACGTCGCGAGCGGGAGGCCGACGACGGACTTGTAGCGGTCGGTGTCGCCGTCGGCGAGCTTGTCGACGATCGACTGGGTGCGGGTGTCCTGCCAGACGATCGCGTTGTAGACCGCCTTGCCGGTGGTCTTGTCCCAGACGACCGCGGTCTCACGCTGGTTGGTGATGCCGACCGCCGCGACGTCGTGGCGGGTGATGTCGGCACGGGACAGGGCCTGGCCGATGACCTCACGGGTGTTGTCCCAGATCTCGGCGGGATCGTGCTCGACCCATCCGGCTCGCGGGAAGATCTGCTCGTGTTCCTTCTGGCCCACGGACACGATCGAGCCGGAGTGGTCGAAGACGATCGCTCGGGTCGAGGTCGTGCCCTGGTCGATGGCGACGATGTAGTCGGCCATTGGTGCTCCTTACGGTCTTGCTCGGGTGAGTGTGGTGGGTTGGATCAGGCGAGGGGCAGCAGCGCGTAGGACAGGCCGGCCGCGAGGGCACCGCCGATGAGCGGTCCGACCACGGGCACCCAGGCGTACGCCCAGTCGCTCGAGCCCTTGCCCTTGATCGGCAGGAAGGCGTGCGCGATGCGCGGGCCGAGGTCACGTGCCGGGTTGATGGCGTACCCGGTCGGGCCACCCAGGGAGACACCGATCGCGATCACGAGGAAGGCCACGGGAACCGCGCCGAGCTCCTTCGGGGTACCGCCGTTGGTGAAGGCGATGACCGTGAAGACGAGGACGAAGGTGCCGATGATCTCGGTCACGAGGTTCCAGCCGTACGAACGGATCGCCGGGCCGGTGGAGAAGACGCCGAGCTTGGCTGCTGCGTCGGGCTCCTCGTCGAAGTGCTGCTTGTAGGCGAGCCAGACGATGACGGCACCGATGACCGCACCGATCAGCTGGGCGAGCCAGTAGAGGAACATCTCGCCGATGGTGATGTTGCCGAGGATCGCCTGCGCGAGGCTCACCGCCGGGTTGAGCTGGCCGCCGGACTTGTACGACACGGTGACACCGGCGAAGACCGCGAAGCCCCAACCGATCGTGACCATGAGGAAGCCGGCTCCGAAGCCCTTGGACTTCGTCAGCGAGACGGCGGCGACGACGCCGCCACCCAGGATGATGAGCATCGCCGTGCCGACGAGCTCAGAGAGGAAATTGACGCCGATGCCGTCCATCGGTGACCTCCAGTGCGTGAGGGTGGGGGTCCGGTGGTGCTGCGCCGGCACTCCCCGTTGAGTGATTGGGGCCGAGCATAGTGACGCCGTTCAACCGATGGCGATGCGTTCGTGAGGGAAGTGCGCGATTGTGCACGAACGTGCATCCGCAGTGTGCGTACGACCGCCCAGCGGGCACGCAGCCGCATCCCGACCCGGGACCCCTCTGCACGAACGTGCACGACGGCCGAACGACCGGCCGATGTAGATTGGGCGCGGTCAGTGACGACAGTGGAGGCTCCGCATGAAGAAGCTCATCAACGACCCACACGACGTGGTCGACGAGACGGTCCGTGGGTTCGCCCTCGCACACGCCGGGCACGTGGTCCTGGTCGAGGACCCGATCCACCTCCACCGCGCGGACGCCCCTGTCCAGGGCAAGGTCGGCATCGTCAGCGGCGGCGGCAGCGGGCACGAGCCCCTGCACGCCGGCTTCGTCGGGTACGGCATGCTCGACGCCGCGGTGCCCGGCCCGGTGTTCACCAGCCCCACGCCCGACCCGATCGTCGCCGCGACGAAGGCCGTCGACGGGGGAGCGGGTGTGCTCCACATCGTGAAGAACTACACCGGCGACGTGCTCAACTTCGAGACCGCCGCCGAGCTCGCCGGGATGGACGACGTGCGCGTCGAGTCCGTCGTGGTCGACGACGACGTGGCCGTGCAGGACTCGCTCTACACGGCCGGCCGCCGCGGCGTCGCGGGCACCGTCGTCGTCGAGAAGTGCGCCGGCGCCGCTGCCGAGCGCGGGGACGACCTGGACGCCGTCGCCGCCGTCGCCCGCCACGTCAACGACGTCACGCGGTCGATGGGCCTCGCGCTCAGCTCCGGCACCGTCCCGCACGCCGGTGAGCCGTCCTTCACGCTCGCCGACGACGAGGTCGAGCTCGGAATCGGCATCCACGGCGAGCCGGGCCGGGAGCGCATCCCGATGGCGCCGGCCGACCAGCTCGTCGACCGGGTGCTCGAACCGATCCTCACCGACCTCGAACCCCCGGCCGGCTCGACGCTGCTGCTCCTCGTGAACGGCATGGGCGGCACGCCGCTCTCGGAGCTCTACATCGCCTACCGACGCGCCGCCGAGGTGCTCGCCGACCGCGGGTACGAGGTCACGCGTAGCTTGGTCGGTGACTACGTGACATCCCTCGAGATGCAGGGGTTCTCGCTCACCGTCACGGTGCTCGACGACGAACTCACCGCCCTCTGGGACGCACCGGTGGAGACCCCGGCACTGCGCTGGGGACGCTGAACCACCGCCCACCATCCAGGAAGGAACACGAATTGGCGCTCGACACCGCATGGGCCATCGGCTGGGTCCGCCGCACCGCCGCGACGATCGACGAGCACCGGGCCGAGCTCGTCACGCTCGACCGGGAGATCGGCGACGGGGACCACGGTGAGAACCTCGACCGCGGGTTCCGTGCCGTGCTCGAGGCCGTCGACGCCGCTTCGTTCGACACGCCCGGCGCCGTGCTCAAGGTGGTCGCGACGAAGCTCATCTCGACCGTGGGCGGCGCCGCCGGGCCGCTCTTCGGCACGGCGTACCTCAAGGCCGCGCAGGCCGCCGGCGACGCCACCGAGCTCGACGCCGACACGCTCGTCGCCGTGCTGACGGCTGCCCGCGACGGTGTCGTGTCCCGGGGCAAGGCGTCCGTCGGGGACAAGACCATGGTCGACGCGTGGTCGCCCGCCGTCGACGCCGCCGGTGCCGCGGCCGCCGCCGGGGACAGCCCCGAGCAGGTACTCGCCGCCGCCGCCGACGCCGCCGTGACGGGCGCAGAGTCGACCGACCCGCTCGTCGCACGCAAGGGCCGTGCGAGCTACCTCGGGGAGCGGGCCGTAGGCCATCGCGACCCTGGTGCGCAGTCGACCGTGTACATCCTCCGCGCCGCCGTGGACGCCGCGTGACCGTCGGCATCCTGATCGTCTCGCACAGCGCGGCGATCGCGACCGGCACCGTGGAGCTCGCGCGCCAGATGGCCGCCGACGTGCCGCTCGTCGCCGCCGGTGGCACCGACGACGGCGGAATCGGTACCTCGTTCGAGGCGATCACCGCCGGCATCGAGGAGCTCGCCGACGCCGACGCCGTCGTCGTCCTGTGCGACCTCGGCTCTGCCTACCTGACGACCGACACGGCCCTCGACTTCCTCGACGACGACGCCCGCGCGCGGGTGCACGTCTCGCAGGCACCCCTGGTGGAGGGCGCGGTCGCCGCGGCCGTCGCCTCGCAGACCGGCGGTCACGTCGACGCGGTCCTGGCCGCTGCCGCGTCTGCCGCAGCCTCCGAGGCGGACGCGAGTCGTTCCTCCAGTCCGTCCGGCGACCAGCCTGGAGGCGCGGTGCCGGCTGACGGGACCGGCCCCGTCGACGACGTGGCCGCGTCCGAGAGCGTCGAACTCGTCAACGAGAGCGGGCTGCACGCCCGCCCCGCGGCGGAGTTCGTGAAGACCGCAGCGAGGTACGAGGCGTCGGTGCGGGTGAACGGCGTGGACGCGAAGAGCCTGCTCGCGATCATGGCGTTGGCGCTGCCGAAGGGCGCGACGGTCACGATCGAGGGGTCGGGACCCGACGCGCAGGACGCCGTCGAGGCGCTCGTCGCGCTCGTGCGTTCCGGCTTCGGCGAGTGAGCCGGCGCGGCGCGCGGCCGCTCGTCGGCGCGATCCGGCCGAGACTCGGCTGAGGCGACCGATCTCGCGGTCCGGAGCGCGAGAGTCGTCGCTCACGCCGTTCTCGGGCGCCGAATCAGGTGATGGAGACGGTGCCGGCGAGGTCCAGGTCGGACGGCCCGCCGGTGACCCCGGCATCGGCGAGCAGGGTGGCGCCGAACACCGCGCTCCAGAACGTCCGGGCATCCCGGCCGACACCGCTCGGGCTCGTCCAGCCGTGCTCGGTGACGACGCGCTCGAGGTAGCGCTCCGACTGTCGGAAGAGCACGGCGAGGAGCAGGCGCACCCGCTCCCGCTGCGCCGCGTCGTCGCCCGCGGAGGCGAGCGCCCGGACCACCAGCGGCGTCGACGGCATCGCGAGGGCCGTCCGGGCGAGGATCTGCCGGAACGCCGTCGCGCTCGTCGCCCGGCGCCCGGCAGCCTGCAACCGGGTCGTGTCGCGGAGGAACAGCGCGAAGGCCGCGTCGAGGACGAGACGGTCCTTCGAGCCGAAGTGGTGCGTGATCTGGTTCGGGTAGACCCCCGCCGCGCGGGCGATCTCGCTGACGGTGACGGACCGGAGCGTGCCGTCGCCGTCCGCCGACGCATTCCGGCTCGCACTGAGCAGGCCGGCCGTCGCGGCGAGGATGCGGGCGCGGGTCGCTGCGCCGCGCGGAGTGCCGGGACCGTCGATGGTGGTTGCCATCCCCGAATTGTACGTGGTACAACTCAACTTGTTCAACGTACAAGAAGGAGTCTTCCGTGGACATCTCCATCACCGGCTACGGCGCGGTCTCCCCGTTCGGCCACGGCGTCGACGCCCTCTGGGACGCGCTCGTCGCCGGGCGTTCCGGCGTGCACGTCCTCGAGCGTCCCGGCGCACTGTGGGAGCAGGTGCCGATCCTCGTCGGCGCCGACGCCGCACTCGACGCCGATGCCGCGCTCGGCCGGGTCCGCGCCAACCGTCTCGACCGCAGTCAGCAGCTCGCGCTCGTGGCCGCCGGGGAGGCCTGGGCGGACGCCGGCGCACCCGCCGTCGAGGGCGACCGGCTCGCGGTGGTCGTCGGCACCGGCATCGGGGGAGTGGAGACCCTGCTCGACGCCCACGACGTCCTCGGTGCGTCCGGCGCTCGTCGAGTGTCGCCGCGGACCGTCCCGATGCTCATGGCCAACGGGGCCGCTGCGCAGATCAGCATCGAGTACGGCGCACGGGCCGGTGCCTACACGACCGTGTCGGCGTGCGCGTCCGGTGCCGAGGCGATCGCGATGGCCGCGCGGCTCATCGTCACGGGTGAAGCCGACGTCGTGATCGCCGGCGGGACCGAAGCCGCGGTCACCCCGGTCACGATGGCGTCCTTCGCACAGTCCCAGGCGCTCGCGAAGCCGGGCGACGACGACCCGACGACGCTCTCCCGCCCGTTCGACGCGTCCCGCCGCGGGTTCGTCCTGGGGGAGGGCGCGGGGTTCGTCGTCCTCGAGAGTGGCGCGCACGCCGCCGCCCGGTCGCAGCGATCGCACGGCACGCTCGCCGGGTGGGGGATCACCTCCGACGCCTTCCACATCACGGCGCCGCTCGCCGACGGCAGCGAGCAAGAACGGGCCATGACTGCGGCGATCCGGATGGCCGGGCTCACCGGTGCGGACATCGACCACGTCAACGCGCACGCGACCGGCACGCCGGTCGGGGACGTCAGCGAGGCCGCCGCCATCGCCCGTGCGGTCGGCACCGGTGCGCTCGTCACCGCGCCGAAGAGCTCGATCGGGCACATGTTCGGTGCGGCGGGGGCGGTCGAGTCGATCCTCGCCGTGCGGGCCATCGAGACCGGGGTCGTGCCGGCGACGCTGAACCTGGAGCACCTGGACCCGGCGGTCGAGCTGGACGTGGTGTCCGGTTCGGCGCGGACGGCTCCGATCCGGGCTGCGCTCAACAACTCGTTCGGGTTCGGTGGACAGAACGCGTCGTTGGTGTTCACGGCGGCGTGATCCGCGGTCGCAGGACAGTTTGAGGGAGTCTCGGTACCGTCGGGCCCATGGACATGAGTTCGATGATCATGGGGGCTGCGATCGCGTCGGTCGCGTGGATCTGCTTCGTCCCGTGGACCAAGCTCAAGGACCTCCGGGCCCAGGAGGAGCAACAGGGGCGGACGGATCCGCCTGAGGCCGACCCCCGGTAGCCTCCTCAGCGTGTCCGGTCTTCGCGGTCATCGGCCTGTCGCGACCGCGTCGTGTTGTCCCGTCACCGCCGCAGGGTCTCCGAGGGCAGCTCGCCGAAGCGTGCGGCGTACGCGGTCGCGAACCTGCTGACGTGCAGGAACCCCCACCGGGCAGCGACCTCCGTCACCGTGCGGCCGTCCGGGTCCGCGGCCAGGAAGTCCTCACGCGCCCGTTCCAACCGGAGCTTCCGGAGGTAGGCCATCGGCGTGGTGTCCAGGCTGCGGCGGAAGCCATCCTGCAGGCTGCGGACGCTCGTGAACACCGCGGATGCGAGTTCGCCGACCGTCCACGGCCGCGCGGGGTCGTCGCGGAGCATCTCGACCACCCGGGTCACCGCACGGGAACCTGATCGCCCCCGGGGCGCTTCGAGTGACGCGGAGTGGCTGTGCGGCTGGCCGAGCAGGAGGCTCTGGACGAACACCTGCTCGAGACTGCGCACCGCCAGCGGGTGGCTGAGCGCACCGTTCGGCTGTCGCGATCCCTCGTCGACGAGACGGAGCGCCTGTGAGACCGCGCGACCGCCGGCCGACGCGAGATCGAACGCGGTGTCGAAGTCGACCGGCGTCGACACCGGTTCGTCCAACAACCGCTCCAGCTCGGTCTGCAGGTCACGGCGAGGGATCATCACCGCGACCTGCGCGAACCAGTCACTGCAGTCGAGTTCCACCGAACGGCCGGGCATGAAGACGCCGGCGGTCTGCGCGGTCCCGTGCAGCGGTGCGCCCCCGTCGGAACGGGCGGTCATCATCGAGTGGACCGGGACGTCGAGGTGGTACTCGACCGGCTCAGCGGTCCGGATCCGCACGGCGTTGCGGAAACGCATGTACCCGAAGGTGATCCGGCCGAGGGTGAGCGCGTTCAGGTGCATGCTGACGTCGGAGGAGCCGTTCGTGGGGTCGACCTGCACGGGCAGGAACACGTCGCTCAGCACCGCGGCGGCCTCGTCCACGGTCGTGCTCGTCGCGACCGGGTGCGACGCGAACATGTCCGCTGTGCCCTCGATCATGGCGCGACTCTACCCGGCGGTGACACGTCAACCGTGCCGGGACCCGGCAGGTGACGGGTTCCGCGCACATCGACAGTGGTGCCGCGCACAGCGGATGGCATCCGGGTGGCAGGCTCCCTACCGTCGAACACGACCGGCACGCCTCCGTGCCGGTGCGGAAGCGGTGGCCTTTCCCTTCGGGTGGGGAAGGCCACCGTGGCGTCGGTTCGAGGGTGGGAGCAGCACGTGGGTCGTCCGGAACGTGAGGGTGCAGAGCATGCGGAGGTCTTCGTGCTGACCCGCTCCGCCGAGCGGATCCGCGTCCGGTGCGACTGCCCAGCGGCGGCGGATCATCCGTTCGTGCGACCGCTCGGCACGCCTTCCGGGGTCAGCTCGGCGTGAGCTCCCGCAGGCCCGCGACGCCCAGCAGGTCGAGCTTCGCGGCGTCCCCGCCCCCGGGAAGAGCACCATGGGCGGACCGAGGTCCTCGACCGTCAGGTGCGCACACGGCGCGGTCCTCGACGGAGCAGGACGAAGGCAAGCACCGCGGTGAGCGCGTAGGCCCCCGCCTGGACCTCGAGCAGGGGGAGCGTGCCGATCGGTTCCTGCAGCAGACCCGCCGCGGTGATCCCGATCGCCTGGCCGACCGCCTGCCCGAGGCCGAGCGCGGCGAACGCGCTGCCCCGGCGCGAGCCGTCCGTCGCGTGCTGCAGCAGGCTCGTCATCCCGGCGCCCATGAACACGGCCGGCACGCCGATGGCGGCGAAGAGCACCGCGTAGAGCGGGACGGCGTGGGACACGAACGAAGCGTTCCAGCAGAGCACGGTGATGACCGTGAACGCACTCGACCCGATGAGCGCGAGCCGCAGCGCGTCGATCCTCGCGCCGAGGACGCCGAGCGCGAGGCCGGCGCCGATCGCGCCGATCGCCTGCACGCCGCGCAGCAGCCCGACGTCGGCTTCGTCGCCGCGGATCACGTCGGTCACGAAGAAGACGAACAGCACGAGGAAGAGCCCCTGCGCGATCGACGCCACGGTGGTCACCACGACGAGGTCACGCGTCGGTCGGTCCGTCAGGGCGCGGAGGACGCCCCCGGTCCTCGCGCCCTCGGTCCTCGTGTCGGCGGACGGCACCGCGTCGGTGTGGCGGCTGCGGGGCAGGCTGAGGACCAGGGCGGCCGCGACGACGTACGACGCGACGTCGATGAGCGCCACCGTCGCGATCGACCCGACAGCGAGGAGCACGCCGCCGAGCGGGCCACCGATGATCCGGCCGAGGTCGTTGTTCAGCCCGACGAGCGCGTTGGCCGAGTTCGCGCGCTCCAGTCCGACGAGTGTCGGGAGCAACGCGTTCTTGGCCGGCAGGAAGAAGGCGCCGAACGAGGCCTGGGCGACGATGACGCCGTACACGATCGGCAGTCCGGACGGGTCGTCCACGAGGAGCAGCGGCAGGAGCGTCGTCGCCTGGCCGATCATCGCGACGACCATCACGAGCCGGTGCGGCAGCCGGTCGGTGACCCGCGCGACGACCGGGGCGAGCAGCACCGGCGGGGCGAGCTCGAGGAGGAACGCGAGCGACGTCCCGACGGCCGATCCGGTGAGCTGGAGCACGACGAGGGGGAGCGCGATGAACATCAGCCAGTCGCCGGTGTCCGAGACGAGCCCGGCGAGCCAGAGCCGTCGGAAGGCCGGCACCGCCATCGCCGACCCTGCGGGGCGGTTGCGGATGGCAGTCGGCGCGTCGGTCATCGGTCCGCGCCGAACCCGAGCCGCGGGAACGCGCTGAGCGAGAGGTGGACGTGCTCGGCGTCGGTCGGGGTGCGCTGACGGGTCGCCTGGATGTACGGACGGACGACCTGGTCCAGGCGTTCGACGACCTCGGCGAGCTCGGACGGCGTGAGCGCGAGTCCGTAGGTGGCGTGCACATCGACGTTGCGCCACACCTGCGGCACCGCCTCACGGCCGCGGAGGTACTCGCGCAGCAGGTGGTGGTCCAGTTCGACGGACGCGGACAGCATCCGGTCCAGGCCCGCGAGGTCCGCCGGATCGACGCCGTCGGTGGTGAAGCCGGTGATGGTCGTGCGCCACGGCCGGGACCGCCCGTCGCCGGACGGGTCGGGTTCGACGAGCCCGTGGGACGCGAGCACCCGGAGGTGGTAGCTGCAGTTCGAAGGGCTGTCCCCGACCGCGCGAGCGCACTGCGATGCGGTCGCGGGCCCGGCGGAGGCCAGGTAGCCGAGGACGTCGAGGCGCACCGGGTGGGACAAGGCGTCGAGGACGCCTGGGTCGGCCAGGTTCGGACGGTTCTCCTGCACGGCGGCTCCCTCGATCTGAAACGGTTTTTCAGATCGTACGTCCGAGCGCCCGGATCTGCAAATGTCTTTCAGGTCTCCCGCTGACAGGGATGGTCAGCGCGGCGTGAGTTCCTGCAGTCCGGTGACGCGCAACAGGTCGAGCTTCGCGGCGTCCTCCGTGCCCGGGACCGCCGTGTACACGACGATGCGGAGGTCTCCGCCGGGCACACTGAGGACGTCGCAGTCGATCTCGATCGGTCCGACGGGCGTCCGGACGGTCTTGCGGCTGGCACGGTGCTCCGCGACGCGGCCGGTGTTCCAGCGCCGTTCGAACTCGGGGGAGTCCCGTCGGAGCCGTGCGACGAGCTCGGCCAGGTCACGGTCGGCGGGGTAGCGGCCGAGCGCGGCACGGAGGTCGGCGGCGAGGTCGCTCGAGAACTCCTCCTGGTGGGTGTCGTCCCACTCGACACCGTCGTGACCGTGCATGAAGTGCCGCCAGACCAGGTTCCGCTCGATGCCCGTGTACCGGTTCGGGTCGCCGGTCATCGCCGCCCAGAGGTCGTTCCACAGGACGATGTCGTGCGTGGCCGTGAACACCGCGAGCGGGACGTCACCGAGGCGGTCGACGATCCGCTGCACGCCCGGCGTGACGTGCCGGGGCACGACCAGTCGTGACGGCGGCACGACGGAGGCGACACGGCAGAGGTGGTCGCGCTCCTCCTCGGTGAGTCGGAGCGCGGTCGCGAGCGCGCTGAGGAGCTGCGCGGAGGGGTTCGTGGCGCGCCCCTGCTCGAGGCGGACCACGTAGTCGACGCTGACCCCGGCGAGCGCAGCGAGCTCCTCGCGGCGGAGGCCGGGCGTCCGTCGTCCGGGCCCGGCCGGCAGGCCGACCTCCTCCGGACGCACCCGGTCGCGCCAGGAACGCAGCACACTCGCGAACTCGCTCATGCCCACCATCCTCGCCCCGCGCCTCCCGGCTTCCCTGGTACTGGTGGTCCCACTGTCGAACGGTGCCTGGGGGACCCGGCCGCCCAGGCGGAGGGTGGGGGCATGACAACGACACTCATCACCGGAGCCAACCGCAGTCTCGGGCTCGAGACCGTCTGCCGCCTCGTCGAGGCGGGCCACACCGTGTACGCCGGGATGCGCGACCCGTCGCGCGGCGACGAGGCGCGTGCGCTCGGCGCACACGTCGTCCAGCTGGACGTCACCGACCAGTCCTCGGTCGACCACGCGGTCGCCGAGTTGCCCGAGCTCGACGTGCTCGTCAACAACGCGGGCATCCTCGGGACGTCGTTCGGGGTCGACGACCTCGACGCCGACGCGATCGCTGCGGTGCTCGACACGAACGTGACCGGGGTGGTGCGGGTGACGCAGGCCGCGCTGCCGCTGCTGCGGGAGTCGGCGAACCCGGTCATCGTGAACGTGGCCTCGGGTGTGGGCTTCGCCCGGTGGCTGACGACCCCTGGTCGTGACGAGTACCCGGTGCCGGCGGTGCCGTACCCGGCGTCGAAGGCCGCGCTCCTCGCGGTGACCGTGCAGTACGCGAAGCTCCTGCCCGGGTTCCGGGTGAACGCGAGCGACCCTGGGTACACCGCGACGGAGTTCAACGGGTTCGGCGGGCACCAGACCGTGACCGAGGGCACGGACGCCACGGTGGCGCTGGCGACGATCGGCGCGGACGGTCCCACGGGCGAGTTCCACGACCGGACGGGCGCGATCGCGTACTGACGCGGGGCGCCGCCGCGCCGCCGCCGTGTCGCCGGGTCGTTCGGTTCGTTCGTCGAGTGAGCAGGAATCGTCGGGTCTGTGGTCCGGACCCGACGACTTCTGCTCGCTCGACGAGCGGGCGGGGCGGCCTGGAGGCACGGCTCGCTTCCGGCGTGCGGGCTCGGCCCGGCCCGTGGCCGGCTTGCAGGGCGCCTGGTTCAGTCGTGGACGTCGGCGCCGAACCCCGGTCCGGGGCGCATCATCCAGCCGTCGGCGTCGGGGAGCGGGCGGAAGCCGAACCGTTCGTACAGTCCGTGGGCGTCGGCGGTGAAGAGCGCGAACCGCTTGAGCCCGAGCGGCTCGATCGCGTCGGTCACTCCCTGCACGAGGGCGACACCCACACCGCGGCCCCGTGCGTCCGGATCGACGAAGACGTCGGCGAGCCAACCGAACGTCACGCCGTCGGTGATCACCCGCGCGTAACCGAGCTGCTGGCCGGTGGCCTCGTCGTAGACGCCGAAGTTCCGGGAACCGGCGATGATCGCCTGCTGCGTGGTGAGGTCCCGCCCGCGGGCCCAGTAGGACTCCTCGCTCAGCCATCGGTGGACACGGGCGACGTCGAGGTCGTCGGAGTCGGCGGAAAATCGCAGTCCGTTCATCCAGCCAGTGAACCGGCGGACGGGCGACGCGCGCAACGGCCGATCCGCCTCCCGTGGCCCGGCCTGCGACGATGGTCGGATGCGCGCAGTCCAGTACGACGAGTTCGGTTCCGTCCCCACGATCGTCGAGGTCCCGGACCCGATCGCACCAGAGGACGGCGTGGTCGTCCGGGTCGCCGCGACGGGGGTGTGCCGGAGCGACTGGCACGCCTGGAAGGGTCACGACGACTCCGTGGTGCTCCCGCACGTCCCCGGGCACGAGTTCGCCGGCGTCGTGGCGTCCGCCGGGTCCGGCGTCACGGGGTTCACCGTGGGGGACCGGGTCACCGCGCCGTTCGTCTTCGCGTGCGGCGAGTGCGAGCAGTGCCTGGACGGTGCGACGCAGGTCTGTACCCGGCAGGAGCAGCCCGGCTTCACGCTGCCGGGTTCGTACGCCGAGGCCGTGGTGGTGCCGCACGCCGACGTGAACCTGGTGGCACTGCCGGACGCCGTCGGGTTCGCCGAGGCCGCCGGGCTCGGTTGCCGCTTCGGGACCGCGTACCACGCGCTGCACGCCCGGGGGCGGGTGGCCGCAGGGGAGTGGGTCGTCGTGTTCGGCTGCGGGGGAGTCGGGCTGTCCACTGTCCTCGTCGCGGTGGCCGCCGGGGCGAACGTCGTCGCGGTGGACGTCTCACCGGCCGCACTCGCACGCGCCGAAGCCCTCGGCGCAGTCGCGGTGTCGATGGACGACGCCGTCCGGGACACCGTACGGGGCATCACCGGTGGCGGAGCCCACGTGTCCGTGGACGCGTTCGGGAGCCGTGCGACCTCGGTCGCCGCGGTGGCGTCGCTCCGGCCGCGCGGGCGACACGTCCAGGTCGGGTTGCTGCTCGACGACGAGGCAGTCCCGGTGATCCCGATGGGCCGGGTGA
>Ga0153924_1001111_pt1 | contig 14702 bp, 14 predicted proteins | sample TSNJ008MetaG_FD_104709 | JGI IMG/M metagenome (GOLD analysis project Ga0153924, IMG submission 104709) | Attine ant fungus gardens microbial communities from New Jersey, USA - TSNJ008 MetaG | ecosystem: Host-associated > Fungi > Mycelium > Unclassified | place: USA: New Jersey, Wharton State...
CATGGGACCATCAGCACAAGGTAGCAAGGAAAGGTGCATACGGCCGATCATACTCTACAAGTGTCGGATGTTGCGTATCCCAGCTTGATTTGTTCCATGGATCATCCACGTCCCAGCTTGATATCTGAAAATATGACGCAGTTCTCAGATAAACATTCATTTCATTGGATGAAGATGCTCACTGGATTCAAAAACGGTACTCCCAAACAAAGCGCATCAATGGGTGACGGACTCCAAAATGGGTTCGTCATTCCAATCATCACCCTGCTGTTCCTCACTTGATCATAAAAATCTTCCGGAGGCTGCATACCAAGATTGAAAACGCCATTGGCATGATCCTCAATATCTAACATCTCTTCATTGATGTCTTTATCCCAGCCGAGGTAGTCTTTTTCCAATAACCAGCCACCGACAAAGTCTACCCCCAGCATCTCGTGTACTATGGGAAAATATGTTCTGTTCCATGGAAATCTGTCATGGTAAACATAAATCAGTTGTTTCATCAACATCCACACTTGATTCTTCCGCTGATGCAGGGGCACAATAGGAATTTTGTTACAGGCGTCTTGAGTAGAATACCTGATTGGGAGAATCAGCCAATGAGGTTAAGGAATTCGCGATAGGATATAACCCTATATATTGAATAGGACTTGAGTCAAAATCGTGGAAAGCACGATCCGGGCCAGCGGAGAGGAGCCATTTGCCTTTCATCGGATAGTTGTTGTCGTTTGTGCGGTAGTCAGGAAAATAGTTCCAATCGAAAAGCTTCCACGCGGGAATTCCAGATGGATTCTGACCACTTTTGACGCAGTTTACATCATGATGGCAGGAGCCTGTCCCACCGCGAATGATAACCTATAATAACATCAAGAACTGGAACATTAACAGTCATAAGTTACAGTTGTACCTTTACTAGATCAGGCATCATGTGGTATTGATATAGCGTTTCGCCTCGGATACATGTCAGCTATGTCCATGCGCGAAAATTTGACATCAGAGCATACTGAAATCATTGGAGAACAATATTGTGTAACCCAGCTCTCGGAGATTCTTGTACTGAACCCAGCATATATCAGACTTCCACAGGAACTATGCGATATGCAGTAACATACTATGGATAGGGCCCTATAGGTCATCCTCCTGGTCAGCAAGCAGATGCAAGCGCAAGGTTATCGCCCACCAAATGCCTTCCCCACCCCGGAAATCGCTCATCACGGCATCCGTCATCCATTTATCTGCTAGAAGCGCAACCTTCATTTGGTTTGACCCACAAATTTCCAGCGCCATGCATGTATGCAGGTCGCGCAGCGTCTTTTCGTTCAATTCATGATAGTCCCTTCGGTTCGGACTTGGCGAAGAGAAAAACTGGTCAAGTGACGCCTCTACATAAGGCAATTTTTTTTGTTGAGTATCGAGGAATTGTAAGGACAGACTTGTGTTTGGATTCGAATTTGCCCAATCTTGAAAAATACGGTGTAGGGAAAACCTTATTCCTGCCTGAGAGGGCTCAGAAACGAGTGAAAGACAGAAGAGATTGAAGATGACAAAAACGGAAGCAGCACAGCAGACTATTCTGAACAGTGCCCCCTGGGTGACAAGCATCCTGTCCTCGAGAAAGCACAAGAACAACCCGAGTTGGGATAAATATAAGTGCGTCGACTAAGCCTCAAATATAGGCCAACCGATCAGCTGTCAATCACTGCTAAATCACCATTCTGATGCGATGTGCACCACAAGTCCAGACTGTATAAAGACTAGTATGTATCTCGACTGAATGGATATACGTTCGCTGGCGGAGGACAATGACAGGCCGCAGGGGCGGGTGTGTCAACCATTGTCAAAAGAGAAAAAAGAAGTGTTCAAAAGTGTTCAATTGGGCTCGAATCGATCTGTAACTTCAACATCGTACGGACATGCGTTGCCCAGCAGGAGACGAGTACACGAGTCTAACTTAAAGGGAGCATTAGGATCTATTGACCGAGAGGTGAGCCTTCATGACGCCTCTCTGTATCAATGGGAAAGAGGGACCATATCGTGTCTGTCTCCGTTTGTGTCTCCATCCCTTGCCGCTAGATCGTCCAACAACAGCAGACGGAAGTACGGTAGATGTGGCAGACAGTATTTTCAAGAAAAAGAGCGGATACACTCATCCTCTTCCTTTCCTAGATAGCTATTAGCCCCTATGGGTGGATATATCTATAGTAGTATCTTATGCCTAATCGTTAGTTTCCACAAACAAGGATTCTATTGGTATCTTCAAAAGCCAGCGGACGGTATCAGCGACAACAATCAAGAGAAATCCTTTTCCATGCGAGACAGATAGAACCTATATGGTAGAATATCAGCTATTGTGAAAACAGTCTTGGAATATGTTAGTTAGTGTGAGAATACCTACACCAAACCGTTTTCTCTCACAGAATCCCAAAAAAATGATAACTGTCAAGGTCCTCTCTGGAGAATAATCCTGGAGTAAAGATTGTTGTATTAGGGTGTTGAGTTGGGGACGGACAACGCAAATTAACGGGGGAACTCGTTGCAAACGTGCAACGTACATTTATCTCTACATAGGCTATTTATCTGTAACTAGACTAATACATTTTGTTTGACACAAGACAATAAGAAAGAGAAACAGTAGCTGAAACATGAGACCAATTTTAGTATAGCGTTTGATACATGCATGGGATTAAGGTAATGACAATGTGATTTCTGTTGGAATATCAAGCCGAAATCGTGATCCGGCCGAAGGTCCAACTCGGAACAACTCCCGCCCGAAGCTCGGGTGTAGTCAGTAGTGTACCGCTGTGTATCTCACCCACCGCGTCTTAGCATCTGCTTGCTTGTTGCGGTATACAAATACAGAATTCTCTCCCTCTCCTACCGCAGAATTCATGATTTTTCAATCAATAGATGATTGATCGGACGTTCTTAGAACGACATTATATGGGATAGCTCACTTAAAGTCATTCTGAGACTAAAGGAGATCATATTTGATCACTATCCCGACAAATGATTAATGCCGGTAAGTTGCCATGACGCTCAACTCTATCTCCTCCCTTACAGACAATGCGTAGGCAATGCGTTCGCATGGACTAGCGATTCTCATTAGGATGCGGCAACTCGCCTATGAAGTGTTCCTCAAATCCCTCTTTTCTCTCTTTCTCTATATCATCTCCCCCTGACCGGGTCAGTTGCGAGTGACTGTTATTTACTCACATATATAGCAGTCATCAAGTAGTACTATGTATTTTACCGCGAACTGCGAGAACCGCGTTATCAACTTCTGAAGGGAAAAAAAATGCTCAACGTGACCAAAACTGACGATGACTCTCATGTCAGCATGTCTCCTGACCACAGCTCACCGATAAAATTTTCTCGTGCTTACACATCCCGAATACGTGGATGCAAACAGGTATCTGGTAGTCTCACAGAATCACATTACAATGTGTATAAATAATGATGCTCGTCTACATTCGTCTTCTGTCTCTCAGGGGATCATTCTGAATGGATCAACACGCAATCCGCAAGAGGGGAGTGTTAAATCTTCCTGGTATCTCCTACGCCACGAAGTCGTTGACAGAAAAGCTTCTCCTGTCCGATGCAGAAAAACATCATTGCTTCTTCCGTGCTGCAGGGCTACATAACCACTTAAGCCACCAGTACGTGGTAAATTTATGCTCGCATATCGAATATATGAACTGATCAGTGTCTACCTCAAACGTCAATGTAGACTTCTGGCAGCCTATGATTTGGGTGCATCGACTGGTGTCATCCAAAAGATACATGACATGCACGCGAAATATCAACGCCCGATATACATCGAAGAAAAGGATGCAGATATTGTGATTACAGCAGGCAACTGGACAGACTATTTGGGCAAACAAGAGTAAGTTCTTACTCGCCGTGGTATGGGGCTCATATAATCTCATTGTCACCCCGACAGGGCGTATGGTGGCTACTTCAAATTTTTTTGCCAGGAGATAGAGAAATTTGGCCCTTCTGCTACAATAGAATCCTATGTCTTCCAGCCCGAGGCGAACCATAAAGGGAGAGATATGTTAGATCGCTTCCTCGGCGGAGTGTAAGCACATATGTCGTTTTTTCAATATAGAAGAAACTCACCCATATTATGACAGCCTTCACCCATTCATTCAAGTCGGTGTGCGTATCTCTTTGTATGTCTCTGCCATGAATTATCGATAATTTCCTCAAAAAAGTACGGTGCTGAATTCGGAGAAAACTTACTCGTGGCCACTGGCCTCGCTCAGACCGCAGTTCACAATGCCTCTCTCGCGTCAATTTCCCCTTATTCGACTGCCTGGGGACCTGACAATGATGCACCTCTCTTGCCAGTAACTGGACCTGGAAGGCAGCCCTCTCGTGGTATATCGCTTCTCGAAGTACTTCGTCAAATCTCTGATTCTCCGATTCTCACTCCCCCACTTCCTTATAACCGCGAGATTTTGGTCTATACTCGAGTAAAAACCATACTGGAAGACGGAAACCTGACAGATATCCTTCGTATCGCGCAACAATATACACTGGCCATACCGAATGATGCTTCTGAAGATGAGTTGGACTCGCGGGTCGAGGAGCTTATTTGGGTCGTAACATTATTGTTGTTTGCTACTGGACGAGAGGGACGAGAGACGCGCCTGGATTTCTTCCTCATGCACTTTGTGACGAGTTCTCTTTTCTTGAAACCACTTTTCAGCGTTATTAAAAGCCCCAGACCCAAGGTTGCGCTCATCAGACATTATGTTCTTCTCTTGGTTATCATGATGTTAGCAAGGGGTCGCCCTCTCATTCGTGCTAATCTGGTTCAAGAGTGGACTGAAACTCCTCGCCCGGTAAAATGGGATGAAGTTATGAGTATCAATAGAGGGAAAGATCTCGGTGTTGGAGATATGAAGAAAGACGAAGACTATAATCCCTGGCCTTTACTTATTCAAGGAGCGATACACCATCCAGATCTGCACCTCACGAAAGTCATACGTAGCCTCGTTTCCGCCAATCGGAAGTTTGGTGATAGGGGGCCTGGAGAGGTTATTGGTGCGTTTAGACCTGGGGAAGGAGAATGTCAAGAGACATTCAAGGGAATGTCGCAGCTTGATGGGACTTTATTTGTAAGAGCTGCAGGAGTAGCGATGGATTATATGGGATGGACTATTGCTGGTGTTCCTGCAAGTTCGTTTTATTGGGATAGAAGCGTTTTGGGCTACGATGAAGCGTGGGCTGCCGACAATTGACTTCATCTCCTGATGTCTCAAATTTGAATTTACTATGCCAAAGTTGCAGACACTTTCGCACATTGTATTCATCTGTCCTACGTTGATTTCGCAAAGAATCATTTTCCAATCGATCAAGATCGCATAAACAAAAGGATCTACAAAAAAAGAGTTCTCCCTCTTGAATCCTAGTGCAAGCCCATAGCTGTAAGGTGTGGTCTGAAGGGTAATATTATATATGAAGGGTCAGTCAAGAAAAATCAAGATTCATAATGCATTCGGTAGGAATGTAATCATAATCGCCTCGACGACTTTTGTGCTGTTGGGGTTGACCTGGGGAGGTGTTTGATCCCCCTCGTCTTCTGCCAATGTACTTGTTCCCCTTGTCCCTGACCTCGCGGGTGTAGTGGCTTTTATTGCTCATGAAGTATTCGTACCCTCCACGCCAATCAGGAATAGGACCAGCATCAGCAAAAAAGTACCCTCTCCAAGTTTATTCTGACCCTTTTTACTTGTGGCAAAACACATACGTGGCTACAGCTATTCATGGGATTTCGGTAGCCCTATGACGCTTTTCATCGTGGATTTGCCATCCACGGTCTATATGTCAGTCTATTTCCAAGCCTGTAAAGATCATTCGCTTGTCCACAGCAGCGCCGATTTTCTTCCATATAGCTTTTCTGTCGCACCGGCTACAATATACACAAAGGCAACAATACTCACTGCTCATGTAGATATTGAGGTAAGGAATTGGGTTGGATTCGAGTATATGGCAGAAATTGGATCCGGGATGCTAGTTTGTTCTCACTTACAGAGTGTCTCAAAGTTTGACGTGCAATTCGCGACAACATTCCTATTAATCCTTCCCATGAGTGGTAGTTATATAGACGTCGGGAATAACCATAGGTTCTTGGAAAACAGTTCAAGGCAAGACCTCCGGAGGCATTGATTCAGTCGCTACTTCGGGGACTAGAACTATCTTGTGAAGGATCCTGCTGCATTGGGGTTTTGAGTGTGTCCATGACGAAGGAGGTGCCTATACAAACTGTAGCGAACGAGCAGTACGCTTTGAACGAGCAAGCTAAAGTGAGGTCCACAGAAAAGCCTGTTAACGCCGATGCCAATGTGATGAATTCAACAATCAGTCGACTGGCAATCAAGCCAATGGCAAAAAGGTTCCTACAACTCCACTCTGTCAGGGTTCAATAATTATATCACCTCATCATCAAAACATCATCAAAACCTGACATGTCACCAGCAGCCGTCTCATATCTCTGGGCATTTCTCTCTTTCATAACTCTGCTGGCTCTCTACATATACACTAATGACAGAAAAATAACTCGCCTACCTGATAACTGGGAGTCATTTACGACCAAGACACGCTGCACGCCAGATCAAGTTCGTGCGACAGGCAAGCAGCTTGCCGAGCACCCACCAACTATAGATAATCAACTTCCTCCAAAGACCGGTAGAAGATATATAGTAGTCGGTGGGGTATGTCCTTTCATTTCCTTTCATTTGAAGGCATTTTCTTTAACTACAGTAGGGAGGTTTTCTCGGTGGCTGGATCGCTACACAATTATTAGACAGAGGGGAAGACCCTGCATGTATCCGTCTTCTCGATATCCGTCCACCTCCGAGCAAAGCCCTACAAAACACTCTCAAACTTGGCGTACAATTCATACCTGTCGATGTTTCCTCCTCCTCTTCTGTCCTTTTGGCCTTCTCCACACCATGGCCATCTTCCATCGCAGAAAACACCGAAATTACCATCTTTCACACTGCAGCTACCATCCGCTTTTATGAACGCTGCATCTGGCAGTTGCCTTTATCTACTAGGGTTAATGTTGATGGTACCAAGAATGTTATCGACGCCGCAAAGAAAATCGGTGCTACGATATTGGTTTATACTTCCTCCGGAAGTATTGGTATCCGAAGTAATCGGTTCTTACTTTGGCCTTGGGAGCCCTCTCCCAAATTCCATACCCAGATCATTCGTGACGAAGACCAAGAACGCGAGAAATCCTGGATACATTACGCATTTTTCTCCAATTATGCTGTGAGTAAGAGTATGGGCGAACGTCTAGTTCGAGGTGCCAATGGCGAACCTGTACAACCACTCAATTCGAACAACAAATCAGCATTCCCCAAAATTTTGCGCACAGGCTGTATACGCCCTGGAAACGGTGTATTTGGTCCTCGAGGTGATATGCTCTGTGGTGCCTATGTTGCTCGTAGAATCAACCCGACTTGGATCCAGTCTCTTATCAGTTCTCACTGTTATGTTGAGAATTGTGCACTCACCCATCTACTTTACGAACAACGCCTTATCGCGCTTTCTGACCCACCAAATAACAAATCTCTTCCTGACATAAGCGGACAAGCATTCAATGTCTGCGATCCAGGTCCAGCGCCTACCAACGGCGATGTTTTCACCGCTCTTACAACTCTCACAAATTCTGAATGTGTCTTTCACTTCCTCCCACCGACATTCATGCTCCTCTTCGCATATTTTATAGAATTCTACTATACACTCCCTTCGTTCGTCTTCACGCACTTGAAATTTCCTCGCATCAGAGGTAATTTGATCAACCTCCAGCCATCTCTTTTTTCGCTCACACAAGTACATCTGATATTCGATGATCATCGTGCAAGACTTGAGCCAGAGAAAGGCGGCTTAGGATATCAGGGTGCCTGGACGACGCTGGAAGCGTTGCATAAGACTGTAGCGGAACATTATAAGAGTTTGAGTGATGGGAGTATCCGGGCTAACGCCGCAGGAATTGATTTGAACTTCAAGTTCGGATTTGGATGGAGAAGGAAAAGAAGTGTGAACCAGGCAGTTCAGAGCATGAAACCCCAGGCATTAGAGGCAGTCGAAATCGTTCCCGACATAGTCGAGAGTGCTATCGCAACCATTGAGGCGGTCAGACTTTAATAGATTGAAGGTAACATTTATGATTCTCGTTTGTTGCATTTGCATAACACTACAAATGTACATATCATCCTGGTACCTGTTGAACAGGGGACAGCATCAATAACACATTTTAACGCAAAAGCATGTAGATAAAAAGGAATGGATCAGAAAAGCCATATTTTCATATCCTCCATCTATATGACCTCCATGCTCGGAACCAATTAGCAACGACTGAATGTCCCAGCCAGAACGGGTGCAACACTGTCATCGCAGATCAACCTCCCTCGCAAGCGAGTAAAGCCGGCTCGTCACAAGCAGTAACAAGATGGGGTAATTTTTCAAAGAATGGATGAACTTTTTTTCGTCACGACTGTTATGCCAAACATGAGCAAGAGGAAAGAGAAATGAAGCTCACATGGAGATCGAAGACCTAAGAGGGGAGAGACTTCGAATTAGTAAAAGCATACTCAAGCACAGTCAGGAGGAAGTCAGATACAGTATAATGGTATAAAGCCGTCCACAAGAGGTTGACTCTCTCATTCGGAAGCAGAACTGAACAAATTTCTCATCGCTAAAAAGAAAGAATGGAGACTGTGCTTACCTGTCTGTGAAGCATAAGCAGAACAAGACATGTCAAAAAAAAATCGAGCTATCAGTTTGAGCTCCGCTTCGGTACCACCCGCAAGCCACAGAAAAATCACTCTGGATATTATCTGTTGACACGGACCCATGCACGAGGTGAGTGTTCATTATTGTTTCCCAGCTCTTGATGATACTTTTCCATTCCGAGTCGGTGACTTTTTCAATTCAAAAAGAATGAACCAACTCTCGTAACATGCATCACCAACTGACCCTCGAGATCATCACCTTTTTTCGTCGAACTGCATTTGCTAAACGCTGAATAGCTTCTATAGGAATTTTATTCTGCTTGATTCGTGTAAGTCTCGCTTTACAATAAATTACCAGGTCTTCGTGTCCCCTGGTTCTAGGGAGGAAACTTGTGACGACAACGTTAGTGGGCGACAGTCTCGAAAACGTGTGCCCAAATGCTAACACGCACCACCCGCTGAAGTTTCTTATCCTCTTCATGTTTCCCTGTTTTCATTTGAGTTCGGTCAACTAACATTAGAATGTTTTCCAGTCCCTTTTTGACCGTCTTGCTTCAATGTTTATGAACAGTTTTTGTAGATTCAAGGTGAGCGGTTGCCTTATCTCTTTCTGCCCCAATGATGTTGGAGACAATTTATACAAGCATATGTCCGAAATGAATGAAGGACAAATATGTTCTGAGGGGTTTTCTTGCTGTATTGATTGCACCCATGCTAACGTCTACCTTGACAGACTACAACTTAAGCACTTACCTCCTCCTGTATCTAGATAGTCCACAAAAACTATTCATGCATACATAAAAATGCGAGCAAGAAAAAAATACAACAGCCCGGTAGGATAATGCAAAGTAAACAACAAAGATCACCATCACTCAGGGCCGATCTACCCTTGTATCTTTTGTAATCCAAAGGTATCAGAATCTACAGATAGAGGCAAGGGTCATAGAGGTAGAAAAGCACCATCAAAAGACACTGTCAATGAATGCTGCCACAAAAGAGATCACAGCAATTCTCGATGTCAAAGATGTTCATCGATATTGAGGGGTTGCCCCATAGTACTGCGGAGCTTGCGGGTAAGATTGAGGAGCAGGTGAATGAGAGTATTGGCCTGAGTAAGGGTCCGATTGGTAAAGCGGTTCATAGTGGCCTGAACCGAGGTCTGTGAAGACGCACAAGGGACCCATGAATACCAAGGAAAAAGGGAAATGGAATACGTACAGCGGAAGCCACCATCTCCATACCTCTCTTCTGCCTGCATCTTTTTGTAGATCAACCAGAAAGCGTGAACATGTCCTGGTAAATAACCCAAGCTATAACAACAGCCTCACTAATGAGCGGAAACCGACAAGGAAAGTAGAAATGTACATCGTCAGCAAGACATTGATGAGAAGGTCACAACTGCAGCCAGTGACAACCAACGCAGCAGCAGGGGGAAATATAATGGCGACGAGGATGAGAACAACATCTGAAGCTTTAACCATGGTTGATTGCAAGAGACTTAAATTGCTGTGCCGGTCACATAACGTACGTCATTTTCTCACACATCACTTATTCCACAATTGTGGCGAAGTTCATTAAGCTTCATTCCCTGAATGGAGCTGAAACTGACAGCATGTTCTGTCTTGGTAGATATTCTAATGAGTTGATAGTTTTCTGTGTTATCGACTGTCATGAATAAATTGTATTGATTCATGTGCGAATAACTAAACCTCTAGTGTTGTGGTTTTTTTTTGGAGTCAGAATTTGTATTCCGCGAAGTAAAGTGATGTTAAGAGTGATGGCCTAAACAGGTGCACAATCATTCACAAATCAATGTTGTGATATTCTGGGGTAACAAGTGATGTCTATTTGGTACCCATTTGGTCTTTCATACAGTCACATGTGAACCTAGGAGAGAAGAGATATGTGGAATCATTGTTTACAAATGGAAAGTCTCACCTGTTGAGGAATGTGATAAATAAAATCATATATCATCAAAGTAGCAGAAATGCTTCAACTGCTGCTTCGAGAACGACAGAATCAAGAGCAGCATCCCTTGGCCGTAGCGTAAATTTGACAGTCTCTCCAGGTCATAAATATAAATCATCCGGTGTCAGTCCGTACTGGTCAGCCACTTGAGTGGAATATGCAGGAGGGAGGTATTTTCTACGACGAAAATGGTTGTGTCGGGCAAATATTCTCTTCGGCTGTGCGCGGACCAAAAAATCTGATCATGGTCAAACATGTGATATTCTCTGGGTTAATACATTGCAGCTGTAATGAGACTTGATCTCAGCTGAAACTGACGAGCCATTCCAGCTTTCACGATGGATGGTGGAAGATTATGACATTTCAAGGAACTCGGCTGTGGCTTGCATTATTCTCCAGACTTTGCCATTCAATTGACAGTTGATCAAAAAAACAGGTTCTGCTAAGTCTCGAGCTTCAGGGACTGCGATTTGTGATATGGGTTTTATGTCAATCAGTGGATACTTGGCGGTGTAATGCTCATCAATATGGTCTTTTGAGAAGACTGATGAATCACATCTTTGATATCTAGTGGAGCTTCCACTGGTTTTCTTACATTCCGGACATACATTTTCAGGCTTCTCCTCTCACCCCTTGAAGCGTCTGTCCACGCTCCTTCCTACCTTTGATTCACATAACGCAGCCACCGCAACATGAAGTACTTTTTTCTCACCGCTTCTCTGGGCCTCAGATCTCAATCCATTTTTGCGGATGGCTTTTTGCCTTGTCAACACTAAGCTGTGCTTAAAGGGAGACGAAGCGAGCGTCTGGACAGAGATCAACCTTAACCTCGTTTGTCTCTCAAGACTTCAAGTCTCCCAGCTCACCCCTCCTTTGAACATTCCATCAACGAACCTTTGAACTCTTACCACATTTTCAGTATTGACTCGTATTGGAGAAGCATTCGAAAAGGTATCTAGAGTTTATATTATCTGACACATTACCATTTGCTTTTCGAAATTAAATAAATGGGTACATATCTCGAAGCATACCTCACCCAGAATACATCGAAACAAATGGCTATACCGTAATATGATTCGCTTTTGAATCCTCGGGGCAGTCAGGAATAATGGCAGTAATCGACGAAGCCGCACTGACATTTTCTAATCCCTCAGCCACTGATGACTGCACGCAGGAGTGCCCAGAGGGTTCAGCGTACACCTCTGTTGAAACATAAATACCTCTCTGCGCATGAGAGGTAGAAAAGCACCTCCTTCTACCTCCACCACCGGCCGGACGTGAAGGGCTAGTGCGATACGCGTCATGGTTACGTGCCCACCCAAGTCCCACACGGACATTAATGAGTGTTATGGAAATCCCATAGACTGCAGGTATGCAATCGAGGAAAGTGAGAGCTATTTTGCTTTTCAGGCCTATACCTGTGATGATGAAAAAAATATTCCATATGCTAGTAGATCGATCAATCATGTTGATATGAAGCGAGAGACAGCAATCATCATCAGGCGTACGCACGTGTATAATGATGCACTTTCAACGATGACAGCAAAAATTTGCTAGATAACAAGCTAACCCGTCAGGTGGGGAGCATCAGCCAACGGATGAGAAAAACGCACTCCAATTTGGGGGCTCTGTCTAACGACTTCAGATCTCACACGCATTCGCGCTTTTGCCAACACCCAAGCAATCATCGCTGTTGCAGATGACAGTTTTATCGCCACTCTGAATTATCACAAGTACTTACAAGTAACATAGACCGTGATAGTCGTCGTACACGATATAGCACCTATATGCCAGCCCGTTGGTTCAAGTCTCCCATTCTTAATCGGAATCAACGAATTCCCTGTCGTACGTCCCGAGAGCTGGACTCCACACACTGGAACAAGACAAATGGTCCGTCAGAAGCCACCAAATAGCGATCATAGTTTGAAAGTGGATCGATTCGCACATACCTAGAAAACCAAAAAAGCCCACTATGGGAAATGCAACCATCAATTTATTTCGACTACTCAATATCCATAGTCGATAAATCTGGTAAAAAGAAGATATGAGCTCTCACATCCAATTGACTTATGGACGAGAAGAAGGGGACTCGTACAGTGATGATATCACCTAACAGAACAGTGATCCGTATACAAACGCCCTTCATACGGTATGCATAAAAATCGAGCCTAGGCACTTGTACCCCAGCGCTCAGCCCATTGGAAGAGGGTATCGGCAAGACCTCTGCCCACCAAAAACACCATTTCTACCGCGGAACGTCTTCAGCAGGATTCGAAGCCTCGCGCCGAGCAAGCGACTCACCGCCGTGATAGCGAAAAACATCAATATACCCATCACTAAATACAACGTCAAGCTCCTCAACGCCACCGACTGAGTCCTCGTGCGCAACAGTACCCTTCTTCGCCTAAAGAGAAGAATCGTCGATAGAAAGAACAGCACCAGGAAGCTTCCATAGCCGAGCGTTTCAAGTAGGATGCTGATAAGGATGTAGGGATCGACCTGGTATCTTTCGCTGTTGATAGATTCTGGAGCCGTTGAGTTCTGGCTCTGTCGTGGCAGAAATCGCATGTTTGTTCTGGATATCAAAGAATCGACTGTCCGTAGATAGCACGAGTCAGCAATGGAGGATGCAAGAACGTGAAGCCCTGACCCGACGACAGCGAGCCTTTTAAGAACAAGAAGGCTCAAGCAGCAGTTCAATTGAAAGAGAGAGAGAGATACGACGCAGCAGATAAGGACGCATGTCATCAACAGAGTAACCCACACAGCCCGCAGTGCATCCTGATCCTTTCCAAGCCATCATATTGGCCCCCAGTCAGAATCGCCGCTCTATGCCAAGTTAATATATATCGATCACGAACGCTCCAGGCGCCGCGTTACATACTAGATGGGCGTCAATCGCTTTCAGGAGCTTATGTGCAGATGTCGTATTTTTGGACCTCCAAGTGGACCTCCAAGATCAAAGTCCTGACCAGAGCAGAGGTCCATTTAAGATATATTAACGACACTTTTAAAAATGCGATGTTGATTGTTTCCATTTAAGCCATAAGAAGACCTAGAGGGGGATCTTGGTACAGAATACCATCGCCGTCATAGTCGGAACCTTCTATCTGTGGATTGGTTTCGAAGTATCTACTTGGAGGTCGATCTTCAGGTAAAAAAAAGAACAACAGGCAGTTCTAATCTTTTCACGCTCACAACATGGAAGGATTCCATGTTATTGTCAACCCAGAGAGAGGCAGTCAACAGAATCGGAAATCCATGCGTTTTTTCCAATTCATGGAATTTTGGAACCTCGGGAACTGAATTAATGAAATCAAGAGTGAAGAGATGAGAGATGCTTCTTGCGGTCCAGTCCGATTATTGCTGTTTCGTCTTTTCTTACCCGGTATTATCGGCGAATCCGGTTACAATGACAACAAAAACAACAACGAGTTTCCCTCTGCGTTCATGGTAAGAGATGAGGGGTTTGAGAAATGATGATTAATTTTGACGCGGCGACACACAACAGTGGTTGATTGTCTCTATCATATCATTCATTGATTGTCCATGCAAGTCAGATGCACCGAGAAGACGAAACAAAAGAGTAGAATCAAAACACGGTCCCTAGTTGCAATATTCCAAAAAAAAAAAAGCACACAAGAGAAAAAAATCAGACGGTTAGATCATCTTCCAAGTTCAGGAGTACGGCCAGTATCCAGCCATGTAAACAAGCCAATTCTAAGAGGTCATCCTTTCAAACGCATCTCCCCTCTCTATCACCTATCCACGAGGAGATTCAGAGTCTCTATTGTTTTTTTCTTTCAACCAACAAGTTCGACTCTGATACTAATAACAGAAATTAAGCTACACCCTATTCCTACATCGCAAAAAAAAAAAAAAAACAGTCAGTCACTCTAATATATCAACAAAATCAACCCAAAATCAACTCCTCCACCTCACTGCTGTAAATACGGACGTGAACGTTGAGATATCCAACCATGA
>Ga0153924_1001113_pt1 | contig 14657 bp, 11 predicted proteins | sample TSNJ008MetaG_FD_104709 | JGI IMG/M metagenome (GOLD analysis project Ga0153924, IMG submission 104709) | Attine ant fungus gardens microbial communities from New Jersey, USA - TSNJ008 MetaG | ecosystem: Host-associated > Fungi > Mycelium > Unclassified | place: USA: New Jersey, Wharton State...
AATCCGACCGGCGCGATTCTCTCGGCCGCGCTCATGCTGCGTTACACCTTCGGCGATGAGAAAAATGCGAAACGCATCCAAGGGGCGGTTGCCGCTGCATACGACGCCGGGGTTCGCACGGTCGACGTCGCCGCAGGCGGCGCTTCCGTCAATACGACCGCATTTACGGATGCGGTCATTGCAAATCTTTAGCGTGGCGGCTTGACGCCGTTGGGATCGCGTGATAAGGTCACGAAAATGCTTTTGGCCTCGCTCCTCCTGCTCGTACTCGTTCTTATTAGCCGTTCGGCGTCGAATCGGTTGGGATTGACTACTGCGTAGAGGTTAGCGAAAACGCACTAGGAGAGGCTCCCGCCGGTTCGGCGGGGGCCTCTTCGTTTTTGACAAGACGGGAGGTTGTCGTGCATCCCACGCGCACGGGCGCAGCCATCGTTCTCGATACGCTCGAGAGCCTTGGCGTCGAGACGGTCTTCGGGTATCCGGGCGGCGCGATCATGCCGCTTTACGATGCACTCTACGACCATCGCATGCGCCACGTGCTTGTACGGCACGAAGCGGCCGCGATTTTCGCAGCAAGCGGCTATGCGCGATCGACCGGACGAACCGGCGTGTGCATCGCGACGTCGGGGCCTGGTGCGACGAATTTAGTGACCGGCATCGTCGATGCGATGATGGACAACGTGCCGCTCGTCGCCCTCACCGGCCAAGTTCGCACCACGGTGATGGGGACCGATGCGTTCCAAGAGGTCGACGTTGCGGCCATTACGCACGCCGTCACCAAACGCAACGTCGTCGTGCGCTCGATCGATCGGATCGAGCCGGCGATTCGCGCAGCATTTCGGCTGGCAAGCGGTCCGCGTCCGGGTCCGGTGCTCGTCGATCTTCCCACCGACGTGCTCCGCGCTGTAAGCGAAAGCGTTGCGCAAATACACGTCGATCACGAGCGCACGGAGCGCAAACCCCTTGCCGATCCGCGGTCGCTCGATGCAGCGGTTTCTGCACTGCAGGGCGCAAAGCGCCCAGTGCTGATCGTCGGCGGCGGCGCGCGCTGGTCGGGAGCGACAGCCGTGTTTCGCGCGGTTGCGTCGCGTATCGGCGCGCCGATTGCGGCAACGCTGCATGGTCTGGGATGCGCGCATCACGACGACCCGGCATTCCTCGGCATGCTCGGCATGCACGGATGGAAGCGTGCCAATCTCGCCGTTGCCAACGCCGACGTGATCGTCGCGCTCGGGATGCGTTTCGACGATCGCGTTACCGGCGATCCGGCAAAGTTCGCGCCGAACGCGCACACAATTATCCACGCCGATATCGACGCAAGCGAATTCAACAAAGTCGTTCGTGCGCAGATCCCGCTCCACGGCGACCTTCGCGAGACACTCGTGGCGCTCGACCATCGCCTCGCGCGGGTAACGTTGCCGTCGTTCGCGGATTGGCGAGCGCAGGCGTGCGCGCAGGACGAACAGCTGCCGCGCGACGATGCGCGCGACGAGCATCTTTCGGCCACTGATTTTCTCGACGCGCTGCTGGCCGCACTTCCTGCCGATGCGATCGTCACTACGGACGTAGGTCAGCATCAGATGTGGGCGGCGCAGCGCGTTCGAGCAAATCATCCGCAGCACTTCTTGACCTCGGGCGGCCTTGGTTCGATGGGTTTCGGCTTGCCCGCAGCGATCGGCGCGCAAATGGCGCACCCGGATCGCATGGTGGTCGCTATCGTCGGTGACGGCGGATTCCAGATGTCGATGGCGGAGCTGGCGACGCTGCGTCGTCACGAGCTGCCGGTGAAGATCGTGCTGCTCGACAACCGCAACCTGGGCATGGTGCGTCAGTGGCAAGAGCTGTTCTACAACGCGCGCTACTCCGCAACCAGTTTGCCCGACAACCCCGAGTTTACGACGATCGCGCGCGCGTACGGTATCGAAGCGCGCATCGTCGATCACGCGAGCGCGATCGGCGGTGCAGTCGCGCGCTTACTCGAGTCGCCCGGCCCGATGCTGCTCCATTGCGCCTGCTATCCGCACGAGAACGTATGGCCGATCATCCCGTCCGGGAAGAGCGTCGACGATTTGCTCGAGGCGATTCCCGCGTGAGAACCGTCACCGCAACCGACGGACGCATGCTCGCGCGGATCATTCATCTCGCGCACCGTTTCGGCTGCACGTATACCAAAGTTGCCTCCGAGCGCAACGGCGCCGCATACCACATGGAGCTGGCCTTTGCCGGTCCCGGCGACGCGCTGCGCCGGCTCGATGCCCACATTACCAAACTGCTCGACGACGACGGGGAGACCATGGAATGAACGCCCTCTACGACCACGACACGAACCAGAACGCGCTCAAACGCAAGACGATCGCGATCGTCGGCTACGGCAGCCAAGGGCGAGCGCACGCGCTCAACCTGCATGAATCCGGATATCGCGTCGTCGTCGGTCTGCGCGATGGTTCATCCTCGTTCGAGCAGGCTCGACGCGACGGACTCGACACGCAAAGCGTCGAGAACGCCGTTTCGATCGCCGACGTGGTGATGGTTCTCGCTCCGGACGAAGAGCACGGTGCGCTCTATATGCGCCAGATACACGAGCATCTCAATCCCGGAACGTATCTTGCGTTCGCGCATGGTTTTTCGATTCACTTCGGGACCGTCGTTCCATCAAAGACCATCAACGTGTTCATGGTCGCGCCCAAAGGACCGGGATCGCTCGTGCGCACGGAATACGAAGCCGGACGTGGCGTTCCGGTGCTCGTTGCCGTCCATCAAGATTTCAGCGGCGATACGCGCGAGGTTGCGCTGGCGTATGCGGCCGGCATCGGCGGCGGGCGCGCGGGCATTCTCGAGACCACGTTTCGCGAGGAAACGGAAACCGATCTTTTCGGCGAGCAAGCCGTGCTCTGCGGCGGTCTCACCTCGCTCATCAAAGCCGGTTTTGAAACGCTCACCGAGGCCGGCTACGCGCCCGAGATGGCCTATTTCGAGTGCATGCACGAGATGAAGCTCATCGTCGATCTGCTCTACGCGCGCGGCGTGGAAGGCATGCGCGACGGCATCAGCAACACCGCGCAGTTCGGCGACTATACGCGCGGGCCGCGCGTGATCGGCGAAGAGTCGAAGGCGGCGATGCGTCAGATTCTCAGCGAGATTCGCAGCGGCGCATTCGCGCAAGAGTGGGTTGCCGAGCATGCCGCGGGCAAACCGCGCTTCAACGATTACAAACACGAATCCGACGCCCACCCGATCGAGAGCGTCGGCGAGCGCTTGCGCGGTCTCATGCCGTGGATGCGCCAGCCGGTCGCAGACGCAGCAGCAGCTCAAAGCTATTCCGATGAGGACATGAAGTTCCGAGTATGCTGAGTCACACGCTCACGCAAGGCGCAACGCGTGCGGCAGCGCGCGCGATGTTCAAAGCCAACGGCTTTACCGACGACGACTTGCGCAAGCCGCTGGTCGGGATCGCAAATACGTGGGTCGAGACGATGCCATGCGGTTATCACTTGCGTGAGTTGGCAGAGCACGTCAAAGCCGGCGTGCGCGCAGCAGGCGGCACGCCGATGGAATTCAACACCATCGCGATCAGCGACGGAATCACGATGGGCACGCAGGGGATGAAAGGCTCGCTCGTAAGCCGCGAGGTCATCGCCGATTCGATCGAGCTGGTCGGCCGCTCACATTATTTCGATGCGATGGTGGGTCTGGTTGGCTGCGACAAGACGATTCCCGGCACCGCAATGGCGTTTGCACGCTTGAACGTACCGTCGGTCATCATTTACGGCGGGTCGATCGCGCCCGGCATCGTCGACGGCAAAGAAATCACGATCGTCGACGTGTTCGAAGCGATCGGCGCACACGCGCGCGGTGCGATCGACGACGCGCAACTCAAGAAGACTGAAGATCGTGCCTGTCCGGGGCCGGGGGCGTGCGGCGGGCAATACACCGCCAACACGATGGCAATGGCGCTCGAGTATTTGGGCCTTTCGCCGATCGGCAGCGCGAGCCCGGGCGCGACGTCGCTGCGCCGCGCGCAGTGGGCGCACGATGCGGGAACGATTGTCATGGAGCTGCTCGAGAAAAACGTGCGTCCGCGAGACGTGTTGACGCGTGCGTCGTTTCTGAACGCGATCGCGGCGGCGGCCGCCACGGGCGGTTCGACCAACAGCGTGCTGCACTTGCTCGCCATCGCGCACGAAGCCGGAGCACAGCTCTCGATCGACGACTTCGATAGCATCAGCGCTCGCACGCCGATCATCGCCGATCTGCGTCCGGGGGGACGTTTCGTGGCGCTCGACGTCGACGCAGCCGGCGGTACGCAACTGCTGGCCAGACGGCTTGCAGACGGACATCTCGTCGACGCATCGGTGATCACCGCAACGGGTCGCACGTTTGCGCAGGAAGTTGAAAGCGCCGTAGAGACGCCGGGACAAGCGGTAATCGCGACCGCCGAACGTCCGTTCAAGCCGCATGGCGGGCTGGTAATCCTCAAGGGCAATCTCGCGCCGGAGGGCGCCGTCGTAAAGATCGCCGGTTCGGAGCGGCTCTATCATCGCGGACCGGCGCGCGTTTTCGCATCCGAAGAGGCGGCGATGCAAGCGATTCTCGACGACGCGATCGTGCCAAACGACGTCGTCGTCATCGCATACGAAGGCCCCAAGGGCGGCCCCGGTATGCGCGAGATGCTTAGTGTTACCGGTGCAATCGTCGGCGCGGGGCTCGGCGAAAGCGTCGCGCTCGTCACCGATGGCCGCTTCAGCGGTGGCACGCACGGCTTGATGATCGGACACGTCGCGCCCGAGGCGGCAGTCGGCGGACCGATCGCCGCCGTGCGCGATGGTGATGAGATCGTCATCGACGTCGAAGGGCGCACGCTCGATCTCGCGGTCGCACCGGCGGTTATCGCCGAGCGTTTACGCGGGTGGAGCCCTCGCGAACCCGTCTTTCGCGGAGGCGTCTTTGCAAAATATGCTGCGACGGTCGCCTCGGCGGCGCGCGGCGCGGTTACCACCACGCAGGTCTGTCCATGATTGCCAGGGCTGCAGCGCGCGAGCAGATGTGGTTCGATGGAGAAGTCGTCGACGCCGATGACATCGCGGTACGCCCGTTCACGCACGCGTTGCACTACGGGTCCGGCGTCTTCGAAGGCATCCGTGCCTACGAGACGCGCCGCGGCACGGGCGTGTTTCGCGTGCGCGACCACTTGCGGCGGTTCTTTGTGTCTGCCGGCGTTTACGGACTGCGGATCGAGTATGACGAACACACGCTCGCACGCGCGATCTTCGCTACGCTGCGCGCGAACGCGTTCACGTCGGGATACATTCGGCCGCTGGCTCATTTCGGCGAGAAGGGTATCTCACTCGCGCCGAAGTTTCATTGTCCAACGCACGTGCTCGTGGCGCTCAAGCCGCTCACCGGCTCGCTGATCGGAGAAGCAGGCAGGGTTTGCGTCACCATGTCGCCGTGGCAGAAAACGCCGTCGCGATCGATGCCCTCCACCGTCAAAGCGTGCGGGCACTACATGAATTCGATTCTTGCGCTGCAGGATGCGCAGCACCGAGGCTTCGACGAGGCGATTCTGCTCAACGACCGCGGCGACGTCGCGGAAGGCACCGGCGAGAATATATTCGTGGTCAAGAACGGACGCTTACGAACGAACGATGCGAGCGCCGACGTGCTCGAGGGAATCACCCAAGCTACGGTGATCCAGCTCGCACGCGACTACGGCATCGCCGTAGAGATCGGCCCGATCGCGCCGGCCGATCTGTTTGAAGCCGACGAGCTGTTTTTTACCGGCACAGCCGCGGAAGTGATGCCGATCCTCCAAATCGACGAGTATCAGCTGCCGCCTTCACGGCCGATCTCGGATGCAGTGCGCAGCGCTTACGAGCGCGCCGTTCGCGGAGCGGATCCGCGTCACGCACATTGGGTCGAATACACCGCTTGAGCGCTCCGCGAGGGATAGCGATGAATACCGTAGAGATCTTCGACACGACGCTGCGCGACGGCGAACAGTCGCCGGGCGCTGCCATGACGGCGTCGACGCGACTGCGGATCGCGCGCATGCTCGACGAGTCCGGCGTCGACACGATCGAAGCCGGATTTCCAATCTCAAACGAGATCGCGAGGACCAGCGTCCCGGAGATCGCGCGCGCCGTGCGCAATGCGCGCGTAGCCGCGCTCGCGCGCTGCACTGAAGAGGACGTCGATGCGGCCGCATCGGCCCTCGCGGGTGCTCGCCGGCCGCGAATCCACGTCTTCATCGCCACCTCGCGTCTGCACTTGGAGCGCAAGCTCGGAATCACGCCGCAGCAGGCCGTCGAGATGACCTCGCACGCGGTACGCCGCGCGCGCATGCGCTGTGACGACGTGGAATTCTCGGCTGAAGACGCGACGCGTTCGGAGCCTGAATTTCTGTCGGAAATTTTCACGGCCGCGCTCGCAGCGGGTGCACGCACGCTCAACGTACCCGACACCGTCGGATACACGACGCCTTCGGAGATGCATGCCCTGATCGTCTACCTGCGCGATCACGTCGCGGGCATCGAGAATGCGGCGCTCAGCGTCCACACCCACGACGATCTTGGCATGGCGACAGCGAATGCGCTCGCCGCAGTACGCGCCGGAGCGCGCCAAGTCGAATGCACCATCAACGGCATCGGCGAGCGCGCCGGTAACTGCGCGCTGGAAGAGATCGTGGTTGCACTGCGAACGCGAGCCGATCTCTTCGACTGCGACACGCGATTCGATACCCGCCGCCTGCAACAGCTCTCACGAACGGTTTCGCGCGGTACCCGCATGCCGGTCCAGAAGAACAAGGCGGTTGTTGGTGAGAACGCGTTCGCGCACGAATCGGGCATTCACCAAGACGGCGTGTTGAAGGAGCGCTCGACCTACGAAATCGTCGATCCACGTTCGGTTGGACGCTCGACGACGCTCACTCTGGGGCGAAATTCCGGTCGGCACGCGCTCTTCGCACGCGCTCGCGCGCTGGGTCTGGAATTCGACGAGCAGGGCCGGCGGCAGTTTGCGCGCGATTTCGATCGGCTCGCTGCACGACGCGCGAGCATCGGCGATCCAGAGTTGATTGCGCTCGCAGCCGCGTGCGCCCGCCCGGGGGAGCGCGCATCGTGAGCGGAACGTATTTCGACGCCCTCTGGGAGTCACACGTGGTTGAAGCGCTGCCCGACGGCAACGATCTGCTCTTCATCGACCGCGTCGTCGCGCACGAGATCACGACTCCGCCCGGTGCAGCGCAAATCGAGCGCGAGTTCGAGGACATGCTGTACGATCCGAGCGCGATCGTCGCCGTCAACGATCATGTTTCTCCAGCCAATGACGCGGCGACCGCGCTGCAAGCGCGGCATCTGCGCAGGTGGGCGAAACGCCACGGGATTCGTTTGTTCGACGTCGGCGACAACGGCATCTGTCACGTGCTCGTGCCCGAGCGCGGATTCGTGCGTCCCGGTATGACGCTGTGCTGCGGCGATAGCCATACCTGCACGCTCGGCGCATTTGGAGCGATCGCATTCGGCGTCGGCACTACGGCGCAAGCTGGCGCGATGCTTGCCGGATGCGTTGTCGTGAAGCGGCCGAACGTGATGCGCATACGTATCGACGGCAACCTTCGCGCACCGGCAACCGCGAAAGACGTCGCGCTCACCGTGGTGCGAACGCTCGGTGCGGACGGCGGGCGTGGATGTGCGCTCGAATACTGCGGCACCGCCGTCGATGCAATGTCGATGGGCGAGCGGATGACGCTGTGCAACATGGCGATCGAGGCGGGCGCAACCACGGGCTTGATCCGGCCCGACGGCGTTACGCGCGCCTACCTGCGCGAGCTCGGCGAAGCGTTCGCGGGCGAGGCGAATTGGTACGACTACGATTGCGACGGCACGTACGCAAAGACGATAGAGATCGACGCTTCCGAAATCGTCCCGCTCGTAACGTGGGGAACCAGTCCGGCGCAATCAATTCCGCTCGGCGCGCTCGTTCCGGAAAACGCGAACGCCGAGTCGGCGGCGTACATGGACGTCACCGGCGGCGAAGCCCTCGAAGAACTCGATATCGATCAAGTCTTCATCGGATCGTGCACGAACTCACGCTTGCACGATCTGCGTGCTGCCGCGCGGGTGCTGCGCGGACGTCGCGTGAGCGTTCCGACCATCGTTACGCCGGGATCGCAGGCCGTCAAACGCGCCGCCGAGAGCGAGGGGCTGCACGATGTCTTTCAAGATGCCGGCGCGCTCTGGACGCACTCGTCGTGCGGACCATGTCTTGGGATGTCGATGGGCGTGCTTGCAAAAGGCATGCGTTGCGTCTCGACCTCGAATCGCAACTTTCCGGGCCGCATGGGAGCCGGCGGGCGCGTCCATCTTGCCTCGCCAATCGTTGCCGCCGCCTCGGCCGTGCTGGGCCATATTCCCAAGCCGGCCGAACTCGAGCAACTTGCCGGAGATGCCGTATGCGCATAACAGGCAACGTGCTCTCGATGCCGTTCGATAACATCGACACGGATCAGATCATCCCGGCCGTCCATCTCACCGTCATCGAGCCGGGCGAGCTCGGAGCGCACGTGTTCACGGGTCACGCGCAGCTCGCGTCCCGGTTGCAAGCAGCACCGCAGGCCTGCGTCGTCGTGGCTGGCGCGGATTTCGGCTGCGGAAGCTCGCGCGAACATGCGGTTTGGGCGCTGCGCGAGCGAGGCTTTCGTGCCGTCATCGCGCCGAGTTTCGCGCGAATCTTCTCGGAGAACGCCTACAACAACGGCGTCGTTCCGATCGTGCTGACGCCGAGCGAAGTGCAAGCATGCGCGGCATGCGAATCGGTCGAGATCGACGTCGAGCGTGAGACGGTCACGACCGATCGCGGTGAACGCTTCTCCTTCCGCCTCGATCCGCTACGCAAAACGTTCTTGGCCGGAGGTGGTTACCTCAACTACGTGCACGCGAAGATTCCGGCGATAAGGGCTTGGGCGGCGGCGCGCGTTTCGCTACGGGATAGCAACCGCCTCTAAGTGCAACAGACCCGCGGCAGCGTGCGAATCGCTGGGCTCGAGCCGGATGGTATGACGGCCGGCCGTCGGCCAGCACCACGCGAAGAGCACCGGATCGTCGTCGGGCATCGATTGATTTTCCCACAGGCCGGTACGGTCGAACGTTTCAACACCATCGATGAACACGCGCAGGTGATTACCGGCCCATCGCCGGCCGATGCTGCCGATCAATGCAACGCCTGAACCGTCGATCGAAAACGTTGCAGGCAATGCGGTGATCGGAGCACCGACGACGCGATCGGCGCTCCACTGATCGCGCAAGGGAACGGTACCGCTTGGATCAAGCTGCGCCGCCGCGATTTCGAGCGCGAGCCCGCCGTTACTCTCCCAAATCGTGCTCGCCGCTTGCGACGGACCGTCAAAGAACCGCGAGAACGATCCGTCGGCTGCGCGAGACGAAACCGCCGCGGCCGCGTTGCGCTCGATCCACGCCGCCGCGAACGGCTGACGCTCTTGCACGGCAAGGTCGTACATCGCCTCGACCAGCGGCTCGACCACGTCGTTCTCGCCCTGCACGTCGGCGAATACGCCGCGAGCGTCGGAGAGCTGCGTATCGACGGCTGCTGCCGTCGCGAGCGCTTCAGACTGGAAGTGTTGGCCGCCGGTTATCCGCCAGAGCGTGATGCCGCTCCAAATCATGTCGCCGTTCACCGAAGCGAAGAAACGGTGCGGAACCTGGGTGCACGAGCTACCGTCGTCGATCACGTGAACCGAGTACAGCGACACTTGCGGGTCGAGGAAGTACTTGCGCGCGTCCGCATAACCGGCGAGGGCCGAGGCAAGAAAGCGCGGTTCGTGCGTCGCCTGATAGAGCAGCAAGGCAGCTTTCACCGCGTTGGCCAGCGTCTCGAGCGTCTTCACATTGTTCGTCGACGGTTGGGGTAACTGAAACGGCACGACCGGGCACGCGCCCAAGCGAAAGACGCGCGATTGTTCGACGAAGTCGAAGGCGGCTTGGGCAAGGGCCAGCGCGCGCGGGTCGCGCGTGACCGCGTATTCGCGCATCAACGTGACCGCATCCCATTCCGGCGTGTCGCTCCACGACGGACATCCTGCATTCGTACAGGGCGCTGGATAGTGCGGAGCCGTTGCCAGCAACCGCGACATGACGGTTTGAATCTGCGGATCGTGCGTCTGGGTCCACCGCATGTAGAGCGCGTCGGTCGCCGAGTCGACTCCCCAGTCGGTGTTGGACGTCGCGCATGCGTGCTGATCGCAATAGCGCCAGTATCCCTGCCCGTTGTAATAGACGTCGAGCAAAGTGGCTGTCGCTTGCACGCCAAAATCTGCGAAGGTCGCCGGTGCTTCAAGAGCTCCGGCGTACACGGGGACATTACATAGTAGAACAACTGTCAGCACAAGCGCGCCGACGCGGATGAGAAAGCGCATTAAGATCTACAATCGGAACGCCGTTTCCAGTCCTACAGTTCCCATGACGTAATCGGTGGGATGAGTGGCGCCAGGAAGCCCGAGCCCGGCTCCCTAAACATCGGATGAATTTCAGCTGCAGAGGAGGGCCCCATGCCCCTTTCCCGTCGCTCGTTCGTTGCCGGCGTCGCCTGTGGCGCAGGCGGCCTGATGCTCCCAGCTCGAGTGCGCGCGGCGAACGCCGGTCCGTATGCGCCAAACGTCGGATCGCTGATGACGCATCGCGTTCCATCCTGGTACAACGACGCGAAGTTCGGGATCTTCATTCATTGGGGCGCGTACTCAGTGCCCGCTTACGGTGGCCCCGATAACGCGGCCGAGTGGTATTGGGAGTATCTCACGCATCCCAAGATCGACAAGGGCGTGGTCTACGATCATCACCGCAAGGTCTGGGGTGAAAACTTCGCCTACGACCAGTTCATCCCGATGTTCAAGGCCGAGCACTACGATCCGGTCGCGTGGGTGAAGTTCATCGAAGCTGCCGGCGCCAAATATTTCGTGCTCACGAGCAAACATCACGAAGGCTTCGCCAACTTTCATACGACGGTAAGCAATCGCAATGCGTTGCTGATGGGTCCGAAGCGCGATCTGCTCGGCGATCTCTTCGCTGCAGCGCGAACGCACACAAAACTCAAGTGCGGCTCGTACTACTCGATCGGCGAATTCTTCAATCCGGCCGCGGGAGCCCCACCGTATAACAGTTACACGCACGCAACGGTACCCTACACCGGATACATTCCCGTCGACAACTACGTCGACGATTTCATGCATCCGCAAATGAAGGAGCTGATCGACCACTACCATCCCGACGTGCTCTGGGGAGACGGCGAGTGGTTCTTCGCGCCGCAAGGCAAAGAGGACGCCTACTGGCACAACGAAGCGATTATCGCCTATTACTACAACCAGGCCGCAAGCCGAGGTCAGGACGTCGTCGTCAACAATCGCTTCTTCATCCTCTCGCCGGGCAGTACGTCGGAGGATCGCGGAGGTGCCTGGGGCGACTTCGGCACACCGGAGCAAACCACGCTCAAAGCGCTGCAAACCAAAAAATGGGAAACGTGCCAAACGTTTGCGGGATCGTGGGGGTACAATACCGCCGAGCCGATCTCGCGTTACAAGACGCCGGGAACGATCGTTCGTCTTCTCGTCGATGCCGTAAGCAAGAACGGAAATTTACTCTTCAATATCGGTCCGATGCACGATGGCCTAATCCCGCAAATCATGCAAGACCGGCTGCTCGAAGTCGGAAGGTGGCTCGCGATCAACGGCGAGGCGATCTACGGCACGACCTATTGGACGCAGGCCGAAGACGGCAACGTTCGCTTCACCACAAAGCCCGGCAAATTTTTTATGACGGCGCTCGACTGGCCGGGAGAAACGCTCACACTCTCTGCGCCGGTTCCGATTGCAGATGATACCAAAGTTCGACTACTCGGGTCGGATGGTCCGCCGATCGCGTGGAAGCGCGACGGCAATGCAATCGTGTTTGCGATGCCGCAGGCGGGACCCGCCTCGACGGCTAGCAAAAACGCGTACGTCTTCGCCTTCGATCTTACGCAGGCATGATCGCGCCGGCACCGCCGGCATTGGCCGCAGCCACCGCCGTACGCGCTACGCACGACGGAATCGTGATCCGCTCCGGTGCGGATGTGCTCGAACTCGAAACGATCGAGCCAAACGTCTTGCGAGTCCATTTGCTTGTCGACGGGAAGTCGACGCCGCGTACGCTGGTCGTCGATCCGGACGCGCACTGGCCGGGTGCTCGAGCGCAAGTCGACGTCGCTACGAATCCAATGACGATTTCCACCGATTCGATGATCGTAAAAGTAGCGCGGAATCCGGTGCGGATCGAGATCGACGACGCGGCGGGAAAGGCTCTGTTGCGCGAACCGGCGGAAGGCGGAATTCTCCCGCATGCGATTCGCTTCGAATATACGGACGCCGGGCCGTTTTATGGAATCGAAAACGTTAGCTTGCCCGGCTTGAACGTCGATCGCCGGCAGGACATCCGTAATGGAATCGCGCGCAGCGGCGGCTCGATCCGCGCGGGCCAGCAGGGCGACGGCGGCGCGCCGCTGGCATACACGAGGAGCTACGGATTGCTCGTCGACTCGGATGGCGGCGAGATCGATCCGTCGGACGGCACGATCGATTTCGAGCACGATTCAAGGCCCGACGTGGAGTTCTTCGCGATCGTGGGTGCGCCGAAAGCGCTGATGCACGCCGTCGCCGATATTAGCGGGCATCCGCCGATGATGCCAAAATGGTCGCTCGGATTCATGAACAGCCAATGGGGTTCAACCGAAAGCGAAGTCGACTCGATCGTCGACGAGTACCGCGCCCGCAAGATTCCGCTCGACGCGTTCATACTGGATTTTGACTGGAAAGCATGGGGCGAAGACGACTACGGCGAGTGGCGCTGGAACAGCACGCACGGCGCCGGCAACGTCAGCCCGGATAAGTTTCCGGACGGCGCATCCGGTGCGTTCGCTCGTGAACTCGCCGGCAAAGGCGTAAAGCTGGTCGGCATCTTCAAGCCGAGAATCCTGCTGAAAAATGCCGCCGGTTCGACCGATGCAGCGGCATCGTATGCCTACGCCCACGACCTATTCTTCACGTGGGAGACGCCATACAACGAATACTTCTCGAACCGGCCTGCGCTCGACATCGACTTTTCGAAGCCGCTCGCCCGCTCGTGGTTCTGGCAACACATGGTGCCTTCGTACGACGCAGGCATCATCGGGTTCTGGAACGACGAAGCCGACGCGCGGGGCGACCTCTACTTTCCGAACCTGCAATTCACGAATATGGAGCGCGCCATGTACGACGGCGCGCGATCCCATGCCGACCGTCGCGTTTTTTCGCTCAACCGGAATTTCTATTTGGGCGCGCAGCGATATGCGTACGGCGAGTGGTCCGGAGATCTGGAAACGAGTTTCGATGCGATGCGCGAACAGGCGATTCGCATGCTCAGCGCGCTCGACTTGGGCGAGCCGCACTGGTCGATGGATACAGGCGGGTTCCTCGGGCACCCGAGTCCGGAGAACTACGCGCGCTGGATGGAATTTGCGGCGTTCGTGCCGATCATGCGCGTGCACGGAACGTATGGTGAGAAGCGCCAGCCCTGGGTCTATGGTCCGCAAGCGCAGGCCGACGCAAAGGCCGCGATCGAGCTGCGCTATCGGCTAATTCCTTATCTCTATTCGTGCGAGTGGGCGGCGCATGAAACCGGCGTTGGCATCGCGCGCCCGCTGACATGGGAGTTTCCCGACGACGACAACGCGCCATGGCAAACCGACGAATGGATGGTCGGCGACGCGCTGCTCGTTGCACCGGTGTTCGGCGAGGGACAAGCACATCGTAGCATCTATCTTCCGAAGGGCACCTGGTTCGACTACAGCCGAGGCGACCGATACGACGGCGGCAAGACGATCGTGTACGGCGTCGATCCGAACACTTGGTCGGATATTCCGTTGTTCGTTCGCGAAGGCAGCATCATTGCGACACAGGACGTGGAGCAGTACGTCGACGAGCGTCCGATTACGACCGTCTATCTCGACGTCTTCCCCTCGCGCAGCCAAGCGGCGTTCGACTACTACGACGACGACGGCGTAACGTATGACTACGAAAAGGGCGCCTACTACGAGCAGGATATTAGCGCGGCAGACTTCGCCTCAGGCGTTCGGGTTGAACTCAGCGCGCCGCAAGGAACGTATCGCCCCGCACTGCAGACGTATCAGATCCGTCTGCACGGAACCGCCGCGCGCTCGGTAACCATCGACGGCGCGACGTCGCGAGCGTGGTCCACGGGGAAAGACCGTTTCGGTGCCGTAACCACGGTAACGGTCGATGCACGAACGGCTCATACGATCGTAGGATTACCATGAAACCTAAACGCGTCGTCATCCCGAGCGGAGGTGCGAAGAGCCGTAGTCGAGAGACGCTTTTGTCATGGTGAGCGTAGGCGCATCGCGCCGGAGTCGAACCATCGAGGTGCACCATTGCGGCGGTCCCTCGACTACGCGCCTGCGGCGCTACGCTCGGGGTGACAGCTTGTCCAACACTGTGGCGGTCCCTCGACTACGCGCCTGCGGCGCTACGCTCGGGATGACACAGCGCTATGCTCGGGACGAGAGCTTGTCATGGTGAGCGTAGGCGCATCGCGCCGGAGTCGAACCATCGAGGTGCA
>Ga0153924_1001114_pt1 | contig 14652 bp, 16 predicted proteins | sample TSNJ008MetaG_FD_104709 | JGI IMG/M metagenome (GOLD analysis project Ga0153924, IMG submission 104709) | Attine ant fungus gardens microbial communities from New Jersey, USA - TSNJ008 MetaG | ecosystem: Host-associated > Fungi > Mycelium > Unclassified | place: USA: New Jersey, Wharton State...
CGCAGGGCGAGAAAGGCGAAACCGGAGCTGCCGGTGCAACGGGTGCCGACGGAGCCGACGGGCCGCAGGGCGAGAAAGGCGAAACCGGAGCAACCGGGGCAACTGGGGCAACCGGAGCCACGGGCGCAACGGGCCCAACGGGCACAACGGGTCCGACGGGAGCCACAGGTGGATCAGTTCCCTTTACTCTGTACCATGCAAATCTTTCTTTGGACGGCACTATGCTGGAAGTCCCTGTTGGGAATATTTATTATAGCGTGCGGCAAAATGGTTCTACTGATTTAAGACTGTATATAAGACCAATTGTCCCCGGTACGCAGATTCTTATTGATTGGAAGCGCTCTTCTCAATATGACGATTCAGGCGTTAACAGCAACCCCATTTTGACTAATTCTATACTCTCAGAAGAGGTAAATGTTGACGATGTAATATATACGTTATCAAGAGAAATGCACAGAACCTGGATTCGTCAGCAAGATCCGGATACCAATAATTGGTCCTTGCACGAAGTGAATCTCTTTGCTTCCGGTAATTCCACTGCTCCCCCTACTCCCGTTGCTCCTAGGTCAAGGGTAACTGTTTGGGTCTATGAGATTTACAAAGATATTCCACTCCCATAAGGAACGCATGATGTGATGTGCTTGTTTTCTTTAAATAAGCGCACCTACCGGACCGGCAGGTCCCATAGCTAAGCTACAACTACGTATCCGCACGAGGCGGAATGATTTCAATCAGAAACTGCGGGACAGGAATATACCTCCCCGCGGTCGACCAAATAAATTTGAAGGGTGATCAATAATATGTCATTACCAGAATTTGCAACCGGCACTACCCTCTCACGGGAGGACGCCATCAACCAGATTATCTCATCCATTGCCATGGAGGAGCTCGGCATAAGCCATATCATCAACGCCGAGGGAGAAAAATTACAGTTTGTATTGGGCACAATCCCGGGCTTAACCGGTCCTGCCGCAACGATTGAGGATGTACTCAAAGTAAATGAAAGCGTCCGGGCCGTGTTGCAGAGCGCGGCGGAGAGCCAGTCTCTTTTAAGAAACAAACTGCAAAACGCGCTTGCATCGGCCGTATTGACCGGCCCAACGGGCCCCATCGGCTCTACCGGGGCGACCGGCCCGGCAACCATTAGTGTAGGCGATGTCACGGGCCTTGATCCTGGTGAGGATCCCACCGTTGAAGGCACATGGAGCGAACAGAATCTCACATTGGATTTCGGCATCCCGAGAGGCGAACCCGGCGCGGTCGGGGCGGCCGGCGCAACCGGGGCTACAGGGCCCACCGGATTGGCCGAGTTGGCTGCCTATGGCACTTTTGTGTCCACCGGGACTCAGAGCCATACCACTGGCACTTCTGTCGCTTTGAACGCCCCCCTGGGTACGGTTCTAGGTATGACCCACAACGCTGGTGACGCCACAGTCAGCGTTACTGGTCCTGGCGTATACCGCATCGACTACAGAGTTTCTACAACAACGGGGACGGACACCGATGCCGTGATATCACTGGTGCGTAACACTCAAATCGTCCCCAACAGCGGCATAGTAACTGGGGAAGCAATAGGTGAAGTTTCCGGCGTTGCCATCATAACGCTAGACGCAAACGACAGCATAGCCATCGGCACCTCCGCGTCCGCGGTCACCTTGCCCGCCGGAACCAGCGCATTCCTGGAAATTATTCGGATTGCATAGCCGCCTTATGGTAACACAAATCAGGAGCGCCGGCGCTGGAAACGTCCGGCGGTCTGATATCGTCAAATGATTCGGTAGCGCTTCATGTAATTTGGATAGTCCCAGTTCTTTTTGATCTTCATTTTGGATAGAATGGCAGATTAAGGTTTTCCTAAAACAATGGGGTCTGCGGGTCCGACTGGCCCGGCAACCATCGCTGTAGGCGCAGTCACGGCCCTTGAGCCCGGCCAGACGCCCACCGTTGTAAACACAGGAACCGCCCGGGATGCCATATTGGAGTTTGGTACCCCGAGAGGCGCAACCAGCGCACCGGAGCAGCGTTACAGGGCTGCGCCGGGGCCAGCACGGTGGCCGTCAGGATATGAAGTATTCTCACAAATAAAATCTCACTGGGCAATCGGTACAGACACAGGGATTGGCAAGCCGCCAGTCCCTGTGTCCGCGCCAGTGATAAGAAGAACGCATTCGGTCGTATCTGGAACAAATCAAAAACCCTTACTGTTATCGCTGTGGGGAGATGATGATTCGTGCTTCTTTTGCGGATACAAGAGAGACATTAAAGGATCACATGAAGCGATATCTCCGCCTTCCATTATGGGATAGGGGATGAGATCAATGCCCCTCCAATGTATGCTCACTTTTAAGCTTTCTAAACCACACATAGGACATAACAGTAGGCACAATTACCATTACCGCTACAATCACCATTAGGGTGATAAACAGCGCATATTCCCGAAGGAAAAACGCAATTACAAACGTCAGCAAACCTCCGAAGAAAAACAGATACCCCCCCAGCCTGTGAGTTTTATTCCACACCTCAGTGTTGGACAATGCCCAAGGTGTTCTGATGCCGACAAAGAAATTGCTCTTAACCTTCGGCATCATATTTCCAATGAATATGAATAGCAGTCCGCAGGCGGCGACAATCACAAATTCCACCGAAAATTTCCCCGGATTCAAGCTTTCCGAAATGACAAGCGCTACCAAACCCAGCATAAATATCATCATGAATAGAGCAAATCCGTCATAAAGCCCTCTGAATTTTCCATAGTTTTTCTTGCGGGGGTCGATTTTCGGAAGGAGCATGAGCATTACCGCCAAAACAGGTGAAATACCTGACAACCACCACAAGGTTGTTTTGCTTCCGTACGATATTTCTCCGTTAAAGCCCCAGTTTGTGGGAATCTGGTCGGGAATCCGGTGGTACATAACCGCTACCAGTATCAGCGGAGCTATGGCAAACATCCACATAACGATTCTAGTCTTACTCACTTTTTTCATCTTTACTACCCCCTTGCAATCCGGCTACCCAGCCAAGCATTTCTTCTATCATAGTCATACTCAGCTCATAATGAATATATTTACCCTTTTTTTCATCAGTTATCAATCCCGCCTCTTTTAGCACCGACAGATGGTGGGAAATCGTTGCTGGGGTCATGTCAAACTTATCCGAAATTTCACCTGCGGTCAGGGAACCCCGCTTCAGGAGATTCAGGATTTCCCGCCGTGTAGGGTCGGAAAGAGCCTTGAATGTATCCCCGATACCCAATGCCGTCACCCCCAATGTTATTTAGATGTTCATCTAAATATATGGTAACATAGGACCTCATGTGTGTCAAGTACACTTTGATGAATTTCTAAATGTGTTTTACTTGTACCATTTTTGGATATCCGAGGGCGAGAGCTTTAGCGATTTGCCCGTGAGCCATTGGGCCTATGTAGCACTCAACGCTGCAATAATAACGCATCTTTATCGGATGGAGAGGGAACAATTGACTTTCCCCACCATTAATAATTATGTCTACCGCTTTTTTAACATTTTTTTAACAACGCTGTATTATGCTCATTGCAAAGATGGCTATAGCATATGGAAGGGGCAACCAACTATGATTCACATTCTGGTCCTCGAAGATGATATACAGCTCAATCGGATTGTCTGCTCCCGTCTTGGCAATGGCGGCTACAACGTGATCAGCTGCACCACGGCCATAGAGGCCTTCGACCAGATGGTCGATAATATGATCGACTTAATCATCTCGGATATTATGATGCCTGGGATGGACGGCTTCGAGTTCGCTTCCCATATCAGGGAGCAGGATAAGACCATCCCCATCCTGTTTATGACGGCGCGTGATGACATTTCCGCCAAGCAAAAGGGTTTCCGGCTTGGTGTGGATGACTATATGGTAAAGCCCATCGACATGGATGAGCTGCTGCTTCGTGTCGGCGCGCTGCTCCGGCGCGCCAATATCGCCAGCGATAAGAAGCTGACCATCGGCGATTTTGTTATGGACGCTGACGAGATGACGACCTATCTTGGCGGTGAGGAAATCCCGCTGACCGTCAAGGAATTCAATATCCTCTTTAAGCTCCTCAGCTATCCCAAGAAAACATTTACCCGCAATCAGCTTATGGATGAGTTCTGGGGAATGGACACTGACCGGGCGCCGCGCAGCATCGATGTTTATATCAATAAGCTGCGGGATAAGTTCGGGATATGCGAGAGCTTTGAAATCCTGACGGTGCATGGCTTGGGCTATAAGGCGGTAATAAAATGAAAGCTGAAGGAGCCGCAGTGAAAAGCCGGAAGCGCGATGAACGCATTACGAACCGGCGGACATGGCTAGTAGAAGGAATCGCGATGTTCGTCATTTTGCTTTTGGTCAATGGCTCGCAGATTCTTATCTACCAGTCTGTATTAGGAATTGAGGAATCATTTCGCAATCTTCTTGTGCCTGAGATCATTGGCTTCCTGCTCTTTGTTGCGGCAGTCCTTTGTGTAATGATGATGATCGGGCGGAACATTGTTTATGAGAAACCCATCGAGGATCTCGGCAACGCGGCCCGGCAAATCGCTGCCGGGGACTTTTCGGTCCGCCTGCCTGTCAGGCACGGCAAAAAGAAAGATCGTCTGGATATTCTGAATGAAGACTTTAATACAATGGCGGAAGAGCTGGCCAGCACCGAAACGCTGAAAACCGACTTTGTCGCCAATGTATCACACGAAATCCGAACCCCTCTGGCGGTCATCCACAATTATGCGGATGCGCTGAAAAAAGAGAGCCTTCCCCCTCAGGGGCTTGAATATCTTGAAACCATCAAGGCTGCTTCAATTAACATGTCCCGGATGGTCAGCAATCTCCTGCAGCTGAGCAGCCTGGAAAACAAGGAGATATTGCCCGAGCCGGTGCTATATAACCTGAGCGAGCAGCTCACCCTGTGCGCTCTTAACTATTCCGAGAAATGGGAGGCAAAAGGAATCGCGTTTGAGGCGGATATTGACGAGGAGGTCTACGGGTGCTATGACAGGTATGTCCTTGAAATCGTGTGGAACAACCTGATGGACAACGCAATTAAGTTCACAGCGCCGGGCGGGTCAATTAAAATCAGTCTGAAAGCTGAAAATGGTTATGCCGTTGCCGCGTTTCAAGATACCGGCTGCGGAATTGATGGGGAGACCGGAAAGCACATCTTTACAAGTTCTATCAGGGCGACCCTTCTCATTCCCAGGAGGGCAGCGGCCTGGGCCTCGCCCTTGTCCACAAAATCATTGAGCTGTGTGAAGGCGGGATAACGGTTGACAGCCAGCCGGGTCAAGGCTCAACATTCACTGTATATTTGAACATATGATGATTCAATTCAATACAGATTAAGCCAGCGGCGAGACGCCGGTGGCTTTGTTGCGTGCAAAACGAACAGAGGATAAGGGACTATTCCCTCATCCTCTGTTCTATAACGCTACAACGGCTTTCATGCCAACAGCCGATGCGCCTTTTCACATACTTCATACAATTCATCATACTTCTGCTCTATGAAGGGCGTCACCTGCTCCGTTGTGGTTTTGGTGATCCTCGTATAGCAGAAATACGGGAGCGCCCATCCGGCTGTGGCGGGGATTGCGAGGATTATGCCTAATGGTATCATTCCGGCGATAAAGGCAAGCACGGCGCCGGCCAAGGCGGCAAGACCAAGCACACCTATGCTGTACGCCACGATCGAGGACTTCAGAGTTTTCGATTTTTCCATGGTCTCGATCTCTTTGATGCAGGCGTCAAAATTCCGTTGAAGCCTGGTAAGCTCCACCTTATTCAGGATCTTGCGGTCACGCTTGAAGCTGAGCGATATGGCAGGCGTCCCGGAAAGCGGCCTGACGTTGAGCGCCACGGATGGCACCCCGGGAAGCGGAGTGGATTTACCTTCAAAACGCCAACCGAAGTTCTCATAGCAGTCTATATAGGTCTGCGACATGCGCAGGCTGACGGTGACGTCCATGTAATCGTAGCCTACAATAGTTCTCCTGTCATTGATATGTTCATTCATTATGGTACTCCTTTTCGCTTGATAGACATATTGTACCGCGGATTTGTTTGAATCTTGTTTGGTATGGATATACCGGATGTAAAAAGTTGAGGCTACTATCCTTTTCAGTTGTAAAATAGACATCAGCCTTTCGGCAACGTCACTGTGAAGGCAGTCCCTTCTCCGGGGACGCTGGATACGGAAATCGTCCCGCCACAGCGTTCAACCACTCTATGCACAAGGGCAAGCCCCAGCCCGTTTCCCTGGGTTGCGCGTGAGGTATCACCCTGATAAAATTGATCAAAGATATGCTTCCTAACCTCATCGCTCATCCCGCAGCCGGTGTCGGTAATCCGCACGGTTACGCATTCTTCATCGGAGGCTTGCCGCATCTCTATGCATCCGCCCGGATCTGTGAATTTCAGAGCGTTGGATAGGAGATTGTTCCACACAATGTCCAACATGCTCCTGTCTGCCCGGATCAGCACCCTGTCCTCCATATCGGTAATGAATTTGATCTCTTTTTTCTCTAACTGCTCGTCAAACTGCAAAACGCAGTCACACAGCCGACTGCATAAATCATAAGGTTCTGTAGACGGAATAATCTCCTGATGCTCCAATTGATTGAGCTTGAGGATATTGGTGATCATATCGGTCAGGCGCTGTGCCGCTCCAATGATCGTGTCGCAGTATTCTACACGCTCTTCGGTACTGAGTTCTTTTCTTCTCATAAGCTGAGCGTAGTTCTGTACAACAGCAATTGGGGTCTTCAGCTCGTGAGACACGTTTGCAATGAAGTCATTTTTCAGCGTTTCAATGCTGCCCAGCTCCTCCACCATCTTATTGAAGTCCGTGAACATGATATCCACATAGTCGTATTTTGGGGCCGTGTGAAGCGGTTCCAGGTAGACCGAAAAATCACCCTCGGCCACCTGTTTTGCCGCTTCACCAATTTTTCGCATGGGGCGGTCATATGCCTGGGCGCGTTGTGTGTTGATTGACATGCAGAAAGCAAAAGAAACAAGACCCCAATAGATCAGCGTTATCACAATGTATTTTGTGGGCAGCGGATTACCCTGGTACATACCGAATAGGAAGGGCTGACAAGAGGCAAGGACTGTAAGCACACTAAAGGTCGCAACATATTCCTTCCACGAGACGTGCTTGGCCTTTACCCGCGCGTTGGGTCGACTATCTTTAGTTAAGTTCATTTTATAACCGCCTTATAATCGAATGAGCCGAGGTTCGCGCGAATGCTTGCATTCGCATGACCGAGGCGATTGAAGATTTCAAAGCCGTATTACGGCTTTATACCCCAAGCCGTGAACGGTAACTATTTTGAACTCATCGCAGCCGGAGAATTTTTCTCTTATCTTTGTGATAATCAGATCAACGGCTCTGAGGCTTGTCTCACTGTCCGCGCTCCAGAACTCCTCAATCAGTTTTTGCCGGGAAAAAGCCATGTTGGGATGTGAAAGCAGCTTGAACAGAATATTGAACTCCTTGACGGTGAGATTTATATCTTCTCCGCCGACCATGGCGCTCATAGCATCTGAGTCAAGCACAAGACCGCCCACGGTGATCAGCCTATCATTGAAGACCTTAGCTCTGCGCAGAAGCGCCCCGACCCTCAGAACGAGTTCGTCCAAATTGATTGGTTTGACCATATAATCATCCACGCCAACATGAAAGCCTTTCTCCATGGACACAATATCATCCCGGGCGGTCATAAACAAGATGGGCATTTCCGCATCCATGTCGCGGACGGTTTCCGCAAACTCGAAGCCGTCTATTTCCGGCATCATGATGTCCGATATGATCATACTGAATTTCGTGGCGTACATGGTATCATAGGCGTCATTTGCATTCGGGCAGCCCATGGCGTTGTATCCCTTTTCATTTAAGTAGCTGCAGACCGCCTGATTTAGTTTTATATCGTCTTCTACCACTAAGATATTGACCATAATGACCTCCCCCTACGTCCTAAATATATACTAACACCTTCTTGTAACACACTGATGTTTGAGAATTGTTAAAATACTTCTTAATATTTATTAAAACAGTTTGAGAAACTGTTTTAATAAATGCGCATCGGCCCGCTCTGCGGGTCGGCGCTGAAATTTTAAGGCCGTGGGCCGGGGACGGCCCACATGGCCAATTAATAATATTGCCTTCGGCAATATTATTAATTCCATATCGCGACAGAGCTTGGCAGCCTAATCAATAGTATAAATCTTCCCGATTTGCATGGAGCTAAATCGGGAAGATTTTTTGGCATTCATTAATCTGCTTATGCCAGCATGGCGTGCGCCTGCTCGCAGGTTCCGTGAATGATCTCAAACTGTTCCTGGAGCATCGGTTCCAGCTGAGCCTTTTTCCTGCGGCCGATTCTGCTGTTGGCCAGGAAACCGATGCCCCATCCGGCAACGCCAATGATGGTAAAAGCAACGCCCAGAGGGGTGCTTGCCGAGATGAAATTATATACGGCCAGGGCGAGGAAGCCGGTACCCACGATGCCGAGGCCGAGCGCGGTTCCCATCGTCTGGGCGGAGCCCTTCTTTTGCAGATGGTCGATGGCGGTGATCGCATCCTCACACTGGCCCTGCAAAATATCCAGCTTCTGCTTGTTGCACAGCCGGCTGTCCCTTTTGAACTTCAGCGTTACGATATCCACATCCGCGGGTTTGCCGGTCTGCACGGAAACGTGAGGCACGTTGGCCGTGTTCCCGGTGTAGGTGGTGTTAGGCGCTTGGTGAACGCCATACTCGTACTGCTCCACGAGAGACCAGCCGAAGTTGCGGTAGCAGTCCTCATACAGGGGTACGGAATCACGCGTTACGTTGATGTTTTTGTACTCATACGCCACGAAACCTTTGTTTTCAGAATTGCTGTTCATAATCATTCTCCTTTTAAATTGATGTTAGGCTTTGCGCCTCTGCTTTTTTTGCTGAGCGATGTATCTTTGTGCTTCGCTTCACTTCATGACGGAATCATACGACCCTTTTGTTTTCCGATTGTCGGTTTCTTGTTAAAAAAATATTAAAAGCAAACATTATTTTTTCGAAACAAGCGTATCTTGTCCCTCCCAGTTAAGGCAGCGCAAAAAGAAAGACCGCGTAAAGCTTCTCACGCGGGACTGCGCAGCGCTTCTGAGGGATCAGCCCGAACGTAAGACTGGGCAGCAAACCTTTTTTCGATTTAACATTTTTTAAACATTATTTTATCATCTTATAGATAAACGGGCGATAAAATACAGTCATCAAGCATGAACCACAAAAACTTGCGTGGATTATTTTATGGAGGTAGTATCAATGAAAAAGAATAATTTTGTATCACTCGTGATGGGAACCATCGGCGGCATCCTGTTTGCAATCGGAATGTGCATGTGCTTGCTGCCGGAGTGGAACGCTTTCAATCAGGGCATCGTTGTCGCCTGTATCGGCATCGTAGTTCTCCTGGCCATGCTGGTCGTGCGCAGGAAGATGCAGGGCAAGCCGGCCATCCAGCTCAACGCAAAAGCAATCGGAACCGTAGTCTTCGGTGTGGTTGGCGCCTTGGTATTAGGCGTTGGCATGTGCATGACTATGGTATGGGAGAGCCTGATGATTCCCGGTATCCTCGTTGGCTGTGTCGGAATCGTTCTGCTGCTGTGCCTGATTCCCGTTGTCAAGGGGATCCAATAACAGACATCGGTGTAATATGCCTCCAAGACGGTGCAACCTTCCTATGGGGCACCGTCTTGGCGTATTGAAAGACTTAGGCACTTTTTATCGGCTATGCTATAGCATGTAAGAAGCAATGCGGCAGCATGCTGCCGGGCACCGTGAAGCTGAGGGAGAGATGAGATGGAACCGTTTAAGAGGGCTCTGCTGCGATTCCTTCGCCCAAAGACGATTTGGATTGTATTGCTTACGATAGCCGCGGCAGTATCGCTTGTTTTTATCTTTACTACGACCTGGTATGAGACCCCGGCTGCCTACATCGTCTATGTATTCTCCGCATATGCCATGGTTGTTCTTGCTTTTCGCGTGCCGAAGTTGGTGAAAGAAGCAAAGGAATTAATTCATAGCAATCAGCACAGCAGGCGGTATGTGACAGACACTCCGTTCAGGACCATGATTTCACTCTATTTTTCATTGGCAGTCAACCTCGTCTTTGCTATTTTTAAGCTGGTTACGGCAATTATTTACGGTTCCTTTTGGTTTGGGGCCGTGGGCGTGTATTATATCATCCTGTGTGTGGTCCGCGTTTTTCTTCTGCGGCATCTGCGCAGCGGCGACTATGACCTGCAGCAGGAGCTGCGCGCGTTCCGCAACTGCGGCATCTTTCTCTTTGTTCTTAACATCACCCTGACCGGAGTTGCCTACCAGATGGTCCACCAGGGGATGGGATATGAATACCCCGGAACAATGATTTATGCGGTTGCATCTTACGCTTTCTACTGCCTCACCATGTCAATTATCAACACGGCAAAATATCGCAAGCTGGACGCCCCCCTTTTGTCGGCATCGAAAGCAATCAATCTCGCAACAGCATTGGTGGCAATTTTTACGCTCCAGACCGCTATGTTTGCCGCATTTGGTGCGGATATGGACGAGCGGATGAAGTTCATCATGAATACCGCGACAGGCAGCGCCGTTTGTCTGATCATCTTTGTGATGGGCGTACTCATGGTGGTTCGCGCAAACCGGAAACTCAAATCAATCAAAGCTGAAAATAAGTAATCTCACTCAGCATATAAAATTGATTTTCATAAGGCCGAGCTCCCGTGGCCTCAACCTTTTCACAAATAAATAAAGACATACAGAATGGAGATGAAACAGGTATGATCAGACTTCCTACATTAAGTATTGGAGATTTGACAGCGCAGCTTCCGATCGTTCAGGGCGGAATGGGCGTTGGTATCTCAGGCCCATCCCTGGCCGTTGCGGTGGCCAACGAGGGAGGCATCGGTGTCTTGTCTTCCGCCGGTATGGGCATTGACGCTCCCGGCTATAAGGATGAGCCGATAGCTGTCAGCGCAAACACGCTTAAGGCTGAGATACATGAAGTCCGGAAGAAAACAAATGGCATTGTCGGCGTGAATATTATGGTGGCCACGTCCAATTTTGCCGATATGGTTCAGGCTGCTATTGATGCGGAGATAGACCTCATATTCGCTGGCGCCGGGCTGCCCCTTGACTTACCAAAATATCTTAGGGAAGGCAGTAAAACAAAACTGGTGCCCATTGTATCCTCCGCAAGAGCGGCAACGCTCATCCTTCGCAAATGGACCTCTACATATAGCTACATCCCTGACGCGTTTGTCGTTGAGGGACCTCTGGCCGGCGGCCACCTGGGCTTCAAGAAAGAGCAGATTCATGACCCCGAATACTCGCTGCAAAAACTGGTGCCGCAGGTGCTTGAAGCATGCAGGCCCTTTGAGGAGGCCTCGGGCAAAAAAATCCCCGTCATAGCAGCTGGCGGAATTTATTCCGGTTGTGATATCTATGAATTTATGGAACTGGGCGCCTCTGGTATTCAGATGGGGACGCGGTTCGTGACGACTGAAGAGTGCGATGCTTCGGCCCAGTTTAAAGACAGCTATCTTCAGTGCCGTGAAGAGGATATTATGATCATCGACAGCCCGGTCGGCATGCCGGGACGCGCAATCCGCAATTCTTTTTTGGCAGCCGTTGAAAAAGGCGCACAGCATCCGGAGGGTTGCCCGTTCCAGTGCATTCGAACCTGTGATATTACTAAAGCTCCGTACTGTATCGCTATGGCGTTACTGAACGCCAAGAAGGGCAACATGGAGCGCGGCTTTGCATTTGCCGGACAAAACGCATATCAGGCAGACAGAATCATATCAGTACCAGAGCTCATGGCGGAGATAAAACAGGAATACATGGACAGTGTCTATCAATACATGGACTATCCTGTAGCCGCAAGCGTATCGCAGCTCGACATTTCTATAGGAAACGAAAGGTAGATTATGCAGAAAATAAAGATCATCGTTGATTCACCATGCGACATCCCGGATGACGACCTGACCAGATATGACATTGAAATGGTCGGTGTCCCGATTTATGTGGATGGAAAGGGCTATGTAGAGCGAGAGAGCTTTTCGTGTCAGGAGTTTTATCCCATTCTGGAGCATGCACATGACTTACCAACAACGAGCCGCGTCCCGATCGGAGTGCTTGCTGAGAAGTACCGCAAGAATTGGGACGAGGGCTGCACAGACATTATCGTCATCACGATGAACGCCGGCGGCTCCAGCACCCATGAGTCGGCGCAAATGGCCGCAAAACTCTTTTTCTCCGATACCCCAGAAGCGGTCGGAACCCTTTCAATTCATATCGTTGACAGCATGACCTATTCGATGGGATATGGATACCCGGCTGTGCGGGCAGCCGCCATGATACAGGAAGGCAATTCCACCGAAGAAATCCTGGAATACCTGAGCGATATATTCAGCCGGATTGAAATTTTACTGGTCTGCTACACCCTGGAGTATGCGAAGAGATCCGGCCGCATCACCGCGGCGGCCGCAGTGGTGGGCGATATGCTGAGCGTACGCCCGATTATTGCCATGATCGGCGGGACAACAGAGATCACTTCGAAAGTACGCGGCAATAAGAAAGCGATACAGAAGCTGCTTGATACATATCATGAACGGCGGGTCAGCCCTGATGAACATGTACTTACCGCCAGCGCCGCCATCGATGAATATGGACAGGAGTTAAAAAAGCAGCTGGAGCAGGAATTAGGGCGAGATATCCCGCATTATAAAATAGGCGCGGCAATTACGATCAACGCCGGGCCGCGCATGGCCGCACTGTGCTATTTGGGTTGCAAAAGAGAACGGGATGAGAGCAAACAGCCCTCAGTAATAACCTACAATGGCATAACCGGTTCTGAGATGGCTAAAAAACAGGTTTGTCTTGCGCATGACTGTTCCAATGAAATAGCTTGAATCATACGGAAGGGGGCGTTTCCATGGAGGCATGCCTGCGATACTCAAAACGGGAAGAGATTTTTAATGCTGCCAGTCATGGGCTGGGCGTCTTATTGGCAATCGCCGGCAGTGTAATTATGCTTGTGTATGCGACCCGGCTGGGCAGCCCGGTAAGTGTCGTTTCCGCTTCTATATATGGGCTTACCCTGATAACCATGTATACGATGAGTACACTCTATCACGCCATCTCCCATTACCGGGCAAAGCAGGTTCTGCAAATCTTTGACCACTCAAGCATTTACCTGCTGATCGCCGGCTGCTATACGCCTGTTACTTTAGTTCTTTTGGGCGGCACACCCAAGGCGCTGGCGTTATTAGCCGCGGTCTGGGTGGCAGCAATCATCGGCGTTATCCTCAACGCGGTGGACATGACCCGTTTCAAGCGGATAGGTATGATGCTGTATTTGCTGATGGGCTGGGCAGCCCTGCTGCTAATCTGGGATATCGTGACGCTGTTCGAAACGGCGGGGACCGTGCTGCTAATCGCCGGCGGACTGACCTATACAGTTGGCGTGATATTCTATAAAATGAAACGCATCAAATATATGCACGGTGTCTGGCACTTGTTTGTGCTGGCGGGCAGCATTCTCCATTATCTGTGTATTCTTCGGTACGTTATTCTTGCCTGACACCAAAAATAATGGCCAAAAAAATGATAAAAACCGCGATGTTCTGCGCCTATAACATTATTCATACATCAGCTTATCGATATGAATAAGCCTGGCATGATCTAGACCGCCCCCCTAAACGGACATTGTGAGAAAAAGCCTCCTGTTGTAGGATAACTACGACAGGAGGTTTTGGTATGTCAGGGAACAAAGGAATGAAGCAGGACTCCGTAAGCATGAGGACAAACATCAAAGAAGAACACGAATCGGGAAGATCGGTGCGGGAATCGAGCCGTGACTATGGAATCAGCCGATCGTCAGTTTTTAGGCAGTAATCTGCTTGTCTCCTGCGGCACAACCCGCGCATTTTCCGCTGCAGCGCCAGAGTTCATCGGCCGTTTCCGCCCAGTTTTTTGCCGCATCACGGCACTTGTCCGTCAGTTCATGCACATCCTCGGGATTCTGCAGATCGGTGGAGTGCGCGCCGGAGCGTTCGACCATATCCACAAGCGAGTCGGGATTGTCCAAGAGCGGGCAAGGGCGCAGGTGATTATCGTTGAACGGCTGTCTGTCATGATAGGCCATAAAGAGCGGCGACTGTAGCGCTTCCAGAATCGTTTTCTCATAGATGCTCGAATCCGAATAATGAATAAACGCGCAGGGCTCTATATCGCCGTTTGCGTTGATGTGCAGATACTTCTTGCCGCCGGCAAGACAGCCATCGGAGTATTCGCCATCGTTCCAGAAGTCCATGGCGAACAACGGCTTGGTCGAGCGGAACTCGCGGACCTTTTCATACATGAACGCGCGCTGCTCATCGTTGGCCATCAGCTCCGGTACAGCATCTTTGCCGATGGGCATGTAAGTGAACAACCAGCATTACTTTTACGCCTCATATAGAAAACGGCAAGCACTAGTGGTGCCCCCCGTCAATAGGACAATGAAAAAACAAAAAGATTTTGTGTTGCTGCTCTTCGGAAATGAAGGGCAGCAATCATGTTATGCCGCCAGAGCAAAATGTTGGTGAAACTCCATCGGCGCC
>Ga0153924_1001115_pt1 | contig 14651 bp, 14 predicted proteins | sample TSNJ008MetaG_FD_104709 | JGI IMG/M metagenome (GOLD analysis project Ga0153924, IMG submission 104709) | Attine ant fungus gardens microbial communities from New Jersey, USA - TSNJ008 MetaG | ecosystem: Host-associated > Fungi > Mycelium > Unclassified | place: USA: New Jersey, Wharton State...
AACGCCGCCCCTTGTCATCCCGAGCGTAGCGCAGCGAAGTCGAGGGACCGCCTGATATGCCGTGCTTCGACTCCGCGCCTCCGGCGCTACGCTCAGCATGACAAAGGTGCTTCGACTCCGCGCCTTCGGCGCCACGCTCAGCATGACAAAGGTGCTTCGACTCCGCGCCTTCGGCGCTACGCTCAGCACGACAAGAGCGGGGGCTAAGCTCAGCCGAACCAGTTCACAAAAGACCGCGTGATTTGATGCGCAGGTATTCGTCGATTGCGGCGACGGAGAGCTTTGCGGCGGGAACGTCGATGACGACCAGACCGGCGCGTTGCAGCGTGCGTGCGGCAACGGCTCGTTCAAGCGAGAGGCCCAAAGCAACGTCGATGCGATAGGCGTCGTCGACGCTCTGTGGTACGCGAGCGAGCGTCTCGCTCACTGCGGCGTCATTCATGAAGATGCAGAGCACCACGTTGCGCTTAGCCAACGAACCCAGCTCTGCCAGCACGGCGCTCTGCGCGACCGGATCGATCACGTCGGTAAAGAACGCGATCAGACTGCGCCGGTGCAGGTGCGAGCGCACGTACGTAAATGCGCGCGCGTAGTCGGATTCCTCGAAGCGCGGCTCGACGTCGCAGAGGGCATCGGCCAGCGCGCGCACCGACTCGGCCGTCGAACGCGGCGCACGTGCAACCAGGATCTTTTCTGCAAAGGCGACGACACCAACGCGATCGCTCGCAAGCGAAGCGATCGATGCAAGCGAGAGACCCGCCGTGACCGCATAATCGAGTTTGCGCTGCTCGCCGATCCGCGCCGTCATCAAGCGTCCGCAATCGAGCAAGAGCATCACATCCTGGCTGCGCTCGACTTCGCGTTGCACGACCATCAGCTTGCCGCGCCGCGCGGTCGCCTTCCAGTCGATCGACCGAAACGCATCGCCGCTTGCGTAATCGCGCACGCTTTCGAATTCCGTGCCTGCGCCGCGCAGCCGAATGCGGCGCAAGCCCGCCTCGATCAAGCGGTTTCGAACCTGCAGCGAGCCGTAGCGCTCGACGGCGGAGAGATCCGGATAGACGCGGATCGCTTCGGGTGCATCGATTACGGTACGCCGGCGAATCAAGCCGAGACCGGTTTCGCACCACACATACATGCGCGAGAACGCGTCGCTGCCGCGTGCAACCGGCAGCGCGGTGGCCGCCACCGTCGCGACGCTCCCCGCCGGAACGAGCGCGATCACCTCGTCTTCGCCTAGATCCAGCGTGCGCAGCGGCGCGTCGACCACGCCGACGCGCAGTGCGCGCGTCGACCGGTTCTCGATGGTGTAGCGCAATTCGGCGGTTCGACGCAGCGAAAAATGCGTTGGAAGCTCGCGCGTCACGTGCAACGATCGTGTCGTCGCCAGAAGCAAACCATCGACGAGCGTCGCGACTGCCAGCAGCACGCCGAGCGCGACGCCGAGCGGCGCGAAGATCGCAACGCCGGGCGAGCACGCGAGTACGACGGCGACCGCCGCGAGCCCCCACAGCGCTCGTGCCGAAAACCACAGCGGCAAATAGAAGCCACTACGCACGCGGCACGGTCACGCTAGCCAAGACCTCCGCAATCACCGACGCGGCCGTCGCGCCTTCGATCTCGGCTTCGGGCTGCACGATCAAACGGTGCGCAAGCACCGCTTCCGCGACCTCCTTCACGTCGTCGGGCGTTGCGAAGTCGCGGCCGTCGATCGCGGCGGCGGCCTGCGCCGCCACCAGCAGCGTTACCGCTGCGCGCGGCGATGCCCCAAGTGCTAGCTTGGGATGCGCGCGCGTCGCGTCCGCAATTGCGTAGACATATGCCTGCACTTCGGGCGCGACGTGAATTGCGCGTACGGCGTCTTGCGCTGCCACGATTTCGCTCGCGTTCGTGACCGCCGAAATGCCCGCAATCTCCAGCGCGCGCGAGTCGAATCCCGCCGCGACGCGCGAGAGCAGGTCGAGCTCCTGCGCCTGCTGCGGATATCCGGTTGCAATCTTGACGGTAAAGCGATCGAGCTGCGCCTCGGGCAGCGGATACGTGCCCTCGTACTCGATCGGGTTTTGCGTCGCGCACACGATGAACGGACGCGGAAGCGCGATCGGCGTCCCGTCGATCGTCACGCGACCTTCTTCCATCGCTTCCAGCAGCGCGGCTTGCGTCTTGGGCGGCGTACGGTTGACTTCGTCGGCAAGCACCACGCTCGCGTTGATTGGTCCCGGACGTACGCTAAAGGTAGCGCTCTGTGGATTGAACACCGAGGTGCCGACGACGTCCGAAGGCATGAGATCGGGCGTGAACTGGATGCGGCGGAACGGCAGTCCGAGCGCTGCGGCGAAAGCGCGCACTGCGAGCGTTTTGCCGGTACCGGGAACGCCTTCGATCAAGACGTGCCCGCGCGACAGCAGCGCTACCATCAGCCCGAACGTTACCCGCTCGCTCCCGACGACGGCGGTGCCCACCGCGGCGCGTAAGCGCTCGGCCAGCATGTGGACGGAGGAAGAATCGTTCACGCACGCTCCCTTCGAAGGTTGATGTAGATCGCAGCCGCGCGCAGGACGAGCGTACTGCTCGGCCGCGGAACGGCCGCCAGCTCTCGCAAATCGGGCGAGTTGGGAAAGGCGCGGGAGAAACGCTCGATTGCCGCTTGACCGGCATGTGCGCGTCGCAGCAAAGACGCCATCGAACGAACGTAATCCGAGGAATCACGATCGGCCGGCGGGTCGCGTGCGATCGGCGGAGCGAACCGAACGTTCGCGTCGATTAGCGCGAGCACCACCGCGATGGCCGCCAGCACGACAGCTGCGTGAACCGGAGGCGGCAGCACCGACCACAGCGATTGCGTGCTGTCGTAACCCTGCTGGTGCTCGTCGAACGCAACCAATCCTTTCCCCGCAACGGCACGATACACGTCGAGCGCGTTCGCCGGATGTTCGCTCAGCACGAGATTCGTGTACGCCTGCACGTCGAAGAAGCGCACGCGCGCCGACGGCTTCATGCCGAAGATCCGGCCGAACGCGATCACCGTACCGCCGCGTTTTGTCAACGCCGTCAAGCGCTTGAGATCGCTCGGATCGTAGATGACCGCCGGTTGCACGCCTCCGACCTGCGGAATGCTAGCCGCTACTGCTAGAACGCGCACCGCAGGATCCAGCGTACCGAGTGGCGCTTCCAAACGCGAGACCGGAATCGCTTCGGCGTGCAATACGTCGTAGAGCGCTCGATAACCGTTCGGTCCCGTATCGAACGTTGAATGCGTTGAGACCGGCCCTCCCGTCGATGCGAGCGCGAGCACCGTGAGCGCGGCTATCAGCACCACCAGCACGACGCTCTCGGCGATGCGCAGCTTCATGCCGCTGCGCTCGAAACGAGCTCGTCGTACGCAGCGCGCGCCGTGCGCCACGCTGCCTCGTCAACCGGTATTTCTGCGTACGCGGCCCGCGTGTACAGGCGCGCAATCTCGACGAATGCCGGCTCGAGCCGCCCGTCGCGTTCGTGCAGCGCGCGCCGCAACTCATTGACGGTAGCCGAGCGTTCGTCGCGCACGACGCCGCGCAGATCGAGCAGGGTCACCATCGCCATGAAGAGCGTGCGGATTGCGCGAGCATGGTCGCCGGCCTCCGCTGCGCGTGCGGCTGCCATCGCGAGCGCATGCGCGCTCCGCGCCGGCGCGATTGCGAACGCGCGCGCGCGCCGCGTGCGTTCGAGCTGCAACTGCATCAAAAGATGCGCGCCGATGGCGGCGATCGCAAGCATGCAGATAACGACAACCGCATCGCCAATCAGCGACGTGCCCTTCGGCCCGATGTTGACGTGGCGCTGGAGGAGCGTCAGCAAATCGTTCCAACGATCGGCAAGCCATCGCAGGAGCTGCAGAATCAGCGAGGGATGTGGGCGGGCCGTTGCTGCGTACAGATGGTACCGCCCCGGCACCGCCAGTTCGGCTCGAACCGCTCGCACGATATCGTGTGGCGGCGTCGCGGTCACGGAACGGCCGCTAGGCGTTCGACGTCGACTTCGAGGTCCAAACCTTCGGAGCGAGTTCGTACGTCGTAGTAATACACAGCAAGCACAATGGTGACGAACGCAGTCAGCATGGCATTGAGAACGGTTCCGAACGCCTCGTCGAGCGCCGTGCTGTGCAAATAGTAGATGATCGCCAATTCGATCGCTCCGGACACGATGAACGCGCCAATCTGCATGGCGATGCTCGCGAGACCGATCAGCAAAGCCTTCCAGAACTCACGCCGGTTGAAGATGCGCCGGAACGCCACACCGATCGCTTCGCCGGGATTCTTGTTCTCGATGGTCGTCGCATAGAGCGCGAACGCGCAGCAGATGAAGATCTGCATGAAGACCAGCAGCATCGCGATACCCAGGAGTAAGCCCAGGAGCATGACGACCAAGAATCCGAGCGCGGATCCGCGCAGAATCAAGCTGCCGATGACAACCGGAATAACTAGCCCAAACACCATTCCGACGTACACGCTAACCAGAATCAAGAATGAAAGAATCGCCGTGCCCAGCAGCGGCAACCAGCGGCTCAATACGCGTGCGAAGCCGACGGCATAGCTCGGTAGCCGGCCCGCGTAGATGGACGCCACTCCGACCGCCACGGCGTTATTGGTGAACGGCGCCAGAATGAGCGCCAAAAACGCGAGACCGAAAATCGCGCCGTACTCCTGCGCGGGGAACGGGAGCACCGGCGTCGCCGATGGGTGCGCAATCTGCTGCATCATTCGAGAGAAATCTGCCTGCGAGGGTTCGATGGTGAGGAAACGCAAAACCGCTAGAGGAGCGAGCAGCGTCAACACGATCAGCGTGAACACCACCAAGTGGCGCACGTAAATCGTGACCGAACGGTCGAAGATCTCACCGATCGTTAGCCCGCGCAGATCCATTGCGCCGCCGTTCTTGAGGATTCCGCGCCCTTCCTACAGTAGATAGAGCCCATGGAACTCGGAACGCTGCGCGCGATGTATCGCTATCCGGTCAAGAGTCTGCGCGGCCAGATGCTCGAGACGTGTACCGTCTCGGACAGCGGTCTCGAGGGCGACCGAACCGGCGCGCTCATCGCGGGCGACCAACACGCGCGCGCGGGCAAACCGTATCGTGGGAAAGAGGATAACCGGCTGCACCTGATCGACTCGGTTGCACAGGCGCTTGCCTTGGCTCCCCACGGGGCGCTGCACTACACGAGAGCCGACGGAGAGTCGCATTTCTTCGACGACGCGCCCATCTCGCTCATCATCGACCGTTGGCTCGACGGCGTTAGCGCGGACGTGGGTTACGCCGTCGAACACCAGCGCTTTCGACCGAACTTCTACGTGGAAGCCGCTCCCGATTTCTCGCTCGACGAAGCAATGCTCACCGGCCGAGAGCTCGCCCTCGGCGAGGTGACGCTCCGCGTGCGGTATCCGATCGAGCGATGTGTCGTACCCACATACGATTTGCTTAGCGGCAAAGCCGATCCGCGCATCTTGCGGTATCTCGCGCAATCCCGCTCGACGTGGATGGGAATTTACTGCGATGTGCCGCGCGCCGGAATCGTGCGAATCGGCGATTCGCTCGCTCTCATCGAGCGCTGAACGTCGCGCACGACTTCTTCGAGCGCGTCGATGTAGGCGAGAAAACGATCGCGTCCGGCCGGTGTGATGCGCACTAGCGTTTGCGGGCGTCCCGTACCGGTTCGCCGCTCGGTTTCGACGATCTGGTCTTCCGCAAGTGCGTGCAGATGACGGTTGAGATTTCCGTCGGTTAATCCGCACGCTTCCTGGAGTTGGGTGAACGAAATACCTTCAGGATGCGCGACGAGCGTCGAGCAAATCGCCAGGCGTCCGCGTTCGTGGAAAACGCGATCCAGCTCCGTCGCGCTCACGGATTCTCCCGCCGGTCGCGCGCGACCAGCACGCCGATGGCGATCTGTCCGAATCCAAAGCCGATCGGCAGCACCCACCAGGCCATCGCAAGCGCCGGCGGAGCAAACAGCAGCGCGATGCCGGCGATCAAGAACAAGGCTGCAATAGGGAGAACGTCGCGCGGAAGCATCGTGCGCGACGCGAAAAGGCCGACGCCATAGCAGCCGTACCAGACGCCGGGCAGGTACGAGAATGCACCCCGATTGAGCAGCGCCATCGTGATCGCGGCGCCGAGCGCAATGGCGGGGAGAATTGCCAGGCCGACGGTGCGCGTTTGCCAGCGATCGCGCGCGCTTGCGTCGCTGACGAACCAATGCGCGATCGCACCGTAGTTGACGACTGCCGCAGCCGTGCCGCAGACAAGCCAAATCGAGCAATAGATGCGGCCGTCATATCCGCCGTGTGGTGCCGGGACCAGCAGCGCTTGAAGAACCCCGGCAGCGATGGCAAAGCAGCCCGACGCGATTGCGGCCACGCCCGAGTAGCCGCGAAAGCGCTGCGTCATCGCGAGGCGCTCGCGGACTTCGGCGATATCGAGGAGGGCCCGCTCGAGATCCGTCATGCTCTACTTTGTAACACAAAGTCCCATAACGCGGCAACGCGGGCACTGACGGGTGTACATGAGCCGGCCTTGCGAAACAGGCTTCACGTTGGTCGAAACAATGGTCGGCGCCGCGATCGCCGCCGTGCTGCTCTGGGTCCTCGTCGCCGGAGCGGATCGTCTAGCGGCCTGGACTGCCGCCGCAAACCTGCGCGTGGTGGCGCAAGCCGGCTCATGGCGGCTTCTCGAGCGCCTTTCGAGCGAAGCAGCCAGCGTATGGGCTGTTTACGTGCCGCGCAACGATGTGCTCGGCGCGAGCAACACCGACGGCCACGAAGTCGACTTCTTTTCCGAAGACTCTTCGCACCGGCCGTACGTCTGGGCGTACAATTACGACGCGGCATCCAAAACCGTGACGCGCTACACCGCCGGTGCGAACGGCACGGTCACGCCCGGCGATACGATTGCCGACGTTGACGCATTCGTTGCCACATCGGTAACCGTCGCACAACTGAGCGAGCCATCGAGTCCCGCGTACGATCCGCTGTTCGCCGGAGCGCTTGCACCCGACGTTCCGTTTTCGTTTGCAGCGCAGCCCGCTGCAACCGGCGGTAATCGGCTGGTAGCGATACAACTAGACGCAAGCGGCGTCGTTCGCAACGTACTACTCGCAAGCGAAGATGCTCCAACCGCGTTCACCGTCGTTGTAAACTACACACCGTCACCCATGCCAATTGCAACGCCGACACCAACCCCGCTCGTAATGACAACGCCGTAGTTTGGCCGACCACGCGGGAAAACGGCCTATTGCAGCGCAGTAGTCGGCACCACAACGGGAGGGGCCGATGTTTACAGGACGAGTCGCTATCGTTACCGGGGGTACGCGCGGAATCGGGCTTGCCATCACCGAGATACTTGCGCAAGAAAAAGCGCACGTTGCTGCGGGATACAGCAAAGGCTCGACCGCTGCAGAAACCTGCGCGGAAAAACATCGCGCGCTGGGCATGTCGGTATCGACGCATCAGGGACGCGTCGATGATTTCGATGATTGCCGCCGCGTCGTCGACGAAGTACTCAAAACCTACGGACGCGTCGATTTTCTCATCAATAACGCCGGCATCACGCTCGATAAGACGCTGCGCAAGATGTCGGCCGAAGATTGGACGAACGTGATCAACGTCAATCTCTCCGGCGCGTTCAACATGACCAAAGCCGTGCTCGAGCACATGATCGAACGCGGGTCGGGACGCATCGTCAACATCAGCTCGGTGATCGGAGAAACCGGTAACATCGGCCAAGCGAACTATGCGGCGTCCAAAGCGGGTCTGTTCGGCTTCACCAAGTCGCTGGCGCTGGAGACCGCAAACAAGGGCATCACCGCCAACGCGGTGGCGCCCGGCTTTATTGCCACCGAAATGGTGTCCGCGATGCCCGAGGCGGCGCTGGCCAAGGTGGTCGACAAGATCCCGACCAAGCGTCTGGGCAAGCCCGAGGAGGTCGCCCGCGTGGTTAAGTTCCTCTGCGAGGACGATTCGGGGTACATCACCGGCGCCGCTTTCCACGTGAACGGCGGCCTCGATATGGCCTAGCGTAAAGAATTTAAAGTTTTCTTCACCGGACGCTAGGTAAGCGAAGCAGCGGGTACAAAGTACTGCGTATGCTATCCACCTCGACCTCGACTTCAGCCCCGTCGAGTACGCTTGCGCGCCTCGACAGCCGAGTAGCAATCGTAACCGGTGGTTCGCGCGGCATCGGAGGAGCGATCTCCGCCGCTCTTGCGGCCGACGGTGCGACCATCGCCGTCATCGGAATCCCGCTCGACCGCGAGCGCACCGACCTCTTGCGCGCATCGCTCAACGGTGCGGCCAAGCTCGTAGAGTTTTATGAAGCCGACGTTTCGGACCCGGCTGCCTGCCGGTCGGCGGTTGCGGCGGTCATCGCCGCGCACGGTAAAGTCGATATCCTTGTAAACAACGCGGGCATCACCAAGGATCACACGGCTCGCAAGATGACGGTAGACGAATGGCAAGCGGTTCTGGGTGTTAATCTCTCAGGACCGTTTTTTATGATCAAAGCCGTGCTCGATCACATGATCGAAAACCGCTACGGCCGCATCGTGAATATCAGCTCGGTGGTCGGCCACACGGGGAACTTCGGACAAGCGAACTACGCGGCAGCCAAAGCCGGTCTCCTGGGCTTGACCAAGACGCTCGCGCTCGAAACCGCGCGTCTGGGCATCACGGTGAACGCGGTGGCTCCCGGCTTCACGAACACCGAGATGGTCGCGGCCATGCCGAAAGCCGCCATCGACTTGGCCCGCAGCCGCACGCCGGTCGGTCGGCTTGCACAACCGTTTGAAATCGCGCGCGTCGTGCGCTTCCTGGTCGACGATAATTCCGGATTCATCACCGGTTCCACGTACGACGTCAACGGAGGCATGTACATGTGATGATCGGATCGGTACCGCTGGAAGAGTTTAGTTATGGCCTCGATCTCTCCGGTGCCGATCCGGCATCGCTGAACGATGCGCTGCGCACCGTTGCAATGGAGGTCATGAGCGATCCGCTGCGCATGACGACGATCGCAAGCGGTATGATGCTCGCCGAGCAAGGCGTCGCGATGAATGCACTGCGCCGGTTGCAGGGAGAAAACCCGGCGCCGGTCGTCGACGTCGGCAGCGACAAGCGTTTTAGCGATCCCGCGTGGACGACCAATCCATTCTTGATGTCGATGGTCGAAGAATATCTGGTGCGCCGGCAATACGCGCAGCAGATGATCGAGGCCTCGCGCCTTCCGGATAGCACCAAACGCAAAGCGCGCTTCGCGATGAGCATGATGATGGATGCGCTTGCGCCGAGCAATCTGCCGTGGCTCAATCCCTCGGTCATCAAAGAAGCCGTCGACACCGGCGGCGCGAGTTTGGTCAAGGGTTTGGCCGAGCTGCTCGACGACGTGGAGCACAACGGCGGATACCCCAAGCAAGTCGATTCCTCTGCGTTTACGCTGGGCGAAAACCTCGCGGCAACCGGGGGCGAAATCGTCTTTCGTAACGAGCTGATCGAGCTGATCGCGTATCATCCGCAAACGGAAACCGTCTACGAGCGGCCGATTTTGATGTCGCCGCCGTGGATCAACAAGTATTACATCATGGACCTTGCGCCCGGCCGTTCGTTCGTCGAATGGGCGGTTAAGCGCGGGCATCAAGTTTTCATGATCAGCTATCGCAATCCCGACGAAACGATGCGTGATTTCACGATGGACACGTATCTCGAGAAGGGATTGCTGGCCGCGCTCTCCGCCGTCGAACGCATTACCGGCGCACCACAAGTCAATCTCGCCGGATTATGCCTCGGCGGTACGATGGCGGTGCTGATGCTCGCCTACCTGGCCGCGAAAGGCCAGGAGCATCGTGTCGGTGCGATTGCGATCACCAATGCGATTCTCGATTTCGCCGAGCCCGGTGATTTGGGTGTGTTCACCGACGAAGCATCGATCGGCAAACTCGAAGCAAAGATGAAAGAGCGCGGATATCTCGACTCGAGCGAGATGGCCGGCACCTTCAACTGGATGCGCGCCAACGACTTGATTTGGAGCTACGTCGTCTCCAATTGGTACATGGGTAAGAAGCCGCCGGCGTTCGACATCCTCACCTGGAACGGTGACTCGACGCGCATGCCCGCAGCGATGCATTCGCAATATTTGCGCGCATGCTATTTGCACAATCTGCTCGTCATTCCCAGGGCATTCGTGCTCGACGGCGTGCCGATCGATTTGGGCGCTATTCAAACCCCGATGTACGTGCTGGGCGCGGAGGGTGACCACATCGCACCGTGGCGCACGACCTACGCCACCTCGCAATACGTCGGAGGCCCCGTGAAGTTCACGCGTACGAACTCCGGCCACATCGCCGGCATCTGCAATCCGCCGGGGAATCCGAAGGCCTGCTACTGGACCGCCGACCAGGTCGAACCGGGCGAAGATGCGGATGCTTGGCTTGCACGCTCGAATAAATACCAAGGCAGCTGGTGGGAAGACTGGGCGGCTTGGGCCCATGAGCATGGCGGAGCCCAGCGGGCTCCCTACCGCTTGCCCGCTGGTGAACCGGCGCCCGGCCGCTACGTCCGCAACGAGACGGCCGAACCGATCGATTTGACCAATTCCATGGCGCACGAGGCTAGCAACGCATGATGAACAACCGCGACCACCTCAAGGGCTTGGGTGAGTTCATTCGCACCCAGCGCGAGCTTGCGAATCTCTCGCTTAGGCAGCTCGCCGACCTTGCCAAGGTCTCGAACCCTTACCTCAGCCAAGTCGAACGTGGGCTCTACAAGCCCTCGGCCGAGGTCCTCAAGCAGATCGCGAGGGCGCTCCATCTCTCGGCGGAGACGTTCTACGCCCAGGCCGGCCTGTTGGACGACGACGTTCGCAAAGAGGCCAGTGACGCAGTCGAGTCGGCCGTCAAACTGGATCCTAGGCTGACGCCGGAGCAAAAGGATACGCTGATCCGGGTGTATCGAGGCTTCGTCGGCGACCGCTAAGACCGGCCCGCGAGTGACCTCGCAATTCTCAAAATTATTTAAAATTCTCAAGTATTGGGCGTCACAAAGGAAGCCTTAAGCTTCTTTTAAAATCACAGGAACTGACTTGCTGGGAATCACTTGAGCCAGCACGTTGCTTATCAACTGTGGAGGTCCAATGCGCTCTCGCATAATCGCAGCCGCCCTCACAGTCGCGTTTGGGCTCGTCTCCGTTGGTCCAGCCCTGGCAGCAGGTGGGCAATACGGAAACCTAAACGGCACGATTACGGATGCCGCAACACACGCTCCGATTGCCGGAGCGCATATTCTCGCGAAAGCGGGAAGCGGCTCGTATTCGGCGACGACTGATTCCAAGGGCTTTTTTACCATCCTCGGCATGAGCGTTGACTCATATACGGTCACCGTTACGTCCGAGAAATATGAGACGGTCAACATTCCCGGAGTGATCGTCTTCGGCGGCGAAACCGATACCATCGGTACGGTCGCACTCAAACCATCGTTAAAGACGATCGCGACGGTAACGTCACGGAGCGAATCCAGCGCTTTCCAACCAACCCAAACCATCGACTCCTACACCGTCAATCAAGCGCAGATTCAACAGTCGACCGGCTTTTCGAAGTCGACGAATGAGAATGCTGCGCTTCTTGCCGTTCCCGGTGTTACGTTGACGAACAACAACACCGTCATGGGCGGAACGGTCACGATTCGCGGCGGTGCGGCAGCCGAGGTCGGCTATCAATACGACGGCGTCTCGTTCAAGGAACCGTTCCTTGGCGGCAATGGCTCGTCCGGCCTGATGAACGGCGTCGGCACGATCCAAGTTGTCGAAGGCGCGGGCGACGCGACGCAAGGTGAAGTCGGCGCCGGTGTGATCAACATCATCCCCGCGCGCGGCGAAGGACCCGGAAGCGGCAACGTCACGCTCGCGGGCGGTGGCCCGAATTTCAGCCACCAACTCGAGTTCGACTACGGCTTCTCGACTCCCGACAATCGTTTCTCGGAAGAAGTCTCGTATAACGGGCAGCGTTTCGCGCCGTACAACGGCTACGCGTTCACACCGCTCAACGAGTACGGAAACTACTTTGCGACGATGTACGCATCGCAAGACCAGTTCACGAACAACTTCTTCTACAAGTTCGGCAAGAACTTGCGGCAGCAAGTCCAGGTGCTCTATACGAACGTTACACAGATTGGATGGGCCGGCGCTCTCGGCAGCGGCGGCGTGTACAATCAGAGTACGAACGGCGGAGCTCTGGTTTATTATCCGTACGATACCCTTACGCAAGGCCTCGAGTACGCGGTTACCGGCTACTCTCCCGCGCAATACGCAAGCCTCATCGGTCTCGCGCCGGGCGTTCCGAGCATCAATGCGGCTATCAGCACACCGCAACAGAACCTTTCGAACATCACGAATTTCCTCAAGGTCGAATACGACAACAATCTCTCGCCCACCACGTATTTAGCGGTGCGCTACTACAACTGGCTCGAGAACGAGAACACCGACGCCACGTATTCGGCGGGCCCGTGGCAGACCGGCCTCCCGGGTCTGACGACTCTGACCACGGTCGGTGGGCAAACGATCGGCGGTAGCATCGACATCGAGCATCAGTTCGGCGCAAATCTGACCGCAACGCTCGAGGGCCAGTACAACACACTGTATCCCGAATTCGATACGTACAATCCGCAGTACAGCCCCCTCGCGCTGCTCGGCACTGGTCTTACGAATCAGCCCGCCGCTGCAGATTGGCTACCGGGCGGTAACGTCTACGACTCCTTCTGCGGAACCACGCCATACAGCGGAACGGGCGCACTCCCGAGTTGCGACCCGCGTATTCCGACCTGGGGCATCAATTACAACAAAACAACGTTCCAAGATTGGGGCGCAGGTCTTCGGCTCCAGTACAATCCGTCGGACCGTCTGAAAGTCGACGTCGGTCTTCGCGACGAGGGACAAATTCGCCACTGGAACAGTCAGTTGATGTCGCTCGGTACGGGCGTACCGTCGACCGGCTATCTGGTGTCGAGTTGCGCGGCTTTCGCGGCAAATCCGGCCAACTACGCGCAATGCCCGACCGCTCCGATCACCAACCCGTTCGACGTGCCGGCCAACCTGTGGCTGACGGAGCCGACCGTGTTGCAACCGCGCGGTTCGCTTTCGTGGCAGATCGATCGCGACGATTCTCTGCGCTTAGGCTACGGCCGCTCGGCAGTCTTTGCAGACGCGCAAACCGGCGGAACGCCGTTCTATATGTACGGTCTTGCGACATACGCGAAGGTTCCGGCGAAAACCACGGCCGGCGTTCCCACATTGTGCGGATGGAACTCGGCCGCGTTCAACGCAGCGGTCTTCCCGTGCTCGACCTATGCCCAGCAACTCTACTGGGAAGGCGACAACTTAGAGGCACCGGACGCGGAAAATCTTCCGCCGGCCATCTACACCAACTATGACCTCAGCTACAACCACTTGTTCCCGAGTGGCTGGGGCATGCGCGTCACGCCGTTCCTCAAACTCGGCACGAGCTTGCCCACGTACTACCTGTTGAACCCCGTGCTGGGCATCTTCGCGATCTCGAACGCCGGTTTGAACAAGACCAGCGGCGTCGAGTTCGGTTTGACGACACCTCAACGGAATATCGGGCTCTCCGGGTTCTTCACGGCAACCTATCAGAACGTGCTGAGCAGCACACCGCCGTTTACAACAGCGGAAACCACGGTGCCGCTGAACAATCTCGCGACCCTTGCACTCGGTGACCTCTACCGCGCCGGCTACGTTTCGCCAGCCTCGATTCGCATCGGCGCCGTCGAAAACTTGAGAGACGGATGGAGCTTTAGCCCGCAACTCGAGTACAACATCGGCTATCCGTATAGCGTAGGCAACATGATTGCCGCATGTGTGGCGTTCAACCCAAACGGCACGTGTGCGCATTATCAGAACGTCACGCAGATCGACTTCGGACCGGGCATCACGTCGGGGCAGTCGAGCTTAGTTGGCGGATCTCCGGGCGCGAGCATATCGACCAACTACTACGATCCCGCGTACGCCGGCACCACGGATGCACCGAATATCGATGCAACGCGTGGCACGCCTGCGACGGCGGCAAACGGCGGCATTCTCTCGCACGGCAACTTGTCGGCGGATCTGACGATCGAATGGAAGCATCAAGGCAACACGTTCGGCGTGCAGTTGTTGAACTTGTTCGGAAATGCATGGGTCAACTCGGTTCCGGCAGTCAATCCGTGGTACCAGCCCGTGGCCACGGGCCTCTCGGGGCCGCAAACCGGCTACAATTCCTGCGTCAACGAAACCGGCCCTGGACTTCGCGGATGTTACCCAACCGCTCCGAAGGATAGCTACGCGTTCACGAACGGCGCCTATCTGCTCTCGAACGGAAACTTCACCGGCGTGCCGACGTTCGGTCCGCTGGAACCCTTCAACGTGTTGTTCTTCTATCAACGGTCGCTTTAATTTGGAATGAGCATGAATAAAACGAAAGCACTCATTACCTGTGGAGCGATCGCGTTCGCTCTTAGCGGTTGCGGGGCCAGCGGCGGAAGTCCGATGACCCCCAGCCAAGCCAACGTCTCGTCAAACGTCCTGCAGTTCGCGGTCGGAACCGCAAATTATCCGGGCAGCGTGACGCCGAGTTTGAACGT
>Ga0153924_1001116_pt1 | contig 14649 bp, 15 predicted proteins | sample TSNJ008MetaG_FD_104709 | JGI IMG/M metagenome (GOLD analysis project Ga0153924, IMG submission 104709) | Attine ant fungus gardens microbial communities from New Jersey, USA - TSNJ008 MetaG | ecosystem: Host-associated > Fungi > Mycelium > Unclassified | place: USA: New Jersey, Wharton State...
CAACAACTATTTCTTCGGTTCTCTTGAAACTTTCAATCAGTTTGTTCAATTTGGTTCCCCTCTCTACGGATGTTGCCCTTCTCATAATATCCTTCACTTTGACCTCTCGAATAGCAGCCCCGGAGGTCAAGGCTCGGAGGCCTGGGGCTTTGCCGATTCTTTCTCTAGGTGTCGCCATAATCTTTGCTATCTCTAACGCATTGACAATGCCTGTCACGACACCGTTTGCTTTGATTACAGGCAAACGTGAGATGTTGTACCTCCGCATCTTACTCAACGCGGTAGCCAGCGTGTAATTCTCTTCAATTACTATAGCACCGGACATGACCTCATCCACAGTCGCATTACCAAAATTGACAGAAAATATTACGTCGATTTCGCTAACTATACTAATCAATTTCCCTTTTTCAACTACCGGCAATGCTCGATTACCTGTGGTTACAATCAAGTGGATACATTTTTCAATACTATCGGTTGGACTGAGGACAGGTGTCTTTGCAAAGAGCTTTTTTAATTTTGATGAAGGCAATGTATTGAGGTTAAGAAATTCTTTTGCAAATATCATTCCTCTATATTTTCCGTCGCTATCGATTATCGGCAGCTGATTGATGTTGTTTTCATGCATAATACTTTGCGCTTTTGCTGCCGTGTCATCCAATGACAATGTGAAAACTTTTTCGACCATAATATCAGAAATTATCATAATAGTATAGCAAACTATCCTCCGGATTACATTAAAAAACCTTCGCCCATGGCTATATCTACGATATACTATCAGCTTTACTTGGCATTATTATTACAACTACTACGACTGTTACTTTAGGAGAAACCACGATCCCGATACCAAGTACTGTGCGTATTGCTGTACAAACAAAGGTGGCTGAAACATCCATCATAAAGACACATAGATGCCACCATTGATATCTTCAATTCGATGAAATTAATATTCCTGAAACTAACGAGGGGCAAGATTTTAAGAATCTGCTAACTCTACAATATTAGTTAGCTATTGGCTTCGAAAAAATTCCGCGAAATGGATCGTAGTGAACGTCTGAATTATTTGAAAAAGGTAGCGGATCTCTCGGACACGGATATTGCGACGATCACAGACCCAAATATCGCATTCAATTTCGACAATGCCGATCAGATGATAGAAAATTCCATTGGGGTACTTTCACTTCCTCTCGGTATTGCAACAAACTTTGTGATCAACGGCAAGGAATACCTGATTCCGATGGCTACAGAAGAGCCTTCCGTAATTGCTGCTGCAAGTAATGCAGCTAAAATTGCAAGGCACACAGGGGGTTTTACAGCTAATTGTGACGAAGCTATTATGATTGGTCAAGTCCAATTAGTTTCAATACCACCTCTTCTCATGAAGTCAACTAGACAGAAGTTATTACTTCATCGTAAAGAACTACTACGCTTGGCAAATTCAAATAACAGATCCGTCAAAGCAAGAGATCTTCAGATCAAAGAAATAGAAGACAAAAGTGAAAATATGATGGGAACGATGCTTATAGCTGAACTGCTTGTTGACACCAGAGATGCAATGGGCGCTAATGCAATAAATACAATGTGTGAGACAATATCCCCAAAACTCGAAATCCTGACGGGCGGAAAGACCATCGTGAGGATACTCTCGAATTATTCGACTAGGCGTCTTGTACGATGCAATGCGATATTTTCCAAATATGAATTGGGAGGAGAAGAAACTGTAGACCGTATTTTGTATGCTTATGCATTTGCGTATTCTGACCCGTATCGTGCAGTAACTCATAACAAAGGGATAATGAATGGTATAGATGCAGTAGCGTTGGCAACAGGACAGGACTTTCGCGCAATTGAAGCAGCAGCACACGCATATGCTGCTAGAGACGGAACATATAGGTCTATGACCAGGTGGTTCAAGACGAAGGAAGGCGATTTGGCAGGCGATGTAGAATTACCATTAGCTGTTGGTACTGTGGGAGGAGCGGTATCAGTTCATCCCATGACCAAACTTGGAATAAAGATTTTAGGTGTGAAAACAGCCAAGGAACTTGCAGTAGTGTTAGCTGCCGTCGGTCTCGCTCAAAATTTGGCTGCGATGAAAGCCTTAGTAACAGAGGGTATTCAGCTAGGTCATATGAGACTGCACGCTAGAAATATTGCAACATTGGCTGGGGCCAGAGGCAACTTAATTAAGTTAGTAGCCCAAAGGATTGCTGATGAAAATAAGGTGGACATACATAGGGCTAAGGAAATTATCGCCCTGATGAGCGAGAAATGTCCCGATATCAATAACCATTATATCGATAATAATAAGTAAATATATGCCCCCCATTAACATCTTGCAATTACATTGTCTAGTATACCCACTTACATTGTAAAATTTGCAATTCCCAAAGGTAGTATTGAGGAAGCCACATTCAAGATCCTAGAGGATGCATGGCAAAGTATCAGCGGCCGGGGTCGTACTTATCGAGTAAAGCTGAGTGACCCAGAGATAGGAGTGAAGGTTTTACGCCCACAGGAGATCCCAACTTATGTACAAGAAGGCTTCTATGACGTTGGAATCACAGGGAAAGATTGGGTCAGGGAGGCGAAAGCAGACATAACAACGCTATTAGATTTAGAATACGGAAAAGTCAAACAGGTTATAGCCATACCGGAGACGCTTGAAGTGCAAGACCTGACAGACCTGATTGAAGAATTTGCAGCCAAAAAAAGACCACTGCGTATATCTACCGAATACCTAACCACCACTTCAGCTCATATTAAATCAAATCAGGCTTACCGGAAGCACTTTGGCGAACTAGATCCTATGATTATAACTCCATGGCTACGAGTAGGAGAAAACAAGAATGTACAAATATTCCTCTCCTTTGGGGCCACTGAAGCAAAACCCCCTGAAGATGTCGATGCAATATTTGATATTACTGAAACTGGTACGACGTTAGTACAGAACAATCTAAAAATAATTGATTGGGTAATGGAATCATCGGCGGTAGTTGTCGCCAACAAAAATTCGCTAAAAAATACAAAGAAGCGAGAAAAAATCGCCGACATGATCGCCCTATTAAGGGGTGTCGTGGAAGGTCGTAAAAAGATTCATATTTTTGTCAATGTGAAAAAAGAAAATTTAAGCCGTTTGTTGAATAGTATGCCTGCCTTGAAAAAGCCAACCGTTAGTAAATTAAGCGAGCAAGGTTGGTACGGTGTTAACACGATCATCGACAAGAATGAATTTATCAAACTTATGCCGACGATGAGGAAGATTGCACAGGGCCTAGTTGTTATGGATCCGAGGCAAATACTGCCGCTAGATGAGATAAATCTAGATGAACATGCTTGATAAAGACGATCATAATAACAGACGCGAAAGCTGATGCGTCGAAGTTACGCAAATCTGGAATTAGTATATCTGATGAGTTAATTCAGAATGTATCTTCTATCATGAATGATGTAATCGAACATGGTGATGCGGCGATTCTAGACTATACTGAAAAGTTAGAAGGAGTTCGTTTAAATTCATTAAAAGTCACGAAGGAAGAATTCGAACAGGCGTTCTCCATGGTTACTAAAAAGCAGATTCGAGCAGTTAACGTGATTAAGTCACGTTTAATAAGGAACGAAGTTGCAGTCATGAATCGCATCAAGGGGACTGCCCTTTCATCGGATGGGGTAAAGATACATAGATTAGTTAAGGCGATATCTAGTGTTGGATGTTACATTCCTTCCGGAAAAGCAAAATATGCCAGTACTATGGTAATGTGCGCTATTCCTGCAAAAGTAGCTGGAGTAAAGAGAATAGTTGGTATTTCACCTCCGCTAAGGGACGGAATGGTTGATCCTCTAACTCTTGTAACTGCTAGGATCTGCGGAGTTAAAGAATTTTACAAGATAGGAGGCGTGCAAGGGATTACTGCTCTTGCTTACGGAACACCGACTATAGAAAAAGTTAGTAAAATTGTAGGTCCTGGAGGAATGTTTGTTACTGTGGCCAAATTTCTTGCCTCTAGAAAAACCGCTATTGACATGGTGGCAGGACCGACGGAATTACTTGTTTACGGAGACTCAAAGTCCGACCCAAAGATGATCGCGTTGGATTTAATTTCACAGGCCGAGCACAGCTATGACACCTTTTGTGGTCTAGTGACAGCGTCCAAGCAATTGGCACGGCGTGTCTCCTTAGAGATAGACTGCATTCTTAAAATGAATAACATCTCTCGCGCTGATATTGTTAGGAAGAGCTTAGAGCAGAACGGGTTTATTGCTATATGCAAAGACCAATCTACTGCAATAAAATTTGTAAATGAAATAGCTCCAGAACATCTGCAACTGGTATGCAGAAATGCTCACGTCATTTCTAAAAGGATAACTTCATCAGGACTTGTATTGATAGGAAAATATACTCCGTCTTCGGCTAGTGATTATTGTTTTGGGTCTAATCACATTCTACCTACCCTTGGATTCGCGAGATCTAGGGGTTCGCTCTCGGTTCTGGACTTTTTGAAACTGGTCACCACCATCGAATCAACCAAGTCAGGACTAAGGAAAGTACAGAATAGTATTAGAGAGATTACTTATGCGGAAGGATTAATCAATCACTACTTGGCAGTGCAGGAAAGAATAATTGCGAAATGACAAATTGGCTATCAGAGAGACTCGACAAAATATGCAAACTTGATAATTACGTTAAACCGACGAGAATCAAAGATTCAATAAAATTAGATGCAAATGAGAATTTTGCTATCAATAGTAAATTCATATCCGATATAGCCATACAGGCTATGAATCAGACGGATCTACGAGAGTATCCTTTAGAACAATTGGATGACCTCTATACACAGCTTTCAAATTATTCGGGTGTAGATAAGAACTATCTGGGAATAGGCAATGGATCAGATCAAATAATTGAATTGATCCTTTCCATCTTCGGAAAAAATCAACAGGCCAGCATTTTTACTCCGACTTTTTCTTATTTCATAAATCGATGCGAATTGCACGATATCATGTTAGATAGAGTTCCACTTATCAGAGAAGACAATGATCTACCTAAGCTAGAATTTTTGAAGAGCGCAACGGAATCTGATATAATCTACATCTGCTCCCCAAATAACCCCACTGGCAATCAATTTCGTGAGGGGCTGGTTTTGGAAATCATAGACGCGCTTAAAGACAAGTTGATCTTAGTTGACGAAGCATATGTTGAATTCGCTAATTATAGTTTAGCTCGACATGTTGAAGAATATGACAACGTCGTGATATTGCGAACGCTTTCTAAAGCATTTGGGTTGGCAGGTGCCAGAATAGGATATCTTATCGCAAATGAGAGGTTTGCAGAGGTTTTTAGAACTACTATCCAATCACCGTATCCACTTAACAGTTTTTCATTGGCAGTGGCGACCCTAATCCTCTCATATGAGAAGTATGTGAAACAGATCGTTGAATTAATCAAAAGAGAACGAGAAAGGGTATTTGATCAACTCATGCATATAAACGGCATAAAGGTCTTTAGGTCTGATGCAAACTTTATTTTTCTTGAATCAGCTAATAATTATGGAAGGATATTAAGTGTTTTAAGAAAAGAAGGATTATCTGTGAAAGCGTTGGGGGATCTAGATGGACACACAGGCTGTATAAGAGTTACGATCGGAACGAATGATATGAACGATAAGTTTCTCCAATCAATATCCAAGGCAATCTAAATAGGAAGCTGAGAGAAGGTGGTATCCAAATCGAATAAAAAAATCAGTAAGCTATTTTTATCGAATATTGAGTGTGTCATATTTGATGTTGATGGATGTTTGGTTGATGTAAGGAAATCTTACAACACTGCCATCAAAAAGACCGTTGATTTTACGCTCAAGTATCTGGTAGCAATAGCAGCGTTGGATAACTTCACACATACCAATCTGGTATCTAATGATATAATTCTAAAGTTTAGGCAAAGAGGAGGTTTCAACAATGACATCGACACGAGTTATGCCATATGTCTTGCTGAGCTAGCCAATCCTCACGGAGAGGTTTCTGGTGCAAGAGAGTTCCTATACGATGTAGCTTCAAACTCCGATGAAACTGGAATAATTTCCGTTGAAAAATTCTTGGCATCTTCGACCTCATCGTCCTTTATAGGGTATCTTAAAAAACTCTTAGACTATCCTGCTCCTGCCGGTAAAAGTGTTATAGCAACGGTATTTGATGAATTATTTTATGGACCAGAATTATTTAAGAAATTGCACGGTTTTGAACCCAGATTTTACTTTGGGAAACCATTGATTGAAAATGATAAATTAGTGATAACTAGGAAAACAATCGATCTTCTGTCAAGGAAATTTAATGGGAATTTAGCTATTGTTTCAGGTAGGAGTGAATTGGCTGCAGAGTATTCTCTGTGGCCAATATTAGACACTTTCTATCAAGAAGCTTGTGTATTCTTAGAAGGAGAAAGAAGGCAGTATGCCAAACCAAATCCGTATGCGGTCGTGAAAGCCATGAAGAACATCGGCGCAAACACCGCGATTTATGCTGGTGACTCTTTCGAGGATTTGATAATGGTTAGAAGGGCAGAGGAAAAAAATCATCTCAGGATCGTGTTTTGTGGTGTCTATGGATGTAGTCCAAGGCCTAGTGAAACGATTAGACAGTTCAAGGAAAAAGGGGCAGAGGTCATAATTCATGATATTAATCAGCTACCAAAGATATTAAATAAAGTGTCGGTAAAAGAATGATCGCGTTGATAGCGTACGCGAGTACCACACAGAGAACTTCAAAGATCAAAAGGAGCACTAATGAGACGAGGGTTACCGTAGACGTGAATATTGATGGCACTGGTAAAACAGCAGTAAAAACAGGTCTTTCTTTCATCGATCATCTAATAGTGGCGATTGGTAAGCATGGTATGATTGACATTACTTTGACAGCCATTTCGGTTGATGGGATATTACACCATCTAGTCGAAGATGTATCAATTGCACTTTCTCAGTCTATCGACACGGCACTTGCTGACAGATCACGAATTACTCGATATGGTTATGCAGTTGTTCCAATGGATGAATCATTAGCGTATGTAGCAATAGACCTCATCAAGCGTGAATTTTACAATATGCAATTGAACTTGACTGAGGGAGCTATCGAAGGCATTCCCTGTGAAGACCTTGAACATTTTGTCAGATCTCTAATTCAGAATTTGAATGCGTGTACCCATATTGTGGTACAGTACGGAAATAACGATCATCATAAGATTGAGTCAGCAATTAAAGCATTTGCAGTTGCATTTAGGATGGCCGCAAATATCGACGAGAGACGAGGAAAAGGAGTACCAAGTACGAAAGGTGCGATGTAATGCCAGGTAATAACATCGCAATATTTGATTATGGAGCAGGCAATCTATTTAGCTTAAAGTCTGCTTTGGAAAGGAATGGTGCCCATAAAGCAACGATAATACGACATATCGAAGGAATAAAAAAGTTTAGCGGATTAGTTCTTCCTGGGGTAGGGAACTTTGACCCTGCTATGAGAACTATAGGACCTCATAAAGAATTATTGACTCAAGCTATTTACGATGCGATAGATAGGGGCTTGCCTATGCTCGGTATTTGCTTGGGCATGGAAATGTTATTCGAGAAAAGTGAAGAAGGAATTTTAGATGGCCTCAAAATTTTTGAGGGAGAAGTACTATTATTAGCTAGAACACGAGTTAAAATTCCTCATATGGGTTGGAACAATTTACACTTAACGGGTAGACATAGCAATCTCCTGCGAGACGTGAAAGATGGTTCATGGGTATACTTCGTACATTCCTATCATGTAAAGCCTAAAGACAGAGGTTTAATCGCCGCGAATTCTCATTATGGGACTAGATTTCCGGCTGTAGTCGAAAGAGGCAATCTCTATGGAACTCAATTTCATCCAGAAAAATCCGGTTCAGTTGGGGCGGCTATACTTAAGAACTTTCTAAAGGCGTGTTCTCAGACATGTACGTAATACCAGCAGTAGACATCATGGATGGAAATGTTGTTAGACTTGTGAAGGGTAATCCTACAGATAAAGTGGTTTACGGTAATGATCCCGTCGAAACTGCAAAAAAATGGGAGAATGCTGGTGCGGATTTGTTGCATGTGGTAGACCTAGACGCAACATTAAGGACTGGCCGAAAAAATGCCGAATATGTTTCAAGGATAATAGATGCAGTAAAAATTCCTGTAGAAGTAGCTGGGGGCATTCGATCAATTCCTGCGGTAAATGAGATGTTCCAAAAAAATGCCGCTAAAGTAGTAATCGGAACAATGGCATACAAGAATCCCGAATCGATAAGAAAACTTGCCAAGAAAAACCAAAACAAAATAATAGTTTCACTTGATCAGAATAATGGCGACGTCATGATTGATGGTTGGAGGGAGACCACAGGGTCCAGCGTCATCGATTCTATGGCTTTTTTCATGGACATGGGCATAAGGGAATTTCTGTTAACAAGTGTTAATAGAGATGGAACGATGAATGGACCCGATATCACAATGCTATCTTCTGCAGTTAGGTTCACCAGTGCAAACATAATTGCAAGCGGTGGAATTTCAAGTGTAGAAGATGCCATTAAAGTCAGGAATGTGGGATGTAGCGCTGTGATCCTTGGCAAGGCACTCTATGAAGGCAAACTCAGTGTCGAAAAAGTCAAGGCGATATCATGATGCTAGCGAAGAGGATTATTCCGTGTTTGGACGTCGATGACGGGAGGGTAGTTAAAGGAATGCATTTCGACAGGATAAAAGATGCAGGCGATCCTGTCGAATTTGCTCGGTGCTATAAATTACAAGGAGCAGATGAACTTATTTTTCTTGACATTACTGCATCGCAACAGAAGAGACAAACAATGAAACGCATCGTTCGAAATGTTGCAAAGGTCACTGATATTCCATTTACTGTAGGTGGAGGCATTCGAAAGTTAGAGGATGCACGAGATATTTTACTTAGCGGGGCGGACAAGGTGTCAATCAATACTGCAGCCGTTAAGAATCCGCAATTAATTACAGATTTGATGTCAATCTTTGGAAAGCAATGTGTAGTAGTTGCCATCGATGCTAAGCGAAAATATGGTGAAGACGGTACACACCTATTCAAAAATCATCGAGGGAAAAAAAAATATTGGTTTGAGGTTAGAATTTATGGTGGGAAAGTAGAGACAGGGATCGATGCAATCGAATGGGCCAGAAACGTGGAATCATTAGGCGCAGGTGAGATATTGCTCACTAGTATTGATGCAGATGGAACAGAGAATGGATATGACATTAATTTGACGAAATACATTTGTAATGCAATCCGTATTCCTGTGATTGCCTCTGGAGGATGTGGAACGCCTAGACATATGCTAGAAGTGTTTAGAAAAACAGATGTTGATGCGGCATTGGCAGCATCTATATTTCATTATCAGAAATCTACTGTGGATAAAGTCAAAAATTATTTAAAGAAGAATGGAATTTCGATTAGGAAATAATTGTAAATTGCAAGAATCAAGATTGCAGCAATGTATTACAGTGTAGTCTGATAGTATAACGTATACCGTGCAAAAGTCTGTCAATTTTCTCAAGAATGATTTTGACCAATAGACATCACTGCTGTTATAGGTAAAACTTTATACGATAAAGTAAAGCATATAGACCATGTCTACTACACCAGCAAATTCAAAAAACTCCACTGCAAATACATCAGGCGTTAATCCTGAAAAGACGGCCGAAGCTATAAAGAATATCGCGAAGAGTATCCGTGAGGCATCGATGAAGATGAGAGACACAGTAAGAACTCTACGCGAAAGCGGGGCTATAGACGAGATCACTCAAGCGGTTTACGAAGCGACCGTAGCAGCTCGCGAAACTGCAAAGGAACTTAATAATGTTGCAAAAGATCTTACAGATCGGGGTATCATCAAAGATACTGCTGCTGCTGTAGAGCAAACAACCATGGCTGCCCGTGAGACAGTCGAGATAGTAAGGGATACAGCACGACAGACCGCAGAGATAGCTCCCCAAACAACAGAGGTCGTAAAGGACGCTGCGAATAAAGTAAAATCAAAACCAAAACAAGATGGATAATTTTTGACATAACGCAGTATCTGAAGGCAGGTTAGGGGTGCGCATCGCGAAGACCCGCTTTGACTACGACCGTTTATGCGTGGCGAGATATTATCCTATTTTTTTTATAGCTGGACATTAACTTGAGCAGTTGTTGCTGATAGGTGGAGTATACAAATTGAATTTGAATGGCCTCCAAAAGCCCTCATACCCATGCTCATGAAAGTGCTGTAACACAAGTTGTGATTAATCTAGTTGATCACAATTCTAGCAGAGTGCTTTGAATAGATTCTACATTTTTACAGTCAGGTAAATCTAGGACCTTCCTCACTTTGATTGCCCTTGCAGAGCCAAAACCCGGAATTTTGGCAAGCTCCGCTGCTGACGCTGTTAACGCGCGTCGAGGTGTTATAAAACTTTTCAGCATCCTCACCGCAAGTATGTCGCCTACTCCAGGGAGCGATGAAAGTATAGATAATTGTTGTATCTGAACCGGATTCGACTTCTTTATCCGTTTTAAAAGGGGACCATTATTCTTGCCTTCTTCTAATGTCTTGTTAAGCATTGTTACAAGTAATTGTGACGTGTACTCGGCGTATGGTGCATTTATCATTGGAATTCTAAAATCCAACGCAACCCTTGCTAAAGTCTCGCTTATCAAATAAATCCTATCATTAGATAACGTGTCTTCGAATGAGGAACTTTCGTCAACGAGATTTAGAATATTTCCTTCTATTATTATCACGGGTTTAGCATAATGCTGAATAAGATCCGAGCATTGAACGAGTAATCTTCCATCATATATTGAATTTAGGAGATCATGTATCGTTTTTCTTTCTATCGCAGTTTCCGTAGATATAACATAATCACCCACCTTGAGATGGGCAAAATCTGTTACTGCGCCTGCTTGCCGCAGGAGACCTGGAATCCTGCTGCTTCTCTCTCTTTCGTCAACTACAATCCTAACCGGCACAATCCTTCCAAACCTTCTCTGTCATTTAATTTATTATGTACTGCGCGTTTTCGAATTGGATTCTGTAGTACCTGCTGCTCCTCTTATCATTTGATTGATTTTGTTTTCAACTTCTTTAAGGTTGTCCTTCACCCGTGTTTCCTGCTTTGCCAGAACCATCACTCTAGTATTTGATAATTCTTTTTTCTCCCCGAGTTCCTTTATGAGATCTTCCTTTTGTGATTTTATTAGTATAGGACCTGCACTTTTGTATACTGGATCTTGTGCCCCTATCTTTTTTAACTCTTCTAATGCTCTATCCGTTTCAACAATTTCTATTTCTACTTGTTGTTTTTGCATCATAATTGCCTGTAAATTCTGCTGGAGTTGCTGCAGGCGTGACAGCTGCTCTTTTAGCCATGGAGGCAGTTCTTGTTCGCTCATGATGATACTGTAAAATTCATGATCATCACCAGAATAAATTCATACCGTTAATGCTTATGGATCGGTCTGAATAAAATAAAAATATATTATTCTATGGTCATTGGAACTGCAATAGACACTTTTTTAGTTCGATCTTGGCTATAACCAGATTACTTGTTCTCCATCACGGAACACACACATACGATGCAATTTCGTTGAAATGTTAATACAGTAATTGATTACAGTCTCCTCTTGTGTTGTCTAGGAGTGTTTCCTCATCTTATTATAAAAGATCCAGACAATTATTGTGATTGTTGATATAATCGCGATAGTATAAAGATATCCTGAATATTTATCTATGTGCCTCCAATTAATTCCTAACTCCAGGCCAGCGTAAGTGAGCAAAGTATTCCAAATTAGAGAACCAACAAAAGTATATACGGTAAACTTGATAAAGTTCGTCAGTCCGATACCTGCTGGTAAAGAAATGTAGGTCCTTACTGCGGGCAAAAGCCTCCCCACAAAAGTAACTTTATCCCCATACTTTTCAAATAATCGTTCGGTATAGTCTAGATGTTTCTTTTTAAAGAAGACATATTTCCCATATCTGATTATTGCAGTTCTTCCTAGCCGTAGACCGAGATAGTATGTTGCAATTGAGCCTACTAGGTTCCCAAAAGAACCAGCTAGTATCACCCCTAGCAATCCCAATTTTCCAACTGAGACTAGAAATCCAGAAAATGGCATTATGACTTCGCTTGGTATGGGGACCAGTGCACTTTCGAGTACCATAAGAAAAAATATTCCGACATAGCCTAGACTGGAGATAATTGAGGTTGTGGATTGAACCAGTGGACCGAGTATCTCCTGTATCGCCATTTTTTGATAAATTCAGTTATTAAACCATCATAAAGTGATATTTAACCAGCTTTATTCTACGTACTACTAGCTCATATTAAAATTATTACAAAGACTAACAAGGGTCGAATTGAGTACCAATAATAACTAACTATAACTACCTTAAATCAGTTATTACTTGGAAATGCAGTTATCCATCAGACAAACGGTACCGGCGTGCGCGTATATCGTGTAACACCGCACAGGTCTGATATAGTTAACATGAAGAAACGTATATTGAGATACGAGGGAATCATTCCGATATGACTAAGATACAAGACAACTAACCCGATGACGTAGTCGAATGTCACCTCTAATCCATCATACATCGCTTTCTGACGAATTGACATCTACATATCGTCGTTAACTGTGGATTTCAATTGGCATATTTTCAGCGACGCGTAAATAAGTCTCAAATAAGAATTGATAGCAGCACGTAATGCAGCGATCTCTGAACTCTCTAGTTCTAATGATAGGCTATCATAATCGTTCGTTATCGTGACAATTGTCTCGCACGCTGATGCAGAACATTGCATTTTTGTGTCAGGGGCTATCGCAGCAAAGATAGATTTAGCTAGCAGCCCAGGTTCAGACAGGTTTGCTGGTTTAAAGGATATTTCTATTTGCGCTTTGCAATTTGTCGGTTTGGACATCATAGGCACCAGCTGCAACTTTGTAGTTGCATTTACGACAATACCAAACACCTGAAGCAATTCGGCAGAATTTATACGAACCGCATGAAGGGCATCGTCTTTTTTGCTTCAACGTTCGATATGCCTTACTATACCTCTTACGTACTGTTGCTCCAAATTTTATACCGAGACCTTTTAATGCAGTCTGTCCTTGTTTTCTTCTACTTACCAGACTTGGTCAACTCCATTATTTTGACTCTTATCTCTTCACCTTTAATCCTTGCCGTAGCAGCTGCTCTCTTTAATTGTTCTACTGTGAACGCACCGGTGGATCCTTTCTGAATCGCAGCAAAATTATGATCCGAATTAGTTGTTATAGTGATTCTCGAATCCATACATGCCTCCTCTTCTGCGGTTGGATCTAAAATGATTGAATCACCTATTCTAACGGCTGTAATTGAAACAGGTAATGTGGTAATTGGTGGGTTTTGTTTTTCTCCTGTGTCAACGACCTTCCTATCCCTTATTTCAAAGACAGGTAGTTTGCTATCTAACAGTGCCGAAACTACTGCATATGATGTGGCATCAAACAGATTCCCATCAGCATTAATGACACTACAGTCAACAAAGATCACATAGACGATCTCTCCAGATATTAGGACCAATTTAGTCAAATCCAGCATTTCAGATTCTCTTATCCCGCGGTCCACTACCCTTGCTAGCTCGACCGTTTCTTCATCAGGTGGGCCAGGTTCGATATAAGGTGAAGCGGTTGGCAATACCTCTGCAGACAAAATTAATGCACCCTTATTTTCTAATCCCTCGAACGGTTCGCCGGTCTCGACCTTTACTCCTGCAACGACTTCGGTATTACCTAGTTTGACCCTCGCGGATCCATTCGCTTTCTTTATTAATCCTACTTCAATTTCCATCGGTCTTATCTGATCCAGGTCTCTTCCATCTAGTCTTTTTCCTTTCGAGATAGATTCCCACATTTGTTGTTTGCGCAAGTGTTCTACTATTATGGTTGAACGTTTAGATGAGCTCATTGTTCTTCTTTCAACTCCTGTTCGTTGCCGAAATACTTTTGTATCAAAGCTCTTCTTTGAAATTCATAGACCATCTTGCAACCATTCACGGCTTCGTCCAGACATTGATCAAATTGATCTTTATTTAATATGCCATCAAGCTGCAACAGGGTAACTTGTTCTAGATGGGGCATATACGCGACAGGCATATCTGCATCTCCTTCCTTATCCTCGGTATCGTTAATATCTAAGACGATTCTATCGTCGACTTTCCCAGCGGCACAGGCTGATACCATATCACGCATATTAATTCCAGCATCAGCTAAGGCAACAGATGCCGCAGTTATCCCAGCACATCTGGATCCTCCGTCTGCTTGCAACACCTCAACGTACACATCAATTGCGGCGCGCGGATAGTCTTCCAACATTAGCGTAGGTTCCAATGCTTCCCTCATCACTTTTGAAATCTCGACTTCCCTTCTCGATGGAGCAGGGTTCTTGCGCGTATCCGTTGAAAATGGGCACATGTGATATCTACATCGTAATACACATCTGTCAGGAAGGGCCATATGTTTTGGATGTACTTCCCTAGGTCCATAAACAGCAACTACAATTTTGTTCATGCCAAATTCTATAAAAGCGGAACCATCCGCATTCTTTATTACCCC
>Ga0153924_1001120_pt1 | contig 14603 bp, 11 predicted proteins | sample TSNJ008MetaG_FD_104709 | JGI IMG/M metagenome (GOLD analysis project Ga0153924, IMG submission 104709) | Attine ant fungus gardens microbial communities from New Jersey, USA - TSNJ008 MetaG | ecosystem: Host-associated > Fungi > Mycelium > Unclassified | place: USA: New Jersey, Wharton State...
CGACGACGCGCTGCTCGACCCGGGCGGTGTCGGTGATCAGGACGACCATCAGCCGGTTGTCGCCGAGGCGCACGAGCTCGATGTGCTGCACGCGTGCGCGCACCATCGAGGGGTACTGCACGAGGGCCACCTGGTTGGTGAGCTGGCTGAGCAGCCGGACGGTGCGGCCGAGCACTTCGTCGAGGTCGTTCGGCGCCCCGAGGAACGTCTCGATCGCGTGCCGTTGGGCGCTGGAGAGCGGCCGGGCACCGGCGAGGTGGTCGACGAACACCCGGTAGCCCTTGTCGGTCGGCACGCGTCCGGACGAGGTGTGCGGGGCGGCGATGAGCTGTTCGTCCTCGAGCTGGGCCATGTCGTTGCGGATCGTGGCAGCGCTCACCCCGAAGGCGTGCCGCTCGACGATCGTCTTCGAGCCGACCGGTTCGCGCGACGCGACGTAGTCCCGCACGATGGCCTTGAGGACCTCGAGGCTGCGTTCGCTGACCACCCGGACCCCTTCCACTCGTTCTGGCACTCGGACGTGTCGACTGCTGATCCTACGCCCGACCGCCGACGGACCGGGACTTCTGCACACCCCGGCCGGTACGCTTCCCGCATGACCTACGGACAGCAGCCCGGCGGCCCGCAGCACCCCGGTGGACCGCAGTACCCCGCTGGGTACCAGCCGCCCCAGCCGATGTCGCCGGAGGACCAGCGGCTCTGGGCAACGCTGACGCACATCGGCGGGATCTTCTTCAACTTCATCGCGCCGCTGGTGGCGTACCTCGTGTTGCGTGACCGCGGCGGGTTCATCCGCGAGCACACCCGCGTCGCGCTGAACTTCCACATCACGATGGCGATCGCGTACGCCGTCGGCACCCTGACGGTCTGGCTCGGCATCGGCGTCCTCATCGCCCTCGCCGCAGGCGTGCTGTCGATCGTCTTCGGCATCATGGCCGCGGTCGCCGCGAACCGCGGCGAGTTCTACCGCTACCCACTCTCCATCGAGTTCTTCAAGCAGTAGGGCCTCAGTCGAGCAGCTCACGGACCACCGCGTCCGCGAGCAGGCGACCCTGCAGGGTCAACTCGATCCGTCCCCGCACCGCGGCCGACCCGTCCACCAGCCCGCGTGCGATGAGCCCGGCGACCCGGCCACGGGCCTCCTGGCGGAGTTCCGCGGTGGCGAGTTCCCCACGGACGCGCGCCGCGAGCAAGACGCGCTCGACGTACCGGGTCTCGTCGTCCAGGGCCTCGCGGCCGGCGGCCGGCGACTCCCCCGACAGCACCCGGTTCGCGTACGCGGCCGGGTGCTTCACGTTCCACCAGCGCGTGCCGGCCACCGCGGAGTGGGCGCCCGGACCGACGCCCCACCAGTCGTGGCCCTTCCAGTAGGACAGGTTGTGCCGGCTGGCGTGCTGGGCGCCGCGCGACCAGTTCGAGACCTCGTACCAGGAGTACCCGGCGTCGCCGAGGACCTGGTCGGCCAGCTCGTACATGTCCGCCGCGAGGTCGTCGTCCGGCGCCGGCAGCTCGCCGCGCGCGACCATCCGGCCCATCGCCGTGCCGTCCTCGACGATCAACGAGTACGCGGAGACGTGGTCGGGCTCGCACGCCAGCGCGGCGTCGAGCGAGGTGCGCCAGTCGGCCAGGGACTCCCCCGGGGTCGAGTAGATGAGGTCGAGCGAGACGTCGAGGCCCTGCTGCTTCGCGAGGTCGACGACCCCGGGCACACGGAGCGGGTCGTGGGTGCGGTCGAGCGTCGCGAGGACGTGCGGGACGGCCGACTGCATGCCGTAGCTGATCCGGTTGAACCCGCCGGCCCGCAGGGTCTCGAGGGACGCCGCGTCGACCGAGTCGGGGTTCGCCTCCGTCGTGACCTCGGCGCCGGGCAGGACGCCCCAGGTGTCGTCGATCGCGCGCAGGATCATCGCGAGGTCGGAGGCCGGCAGCATCGTCGGGGTGCCGCCGCCGAAGAACACGGTCGACACCGGCCGACGCGGGACGCCGGAGCGCTCGAGCACGGTCGCGGCCCACTCGATCTCCCGCACGGCGTGCCCGGCGTAGTCGTCGCGTCGGACCCCGCGCAGCTCGGATGCGGTGTAGGTGTTGAAGTCGCAGTAGCCGCAGCGCACCCGGCAGAACGGCACGTGCACGTACACGCCGAACGGGACGTCACCCGCGTCGGAGGCCGGGGAGATCAGGCCGTCCACGGGCGCTGGATCGGCGATCGGGAGAGCACTCGGCATGGACTCCATTGTCCGTCATGATGGAGGCATGGAGCACCACACCGTCCCCACCACCGTGCTGTGGGACATCGACGGCACCCTCGTGATGAACGCCTCGTCGCCGGGCAACCTGTACCACCTCGCGCTCGAGCGTGCGGTGGGCCGCGACCTCGTGCTGCGGGTCGGCCACCAGCACGGCCGCACCGACGCCGGACTGATCGCGGAGCACGTCCGTGCCCACGAACTCGACACCGACCTCATCCCCGTCGTCAGCGGCCACCTCCGCGACCTCACCGAGGAACGTCACCGCTCGGGCGACCACCGCAGCCCGGCACCCGGTGCGATCGCCCTCGTGGCGCGCTTCGCGGAGCTCGGGTGGCGGAACGGCCTGCTCACCGGCAACTCCGCCTACCGCGCCCGCGTGAAGCTGCAGGGCGCCGGGTTCGACGTCGACGCGTTCGACTGGGAGCACTCGTTCTTCGGTGACACCGAGGTGGAACGCACCGGCGTCACCGCGCGTGCCGCCGACGCCCTCGCGGGCACCCGGGCCGTCATCGTCGGGGACACCCCGCGCGACGGTGAGGCCGCCGACGCCGTGGGGATCCCGTTCCTCGCCGTGGCGACCGGTGTCTACGACGTCGAAGCGCTGCGGGCCACCGGCGCCGTGACGATCGCGCGGAACTGCGTCGACGACGCCGCACTCATCGAGGACGCCATCGCGGCGCTCCCGCCGTTGCGCCCGGTCGACGAGCGGTCCTAGTCGCCGCGGAGCGCCCCGAGGTACTTCTCCGCCATGACCTTCTGTTGCCGACGCAGCAGCGGCGCGACGAACTGCCACTTCCGACTCGAGGGCTGCGAGAACTGCCGGATCTGCAGCCACACCGAACCGTCCGACGTCCGCTCGATCACGAACGACTCCTCGCCGGAGAGCGGGTGCCCCTCGAGCGTGCCGTACGCGAAGCCCTTGCGGTCGTTCTCGTCGATGATCGACACGACCCGGACCGGCGCGTGCACGGTCTGCCCGAACGCGTGCATCGTCAGCACCGCGCTCGTACCCGCCGTCAGTAGCGGGGTGCCGTCCGGCGCAAACTTCTCCACCCGCGGCGTCCCGATCGAGGCCGGCGCGATCGGCACCCCGGCTTCGTCGAAGGTCACCGGGTTGTAGCGGACCTCGTCGTCGTCGGGCTGGTCCTCGACCTGCACGCGGATGCCGCTGCGCTCCTGGATCTGCCAGGTCAGGGCCTGCGTGACCGCGGTCTCGAAGCGCTGGTCACCGTGCCCGATCCGGGCGCGCGACTCGGTCGGGGTGAACCCCTCCGGCGGGTACGTCATGAGGTCGGACGCCTGGGTCGCACCCACGGCTCCGTACGTCAGGGCGGTCCGGTAGCTGCCGCGGGAACTCATGCCGTCAGCCTACTTGCCAGCGGTGCGCGCGATCGAACCGGGGACTCCTCGGCCGCGCGGTGCGCGGTCCGGTTTCCGCGCACCCCGAACTGGAGGCCCGACACGCGTCCGCCACGCCCCTAGCCTTGGTCCGTGCCCCGCTCCACCCCCGCCCGCACGCGGTACGTCGACCGCACGACGGCCGCGTTCGCCGTGCTGACGCTCGCGGCGTTCGGGCTCGCCGCCACCGCCCGGGCCGCGGTCGAGTGGGCCACCGCCGGCCTCGACTCCCCCGCCCGGTACGTGTCCGCGCCGCCGAGCGACTGGGACGTGTTCGACACCGCCAACGCCATCGCCGCGTTCGGGGCGTGCAGTGCCGGAGCGGGCGTCCTGCTCTTCGGCGCGACGCTCGTGCTCGCGGTCCGTCGACACCGGGCACCAGGGCTGCCGGTGGTGCTCGGGTCCACGACGCTCGCGATGGTGATCGGTGCCGTGCTGGCTGGGTTCGCCGCTGCCGGACAGGCCGACTACGACGCGGCTGCCGGACTCGTCATCCTGCGGACCGCACTCGCCGGACTGGCCGCCGCGAGCCTCCCGGCCCTCGGCCTGGCCGCCCTGCGGACCCGCGGGGCGCGCGCCCAGCGGCGCGTGCTCTGACGAAGCGCTCCGCGCCGGTGCCGCGAAAGCGACACGTCTCCGCGAATGGTTCGCGGCGAAGTGTCGCTTCGGCGGAGACTTCCGACGTCGTCGACGCGGACGTGTCGCTCTCGCGACGTCGCACCGGGTCGATCCGGGCGTCTCGCTACTTCTTCTTCTCCTCGACGTCGCCCGAGAGCGCGGCGATGAAGGCTTCCTGGGGGACCTCGACGCGACCCACCATCTTCATGCGCTTCTTGCCCTCCTTCTGCTTCTCGAGGAGCTTGCGCTTGCGGGTGATGTCACCGCCGTAGCACTTCGCGAGGACGTCCTTGCGCATCGCCCGGATGCTCTCGCGGGCGATGATGCGTGCGCCGATGGCGGCCTGGATCGGGACCTCGAACTGCTGGCGCGGGATGAGCTTGCGCAGGCGCTCGGTCATGAGGGTGCCGTACGCGTACGCCTTGTCGCGGTGCACGATCGCGCTGAACGCGTCGACCTGTTCACCCTGCAGCAGGATGTCGACCTTCACGAGGTCCGCGGCCTGGTCGCCGGTGGGCTCGTAGTCGAGCGACGCGTAGCCCTGCGTCTTGCTCTTCAGCTGGTCGAAGAAGTCGAAGACGATCTCGCCGAGGGGCATCTCGTACCGGATCTCGACGCGGTCCTCGCCGAGGTACTCCATGCCGAGCAGGGAGCCGCGCCGCGACTGGCAGAGCTCCATGATCGCGCCGACGTAGTCCTTCGGGGCGAGGATCGCCGCGCGCACCATCGGCTCGCGGACCTCGACGATGCGGCCACCCGGGAACTCGGACGGGTTCGTGACCTCGGTCGTGGTGTTGTCCTCGTTCGTGACCTCGTAGATGACGCTCGGTGCCGTGGTGATGAGGTCGAGCCCGAACTCGCGGCTGAGGCGCTCGGTGATGATCTCGAGGTGCAGCAGCCCGAGGAACCCGCAGCGGAAGCCGAAGCCGAGTGCCACGGAGGTTTCGGGCTCGTACACGAGTGCCGCGTCGGAGAGCTTGAGCTTGTCGAGTGCCTCACGCAGGTCCGGGTAGTCCGAGCCGTCGATCGGGTACAGGCCCGAGAACACCATCGGCTTCGGATCCGTGTAGCCGGGCAGCGCCTCGGTCGCGGGCTTCTGCGCCGTCGTGACCGTGTCGCCGACCTTCGACTGGCGGACGTCCTTCACGCCGGTGATGAGGTAGCCGACCTCGCCGACCGACAGCCCCTTCGTGGGCTTCGGCTCCGGCGACGACACGCCGATCTCGAGGATCTCGTGCGTCGACTTGGTCGACATCATCTGGACCTTCTCGCGCGGGTGGATCGTGCCGTCGATCATGCGGACGTACGTCACGACACCGCGGTAGCTGTCGTAGACCGAGTCGAAGATCATCGCGCGGGGCGAGGCGTCGACGTCGCCGACGGGCCCCGGCACGGTGCGGACCACTCGGTCGAGGAGTTCGGGGACGCCCACACCGGTCTTGCCGGAGACGCGGAGGACGTCCTCGGGCTTGCCGCCGATGAGCTGCGCGAGCTCGGCCGCGTACTTGTCGGGCTCGGCCGCGGGCAGGTCGATCTTGTTGAGCACCGGGATGATCTCGAGGTCGTTCTCGAGCGCCAGGTAGAGGTTCGCGAGCGTCTGGGCCTCGATGCCCTGCGCCGCGTCCACCAGCAGGATCGCGCCCTCGCACGCTGCGAGGGACCGGGACACCTCGTACGAGAAGTCGACGTGCCCGGGCGTGTCGATCATGTTCAGCGCGAAGGTCTGCCCGTCGAGCTCCCACGGCATGCGCACCGCCTGGGACTTGATCGTGATGCCGCGCTCGCGCTCGATGTCCATGCGGTCGAGGTACTGGGCACGCATCGCGCGGTCCTCGACGATGCCGGTGATCTGCAGCATGCGGTCGGCCAGCGTGGACTTGCCGTGGTCGATGTGCGCGATGATGCAGAAGTTGCGGATCGCTTCGGCCGGCGTCGAGGCGGGCTCGAGCGGCGCGGATGCTTGTGGGCTCACGGTTCCTCGGGGTGGGTCGGACGGTCGAACGATTGTCCCACGTCCGCGCGCCGGCGGCGCGCACCGCAGGGTGCCCGTGGACGGTCGTGGCGCAGTGGGCGTTGTGGAGGACCGGCCTGGAGGCACGGGGCGGGCCCGCACCGTGCCTCCAGGCCGTCAGACGGTCGCCCTGGCGGGCGCTGGCAGCGCGCCGAGGCCACGCCGCAGGTCCGCGGGCGTCGCGGCGAGGCACACGCGGATCCAGCCCTCGCCGGTGCGCCCGAACGCGCTGCCCGGCGCGACCGCGACCCGCTCGCGGTGCAGGAACCCGAGCGCCCACTCGGCGACGTCACCCTGCGAGACGTGCGAGACGTCGATCCAGAGGTAGAAGGCCCCACGGGGGTCGAGGTAGCGGATGCCGGCGGTGTCGAGGACCTCCTTCGCGATGCCGAGGTTGGCGCGGTAGTGCTCACGGGCGTCCTGCACGGCGGAGTGGTCCCCCACGATCGCCGCGAGGGCCGCCCACTGGTCGGGTTCGGCGACGCAGCTGATCATCGCCTCCTGCGTGGTGCGCATCACCGGGCCGAGCCCCTTCGGCGTGACGAGGTACCCGACGCGCACCCCGGTCATCGCGTACGTCTTGCTCAGCGAGAACGCGGTGAACACCCGGTCGTCCTCGTCCAGGCTCGCCAGGCTGACGTGGCGGGTGCCGTAGGTGAAGTACTCGTAGACCTCGTCGCTGATCACCCAGAGGTCGTGCCGCTTCGCGAGGGCGAGCAGGTCGCGCAGGGTCTGCTCGCCGAACACCGAGCCGAGGGGGTTCGACGGCGAGTTCACGACGATCGCCCGGGTGCGTTCGGTGATGCTCGCCTCGAGCGCCTGCAGGTCGGGCTCGAAGCCGTGGGCGGGAGACAGCTGGTACGGCACGGGGGTCGCCCCGATGATGTGGGCGTTCATCGTGAAGGTCGTGTAGCCCGGGTCCGGCACGAGGACCTCGTCACCCGGGGAGAGCACGAGGGTCATCGCCTGGAACAGCGCCTGCGTCGCGCCGATCGTCATCCAGATCTGCTCGACGTCGACCTCGATCCGGTTCTCGCGGCGGAGCTTCTCGCGGATCGCCTCACGGAGGGGTGCGATGCCGCCGTTCGGGGTGTAGTCGGTCCGGTCCTCCGACCAGGCACGGCGGGCGGCCTCGCCGATGTGCGGGGCGACCGGCACGTCGGGCTCGCCGATCACGAGCATCGCGATGTCGGTGGTCGGCGCGCCGGGGGTGTCCGTCGCGTCCTGTTGCAGGATCGCTGCCTGCTCGAACACCCGGCGGATCCCGGAGGCGGGCACGGTCTCGATCCGGGGCGCGAGGGATGGCATGCTCGCCACGGTAGCGAATCCGTGTTGCGGGGCGGTTTCCCGGCGTTTCGGTGCTTTGGTCCAGCCCGGTCGGCCTGGTAATGTGGATGGCTGGACTTCCGCGTTCCGTCGCCCACGGGTGGAACGCGATGCGACCAAGGGCCCCTCTACCCAGCGGTCGCGACCACCCGTCAGAGACAACAGGAGCAACACGCATGGCGAACATCAAGTCGCAGATCAAGCGCATCAAGACCAACCTCAAGGCCCAGGAGCGCAACAAGGCCTACCGTTCGGAGCTCAAGACGGTCATCCGTCACACGAACGAGGCCATCGTCGCCGGCGACAAGGACAAGGCCGTCGCGGCCCTGACCCTCGCCTCGAAGAAGCTCGACAAGGCCGTGAGCAAGGGCGTCATCCACAAGAACCAGGCCGCGAACCGCAAGTCGGCCATCGCGAAGAAGGTCGCGTCGCTCTGACGCACTGACCTGCTGACGAAGGCCCCGCACCGTTGGTGCGGGGCCTTCGTCGTGTGCGGGGGCGGGCAGTGTGTTCGTCACGCTCGGCGGCGCCGAGGTCGCACGAAGTGTCGCTCCGGCGCGACGCACGCGGCAGGTTGTGCGACCTCGACGGACGTCGCGCGGCGTGTTGCGCGGCCTCGACGGCAACGTGGCGCGGCGTGTGGTCCGACCCGCCACGAGGGGGCCGACGGACGGGTCTCAGCGGGCCTCGCCGCGCCGGGCGATCGTCCGGACCATGACCTCGAGCGCGTAGTGTGCGTCCCGCGAGCCGCCCTTCACCGCGGTGTCCGCCTCGGCGATGCTGGTGATCGCGTTGGCCAACCCGGCCTCGCTCCACCCGGCGACGTCACGCTGTGCCCGCTGCACCTGCCACGGCGCCATGCCGAGCGCCGAGGCAGCCTGGCCACTCGGCCCCCGGAAGGCGCTGACCTTCGCCATTGTGCGGATCTTGCTCGCGAACGCGGCGACGATTGGCACCGGTGCCTCGCCCGTCGACAGGGCGTGTCGCAGCTCGACGATCGCGGGTGCCGATCGACCCGCGAGCGCGATGTCCGCGACCTTGAAGGCATTTGTCTCGACGCGTCCGCCGTAGTACTTGTCGACGACCTTGTCCGTGATCTCCTCGGCTTCGTCGGCCAGGAGCTGCCGGCACGCCGCCGCGAGCTCGGCCAGGTCGTCCGCGAACGCCGCGACGAGGGTCCGCACCGCCGAGGGCGCGATCTTCCGACGGGCCGCCCGGAACTCGGCCTGGACGAAGTCGATCCGGTCGGTCTCGCGCTTGAGTTCGTCGCACTGCACCTCGATCCCGCCGCCGACACCGCTGCGGATCGTGTCGAGGAGCTTCTTGCCCCGGACTCCCCCGCCGTGACGGAGCACGAGTGTGACGTCGTCGGCCGGTGCACCGAGGTACGAGATGGTCTCGGTGATGAACGCGTCGGTGCACTTCTCGACGTTGGTGACCCGGACGAGCCGGGGCTCACCGAACAGCGAGGGGCTCGCGAGCGTCGCCAGCAGCCCGGGTGCGTACTGGTCGGCTTCGAGGTCGTGCACCTCGAGCGCCGGGTCTTCCCCCACCAGCAGGTCGCGGAGCACGCTGCTCGCGCGCTCGGCCAGGAACGTCTCGGGCCCGGTGACGAGCACCACGGGCGCCGGGCGGATCCCCGACCACGGCACCTGGTCGATCTTCGCGGCAGCGCGGACGGGTTTCTTGGCGGCCATGCCTCGATCCTACGGGCGACCGCCGACCCCGACCGCTCCGTCCACAGCCGCAGGGCGCCGTCGTCGCCACGCCCCACGACGACCGTGCCGTGCTCGTCGGTGCGGTAGGCGGAGGTTCCCGCATCCGCGAGCATGGTCAGCGCCGAACGGGTCGGGTGCCCGTAGGTGTTGTCGGCGCCGACACCGATCAACCCGACGGATGCGGCGACCTCCCGGTAGATCACCGGGTCCTGGTCGGCGGACCCGTGGTGCGCGACCTTCACGACGTCGACCGAGCCGGCGCCGGCAGCCCCGCTGGAACCGGCAACCGCACCGACCACGGCGGCACGGGCGCGTCGTTGGGCGGACTCACCCAGGTCGCCGAGGAGCAGACTCGACACACACGAGGTGCACTCGTCGCCCGGCGAGGTCCGGAGGACGAGACTGGCGTCGTTGCCGGCGTCCCGCGAACCGGAACGCGGCCAGAGCACCCACCAGCGCAGGCCGTCCAACGCCCCGGAGGTCGAATCGTCGACCTGCCGGACGTCGACGCCCGCGCGCTGCAGTGACCGGACCACGCGTTCGTCCTCACGCCGTCCGACCGGTCCGACGAGCGCCGTCGTCACGCGGTCCGCCACGGCTCCGACCGCGCCGACGTGGTCGCGATCGAAGTGGGTCAGGACGAGCAGGTCGATCCGCCCGATGCCGAGCAGGTCGAGACACGCTCCGAGCCGCTCGGGGTCGTCGCCGGTGTCCACGAGAGCGACGCCCGGGCCGTCCCCGCGGAGCAGCACCGCATCACCCTGCCCGACGTCGCAGGCGGCGACCGCCCAGTCGTCGGGGAGTCCTGCCCTGACGACGAGCCGTGGCACGGCGACGACCACGATCCCGATCAGCACGAGGACCCCGGCGAGCAACAGCAGGCGGGACCGGGCCGGCCGCGGCACGAGGACCGCCACGGCGACGCTCGCACTCACGATGCCTGCGGCGAGGACCCCGCCCACACCACCCGGCCACGGCACCGAAGCGAACGGGAGCGCCGCCGCGCCGTGCGCCACGCCACCGATCGCCGTCGCCGGCACCCAGGCCACCCCCGCCAGCACCGACGCACCCCACGGCCAGATCGGTGCCGTCAGACACGCCGCGAGTCCGACCACCGTCACGATCGGGGCGAGCGGCTCGGTGAGCAGGTTCGCCGGGACCGCGTAGGTCGGCAACGCCGCGGACAGCGGGATCGTCACCGGCCAGCACGCGAGCTGCGCGGCGACCGGGATCGCGAGCACCGCAGCGAGCGGCGTCCACAAGCGCCTCGCGAACAGCGTCGTGAGCGGCGGCCCGAGGACCACGATCCCGCTCGTGGCGAGCACGGACAGGGCGAACGCGAACGACCTCGAGTACCAGGGGTCGACCACGAGCATCCCGATCGCGGCGAGGGCGATCAGGGGGACGCCCCGGACCGGCCGACCCGCCAGGTGGACGACGAGCACCACGACGGCCATCACCGTTGCACGGACGATCGAGGGATCGGGCCGGACGAGCACCACGAACGCGAGCAGGAGCACGATCGCCACGCCGGCACGGACAACCCGTGGCAGTCCCAGGGCCCGCCCGCAGACGACCACCAGCCCGACGATCACCGCGCAGTTCGCGCCGGACACCGCGGTGAGGTGCGTCAGTGCCGAGGTCTCCATCGCCGCCTCGGTCTCAGCGTCCAGCCCGCTCCGATCGCCGATCGCCAAACCCCGCAACAGCGAACCGCCGGGCTCCGGGAGCCCCTGTGTCACCGCGACGAACGCCTGGCGCGCCCGATCGGTGAGCGCGAGCAGTCCGGTCGGTGGGACAGCGACGGTCGTTCCGCGGACGAACGCCACGAACGACGTCGCGCTCCCCGGTTCGTCGGGCTGCAGGGTGGCCGAGCCCTGCACCGTCGTTCCAGCAGGTACCGTGCCACCGCCGACAGCGGCCGGGACCAGCCGGACGGGCACCCGCAACCCGTCCGCGTCGCCGGCACGCTCGAGGGTCCCGACCACGGACCGGTCGCCCTCGACGAGATCCCTGCCGAGGATGATCGTCACCGACACCGCTCGCGAGCCGTGCGCGTCCAGCGCTGACGGGTTCCGTCTGCTGTCCCCGACGACCACAGCGACGGCGAGCAGCCCGCACAGTGCCGACGCCGTCAGGACCAGACCGAGCGCCACCCGGAGCCCACCGCAGCGGACGAGCAGGACGATGCTCACACCCGTCACGACCACCGCCGACACCGCGACCCACACGGCGACGCCGGGCACGCCGACGAGCAGCGCCGCACACACCCACGCCACCGAGACCGGCACCGCGACCCGGACGTCGGTCAAGCCCGGCGCGAGGTCCACGGATCACACCCGCACGCGGTCTCGGAGATCGGCGAGCCGCCCGTCCCCGATGCCGCTCACGTCGAGCAGGTCCTCCACGGAACCGAACCGCCCGTGCTCCTCCCGCCACGCCAGGATCCGTCCGGCCAGCGACGGCCCGATCCCGGGCAGCGTCTCGAGTGCTGCCTGGTCGGCGGAGTTGAGGTCCACGATCGCGTCGCCACCGTCCGATCCGCTCTCCGCTCCGCCCGGACCGGCAACAGCAGCACCATCACCGATCGCCGCCGGGACCTCCGTCTCCCCCACCTTCGGCACGTACAGCCGCTCCCCGTCGACCACCACCCGGGCGAGGTTCAGCCGCGCCAGGTCGGCGTCCGGCGTCGCTCCGCCCGCCCGGTCGATCGCGACCGACACCCGGCTGCCGGCTCCGAGCGAGACGACCCCCGCCCGCTGCACCGCCCCGACCACGTGCACGACGACCACCCCCGCGGGCGTCGACGACGCGGACGGTGTCGCGACGACCGCGGACGGACCACCCGTGACGCTGACGGTCGCCCCGTCTGCCCCGACCCCGGACCGCGAGCCGAGCAGCACGACCACGAGCGCCGCCACGACCACCACCGCAGCCAGCACCACCGCCGCCCGCGGCGAGAGCGCCAACGCAGCGAACCGTGATCCGGACCCAGACCCAGAAGCCATGCCGGAACGCTACGGAGCCCGGCCGACCGGCCGGGCTCCGCGACGAACACTGGTGGAGGACCGCTGCTGCGGCACGCCTGTGGAGGAATGGAGGAGGAGAGACCTACCCCTTGATCGCGATGTTCACGAGCTTCGGCGCCCGGACGATCACCTTCACGATCTCCCGGTCCCCGATGTACCGCTGCACGTTCGCCGACGACCGGGCCAGCGACTCGAGCTCGTCGGGCTCGATCGACTTCGACACCTCGAACGAGTCCCGCACCTTCCCGTTGACCTGCACGACCGCCGTGAGGGTCTCCTGCACGAGCAGCGTCGGATCGGCCTTCCGCCAGCCGTACGTGGCGACGGTGGCCTCGTAGCCCAGCTTCTCCCACATCTCCTCGCCGGTGTACGGCGCGAACACGCTGAGGCCGAGGGCGATGGTCTCGACGGCCTCGCGCACGGCGGGGTCGCCGGCGCCGGGGCCGTTGTCGATCGCCTTGCGGGTGACGTTCACCAGGTCCATGAGCCGCGCGATCACGACGTTGAACTTGAACGACTCCATCATCCCCGGCGCATCGGCCAGGAACCGGTGGGTGACCTGGCGCAGGGCACGGTCGCCGTCCGCCCACACCACGTCCGGAGCAGACGTGACGTCGAGCGCCAGCCGGTACGCACGCGCCAGGAACCGGGCCGAGGCGGACGGGGAGACGTCCTCCCAGTTGATGTCGTCCTCCGGCGGACCGGCGAAGCCCATCACCAGGCGGATCGCGTCGACACCGTTCGCGTCGAGTTCGTCGCCGAGCGAGACACCGCCCTTCGACTTCGACATCTTCGAGCCGCCGGACAGCACCATGCCCTGGTTGAGCAGCGCCGAGAAGGGCTCGGTGAAGTCGAGGTAGCCGAGGTCGAACAGGACCTTCGTGACGAAGCGGGCGTACAGCAGGTGCAGGATGGCGTGCTCGATACCACCGATGTACTGGTCGACCGGGGCCCACTTGCGCGCGACGGCGGGGTCGAACGCCTGCGTGTCGTCGTTGGCGGCGAGGAAGCGCAGGAAGTACCACGACGAGTCGACGAACGTGTCCATCGTGTCGGTGTCCCGGAGCGCCGGGGTGCCGTCGACGGGGTTCGGCACGTTCACCCAGTCGGTCGCCCCGCCCAGCGGCGAGGTGCCCTTCGGCTTGAGGTCGAGGCCCTCGGTGTCGGGCAGGCGAACGGGCAGCTGGTCGAGCGGGACCGGGTGCTCGGTGCCGTCGGCGCCGTGGATGATCGGGATCGGGGTCCCCCAGAAGCGCTGGCGGGAGATGAGCCAGTCGCGCAGGCGGTAGGTCTTCGCGGCACGCCCGGTGCCGCGCTCCTCGAGCAGGCGGATCGCAGCACTGATGGCGTGCTGCTTCGACATGCCGTCGAGCGGCCCGGAGTTGATCATCCGCCCCTGGCCGGTGAGCGCCTCGCCGGTGGCGGCCGGGTTCAGGTCGGGCAGTTCCGTGTCCGGCGTGATCACCGGGATCGCCCCGGTCACCGCTGCGTTGGTGTCCACCACGACACGGACGGGCAGGTCGAACGCCCGCGCGAAGTCGAGGTCGCGCTGGTCGTGCGCCGGGACGGCCATGACCGCGCCGTGCCCGTAGTCGGCGAGCACGTAGTCGGCGGCCCAGATCGGCAGACGCTCCCCCGTCAGCGGGTGGATCGCGAAGCGGCCGAGCGGCACACCCGTCTTCGGGCGGTCGGCGTTCTGCCGGTCGATCTCGGAGGTCTTCTGGGTGGCGACGAGGTAGGCGTCGAAGTCGGCGCGCACCGACGGCTCAGCAGATGCGACCAGCGAAGCCGCCAGGTCGGAGTCCGGCGCCACCACGAGGAACGTCACCCCGTGGATCGTGTCCGGACGCGTGGTGAACACCGTGACGGGCTCGTCGCGGCCCTCGATCACGAAGTCGACGTCGGCGCCGACGGAACGGCCGATCCAGTTGCGCTGCTGCGCGATGACCTTCGCCGGCCACCGACCCTCGAGCTGGTTGAGGTCGTCGAGCAGCCGGTCGGCGTACTCGGTGATCTTGAAGTACCACTGCGTCAACTTCTTCTTGACGACGACGGCACCGGAGCGGTCCGAGGTGCCGTCGGGCAGCACCTGCTCGTTGGCGAGCACGGTCTGGTCCACCGGGTCCCAGTTGACCCAGCTGTCCTTCCGGTACGCCAGGCCCTTCTCGTACATCTTGAGGAACAGCCACTGGTTCCACTTGTAGTACTCGGGGTCCGAGGTGTGGATCTCGGTGGTCCAGTCGAACGACGGCGC
>Ga0153924_1001122_pt1:0-5000 | contig 14590 bp, 8 predicted proteins | sample TSNJ008MetaG_FD_104709 | JGI IMG/M metagenome (GOLD analysis project Ga0153924, IMG submission 104709) | Attine ant fungus gardens microbial communities from New Jersey, USA - TSNJ008 MetaG | ecosystem: Host-associated > Fungi > Mycelium > Unclassified | place: USA: New Jersey, Wharton...
TCTGTACTTGAACGCAAGTTATTTCTCTTTATCATAAGGCTATCCCCTACCCATTAACAAATAAAACTGCTTAAAATAAAAATTTTCAATTTATTTATATTTTTATTTTATTATTTTTATAATATATATATATATATATATAAATATAATAATAATAATATATTAATATATAATATATTAATATATTAATTTAATTAATTTAACATTAACGACGAGATTTATTATCGTTTCTTGCATGTCTTGCGAAAGTTAGAGTAGGCGCGAATTCTCCCAATTTATGACCTACCATACGATCTGTTATATAAATAGGTAAATGCTCCTTTCCATTATGAATAGCGATTGTATGGCCAATCATTGTGGGTATAATGGTAGATGCCCTAGACCAAGTTACTATTATTTCTTTCTCCTCCCTCATGTTGAGTTTTTTAATTTTTTCCGATAAATGATTAGCTACAAAAGGATTTTTTTTTATTGAACGTGTCACAGCGGATTACTCCTTTTTTTACATTTTAAAAATTAGCATTCTATGTTCAATATCTCGATCTAAGTATGAAGGTAAGAAAAAATACAATAATGATGAATGGAAAAAGAAAAAAGATAAAATCCTTTAGCTTTAGCTAGATAAGGGGCGGATGTAGCCAAGTGGATCAAGGCAGTGGATTGTGAATCCACCACGCGCGGGTTCAATTCCCGTCGTTCGCCCATCACATTATTTCAAATTCCAAAAATTCGATTTTAAATATTCCTATTTACGGCGACGAAGAATAAAACTATCACTATATTTGTTCCTTTTCCTACTTCTTCTTCCAAGCGCAGGATAACCCCAAGGGGTTGCGGGTTTTTTTCTACCAATTGGCGCTCTCCCTTCACCGCCCCCATGGGGATGGTCTACAGGGTTCATAACTACTCCTCTTACTACAGGACGCTTACCTAGCCAACATTTAGATCCGGCTCTACCCAAACTTTTTTTGTTCACCCCAACATTACCCACTTGTCCGACTGTTGCTAAGCAGTTTTTGGATATCAAACGGACCTCCCCAGATGGTAATCTTAATGTGGCCGATTTACCCTCTTTTGCAATCAGTTTCGCTACAGCACCTGCCGCTCTAGCTAATTGCCCACCCTTTCCAAGTGTGATTTCTATGTTATGTATGGCCGTGCCTAAGGGCATATCGGTTGAAGTAGATTCTTCTTTTTTATCAATAAAAACCCCTTCCCAAACTGTACAAGCTTCTTCCAAAGCATACGGCTTTCTAGATGTATATGATGATATCTAGACAGATGGATCTTATATGAATCGTATGATGAAGTACCACATGAGTGGATATATAGGAATCCAAATCTGCCGAATCACTCATGTTATGATCTTCTACATCCTAGGTCTCCCCGTTCCGTCATCTGGCTTATGTTCTTCATGTAGCATTCACAGACCGAATGACTCTATGAAATTACGTCGATACTTCCACATATTGCGGGTAACGTAGGAGACATTTCTATTTTTCCCCGGGGGATCTTTATAATTACCACTGCTTAGCTTTCAATTCGCCTCTGACCATCAAATGAAATGTGAATAACCCGTCCTCCTTTCTTTGATTGAAACAAGGGGCGCTTCCGGTTCTGTGCGTGCTTCAAACAATTTTGTCTTCTCCATATTACCATATCTCTAGAGTCAATAATTTTCTATGAGGAACTACTGAACTCAATCACTTGCTGCCGTTACTCAACAGTTTTCTGCTGAGGTTTCTCCCGTAGAGGTAGTCAAATTGGATCAGTGATCGATTTCTAGGTTTCGTCGTAAACCTAATTGGTTACTTCCAATTACGTAAATCAATAGTTCAAACCGCACTCAAAGGTAGGGCATTTCCCATTGATATAGGAACTTCGGTACCAGAAACAATGGTATCTCCAATTATAGCCCCTCTGGGATGTAAAATATATCTCTTCTCACCATCCCCATAGTGTATGAGACAAATGTATGCATTTCGATTAGGGTCGTATTCTATGGTTACGATTCTACCAGATATGTCTTTTTTATTCCGTTGAAAATCGATTTTACGGTATAGACGCTTATGACCTCCCCCCCTATGCCCTGCGGTAATGATTCCTCTGGCATTACGACCTTTACTACAACGACGCTGTCCATGGATCAAATTATTTCGTGGATTGGATTTCACTTGACTGTCTATGGCTCCATTGCGTGTGCTCGGGGTAGAAGTTTTGTATAAATGTATCGCCGTGTTATTAAGTATTTTTCTTTAAGTTCTTTTCTCTATAAGAGGTGGAATAGAATAACCCGGTTGAAGCGTAATGATCATACGTTTGTAATGCATTGTATGTCCCATAATAGGTCCCATTCTTCTACCCTTTCCCGGGACTCGATGACTATTCATAGCTATTACCTTGACACCAAAGAAGAGTTCGACCCAATGCTTTATTTCTGTCCTAGTTGATCCTGATTCGACATTAGAAGTATATTGATTGTTCCCCAATAACCGAATACTTTTTTCTGTAAATACTGCATATTTGATTCCATCCATAAATCCATTTTCTTCCCTATGAGTTCCAGTATCGATAAGAATTCTAGTTCTTACTGTTCATATGTTATGGTATGAATATACCATACCAATTCGTTATGTATGGATGATGAGATTCCATTGATACAGAGCCAATTCCAATAGACTTATTGAACGTTCCCATTGGCGTGCATCCAGCAGGAATTGAACCTACGAATTTGCCAATTATGAGTTGGGCGCTTTAACCATTCAGCCATGGATGCTTAACAGGGATCATCGTACATCGTGAATAACCAAATTCCAATTGAAATGAAATCTTTAGGAGGAGTCAATGAAACGACATCAATTCAAATCCTGGATCTTCGAATTGAGAGAGATATTGAGAGAGATCAAGAATTCTCACTATTTCTTAGATTCATGGATCAAATTCGATTCAGTAGGATCTTTCACTCACATTTTTTTCCACCAAGAACGTTTTATGAAACTCTTTGACCCCCGAATTTGGAGTATCCTACTTTCACGTGATTCACAGGGTTCAAGAAGCAATCGATATTTCACGATCAAAGGTATAGTACTGCTTGTAGTAGCGGTCCTTATATCTCGTATTAACAATCGAAAGATGGTCGAAAGAAAAAATCTCTATTTGATGGGCCTTCTTCCTATACCTATGAATTCCATTGGACCCAGAAATGAGACATTGGAAGAATCTTTTTGGTCTTCCAATATCAATAGGTTGATTGTTTCGCTCCTGTATCTTCCAAAAGGGAAAAAGATTTCTGAGAGTTGTTTCATGGATCCGCAAGAGAGTACTTGGGTTCTCCCAATAAATAAAAAGTGTATCATGCCTGACCGGGGTTCGCGGTGGTGGAGGAACCGGATCGGAAAAAAGAGGGATTCTAGTTGTAAGGTATCTAATAAAACCGTAGCTGGAATTGAGATCTCATTCAAAGAGAAAGATAGCAAATATATGGAGTTTCTTTTTTTATCCTATACGGATGATCTGATCCGCAAGGACCATGATTGGGAATTGTTTGATCGTCTTTCTCCGAGGAAGAAGCAAAACATACTCAACTTGAATTCGGGACAGCTATTCGAAGTCTTAGGGAAAGACTTGATTTGTTATCTCATGTCTGCTTTTCGTGAAAAAAGACCAATTGAAGGGGGGGGTTTCTTCAAACAACAAGGAGCTGAGGCAACTATTCAATCAATTGAGCATGTTTCCCATCTCTTCTCGAGAAACAAGTGGGGTATTTCTTTGCAAAATTGTGCTCAATTTCATATGTGGCAATTCCGCCAAGATCTCTTCGTTAGTTGGGGGAAGAATCAGCACGAATCGGATTTTTTGAGGAACGTATCGAGAGATAATTTGATTTGGTTAGACAATGTGTGGTTGGTAAACAAGGATCGGTTTTTTAGCAAGGTACGGAATGTATTGTCAAATATTCAATATGATTCCACAAGATCCATTTTCGTTCAAGTAACGGATTCTAGCCAATTGAAAGGCTCTTCTGATCAATCCAGAGATCATTTCGATTCCATTAGAAATGAGGATTCCGAATATCACACATTGATCGATCAAAGAGAGATTCAGCAACTACTAAAAGTAAAAGAAAGATCGATTCTTTGGGATCCTTCCTTTCTTCAAACGGAAGGAAGAGAGATAGAATCAGATCGATTCCCGAAATGCCCTTTTGGATCTTCCTCAATGTACCGGCTATTCGCGGAACGTGAAAAGCAGATGGATAATCATCTGCTTCCGGAAGAAATCGAAGAATTTCTTGGGAATCCTACAAGATCAATTCGTTCTTTTTTCTCTGACAGATGGTCAGAACTTCATCTGGGTTCGAATCCTACTGAGAGGTCCACTAGAGATCAGAAATTTTTGACGAAAAAACAAGATGTTTCTTTTGTTCTTTCCAGGCGATCGGAAAATAAAGAAATGGTTGATATATTCAAGATAATTACGTATTTACAAAATACCGTCTCAATTCATCCTATTTCATCAGATCCGGGATCTGATATGGTTCCGAAGGATGAACCGGATATGGACAGTTCCAATAAGATTTCATTCTTGAACAAAAATCCATTTTTTGATTTATTTCATCTATTCCATGGCCGGAACAAGGGGGGATACACGTTACACCACGATTTTGAATCAGAAGAGAGATTTAAAGAAATGACAGATCTATTCACTCTATCAATAACCGGGCCGGATCTGGTGTATCATAGGGGATTTGCCTTTTATATTGATTCCTACGGGTTAGATCAAAAAAAATTCTTGAATAAGGTATTCAACTCCAGAGATGAATCGAAAAAGAAATCTTTATTGATTCTACCTCCTCTTTTTTATGAAGAGAATGAATCTTTTTATCGAAGGATCAGAAAAAAATCGGTCCGGATCTACTGCGGGAATGATTTGGAAGATCCAAAAATAAAAATGGCGGTATTTGCTAGCAACAACATAATGGAGGCAGTCAATCAATATAG
>Ga0153924_1001122_pt1:7500-10000 | contig 14590 bp, 8 predicted proteins | sample TSNJ008MetaG_FD_104709 | JGI IMG/M metagenome (GOLD analysis project Ga0153924, IMG submission 104709) | Attine ant fungus gardens microbial communities from New Jersey, USA - TSNJ008 MetaG | ecosystem: Host-associated > Fungi > Mycelium > Unclassified | place: USA: New Jersey, Wharton...
CCGGGATCAATTTACTTACGATACTTAGTTGACATTCATAAAAAGTATCTAATGAATTATGAGTTCAATAGATCCTGTTTAGCAGAAAGACGGATATTCCTTGCTCATTATCAGACAATCACTTATTCACAAACCTCGTGTGGGGCTAATAGTTTTCATTTCCCATCTCACGGAAAACCCTTTTCGCTCCGCTTAGCCCTATCCCCTTCTAGGGGTATTTTAGTGATAGGTTCTATAGGAACTGGACGATCCTATTTGGTCAAATACCTAGCGATAAACTCCTATGTTCCTTTCATTACGGTATTTCCAAACAAGTTCCTGAATGACAAGTCTAAAGGTTATCCTATTGACGATATCGATATTGATGATAGTGACGATATCGATATTGATGATAGTGACGATATTGATGATGACCTTGATACGGAGCTGCTAACTATGACGAATGTACTAACTATGTATATGACGCCGAAAATAGACCGATTTGATATCACCCTTCAATTCGAATTAGCAAAAGTAATGTCTCCTTGCATAATATGGATTCCAAACATTCATGATCTGTATGTGAATGAGTCGAATTACTTATCCCTCGGTCTATTAGAGAACTATCTCTCCAGGGATTGTGAAAGATGTTCCACTAGAAATATTCTTGTTATTGCTTCGACTCATATTCCCAAAAAAGTGGATCCCGCTCTAATAGCTCCGAATAAATTAAATACATGTATTAAGATACGAAGGCTTCTTATTCCACAACAACGAAAGCACTTTTTCATTCTTTCCTATACGATAGGATTTCACTTGGAAAAGAAAATGTTCCATACTAACGGATTCGGGTCCATAACCATGGGTTCCAATGCACGAGATCTTGTAGCACTTATCAATGAGGCCCTATCAATTAGTATTACACAGAAGAAATCAATTATAGAAACTAATACAATTAGATCAGCTCTTCATAGACAAACTTGGGATTTGCGATCCCAGGTAAGATCGGTTCAGGATCATGAGATCCTTTTCTATCAGATAGGAAGGGCTGTTGCACAAAATGTACTTCTAAGTAATTGCCCCATAGATCCTATATCTATCTATATGAAGAAGAAATCATGTAAGGAAGGGGATTCTTTTTTGTACAAATGGTACTTCGAACTTGGAACGAGCATGAAGAAATTAACGATACTTCTTTATCTTTTGAGTTGTTCCGCCGGATCGGTCGCTCAAGATCTTTGGTCTTCATCCGGACCCGATGAAAAAAATGGGATCACTTCTTATGGCTTCGTTGAGAATGATTCTGATCTAGTTCATGGCTTATTAGAAGTAGAAGGCGCTCTGGCGGGATCCTCACGGACAGAAAAAGATTGCAGCCAGTTTGATAATAATCGAGTGACATTACTTCTTCGGTCCGAACCAAGGAATCAGTTAGATATGATGCAAAATGGATCTTGTTCTATCGTTGATCAGAGATTTCTATATGAAAAATACGAATCGGAGTTTGAAGAAGGGGAAGGAGCCCTCGACCCACAACAGATAGAGGAGGATTTATTCAATCACATAGTTTGGGCTCCTAGAATATGGCGCCCTTATGGCAATCTATTTGATTGTATCGAAAGGCCCACTGAATTGGGATTTCCTTATTGGGCCGGGTCATTTCGGGGCAAGCGGATCATTTATCATAAAGAGGATGAGCTTCAAGAGAATGATTCGGAGTTCTTGCAGAGTGGAACCGTGCAGTACCAGACACGAGATAGATCTTCCAAAGAACAAGGCTTTTTTCGAATAAGCCAATTCATTTGGGATCCTGCGGATCCATTCTTTTTCCTATTCAAAGATCAGTCCTTTGTCTCTGTGTTTTCCCGCCGAGAATTCTTTGCAGATGAAGAGATGTTAAAGGGGCTTATTACTTCCCAAACAAATCCTCCTACATCTATGTATAAACGCTGGTTCATCAAGAATACGCAAGAAAAGCACTTCGAATTGTTGATTCATCGCCACAGATGGCTTAGAACCAATAGTTCATTATCTAATGGATCTTTCCGTTCTAATACTCTATCCGAGAGTTATCAGTATTTATCAAATCTGTTCCTATCTAACGGAACGTTATTGGATCAAATGACAAAGACATTGTTGAGAAAGAGATGGCTTTTTCCGGATGAAATGAAACATTTGATTCATGTAACAGGAGAAAGATTTACCATTCCTTAGCCGTAAAGATATGTGGCCATGAAAAAGGGATTAAGTGGAACAGAATTGGCCCGGTGGTAGAGTCGTGGAAACACTTGTTTATTCCATATTTTGGATCTTAGCTCCATGGAACAATATGCTACTGCTGAAAGATGGAAGAATTGAAATCTTAGATCAAAACACTATGTATGGATGATATGAACTGCCTAAACAAGAATTCTTGAACGGCAGAGCCTATTTACTCATTACATCAAACAATTTCCATTAATGAAACCATGTAAATCCATCGGAAAATAAAAAATACGCATGTCCGATGAAATGGTTGTTG
>Ga0153924_1001124_pt1 | contig 14563 bp, 12 predicted proteins | sample TSNJ008MetaG_FD_104709 | JGI IMG/M metagenome (GOLD analysis project Ga0153924, IMG submission 104709) | Attine ant fungus gardens microbial communities from New Jersey, USA - TSNJ008 MetaG | ecosystem: Host-associated > Fungi > Mycelium > Unclassified | place: USA: New Jersey, Wharton State...
GGGGTCAAAAGTAATCCGTCACAATTGCATTTATGGAAAATAATATGAAAAAGCTCCGAATTGGCCTTCCGTCGGGGAGTCTGATGGAGGCGACGCTTCAGCTTTTTGCGAAGGCAGGCTTTATCATTTCTGGATCTGCCCGGTCTTACCGTCCCTCCGTGAATGATCCCGAATTGGAGATTCGCATGCTGCGTGCCCAGGAAATTAGCCGTTATGTTGAGCACGGTTATTTGGACGGTGGAATCACGGGACGAGATTGGATGATCGAAAATAATTCAGAGGTAGTGGAGGTGGAATCCCTTCCGTACAGTAAAGCGAGCTCAAATCCGACCCGTTGGGTTTTGGCCGTACCCAATGATTCTCCAGTTCGGTCCGTTCGTGATTTGGAGGGGAAACGAGTGGCTACCGAAGCGGTGCATCTCACAAAAAACTTTTTTACCAAGCATGGAGTCACAGCAGATGTTGAGTTTTCCTGGGGAGCCACCGAAGTCAAGGTGCCCGATTTGGTGGATGCTATTGTAGAGATTACAGAAACCGGTGCCTCCTTGCGGGCGAACAATTTGCGAATTATAGATACTCTTCTGGAATCTTATCCCGTCTTGGTAGCCAATTCACAAGTGTGGCAAGCCGATTGGAAGCGCAGAAAGTTGCAATGTCTCGCCCTTTTACTCAAGGGCGCACTGAATGCCCGAGATCTGGTAGGTGTAAAAATGAACCTTCCCTCAGCAAATTTGAAAAATTTGCTTGAGACCTTGCCCGCGCTAAGAAATCCTACCGTTTCGCCTCTTGCTCAGGCTAGCTGGGTTGCGGTGGAAACCGTTATTGAAGAAAGGGTGGTTCGAGAAATCCTTCCTCAGTTAAAGGTCCTTGGAGCAGAGGGAATTATAGAATATCCACTAAACAAAGTTATATATTAAAGTCAATCTATCGCCATCGCCAAAATAAGGTGGATAGGGACATAGAACTTTCCTGAAAGAGATCACATGGGTTCGCTTAAGAAGAAAAGAAAGAGTAAAATTGCCAAGCACAAACGCCGCAAGCGCATGAAGCAAAATCGTCATAAGAAGCGTTTGAGATATAAATCGTAGGGCGTTTTATTCACCGATCGATTGAGTTTGGCGGTTTCGATAAAGACTTGCATCGATAGTGGGAGATGGGGAGATGGGCTTTCTCTTTTGCGAAGTTTGTGTTGTCGTGATAAAAGGGCGCTCTATGATGGAGCTCCCGGTAGCAAGAGCTATCAGATCATGTCTTTACGAGAAAAGCGCTTGATTATTAGAGGCGACCTAGTTTTGCCAGGAATTGTGCAGTCGCACCCGCAAGTTAACAAAAGAGTTGATGCCATCGAGCGAAAGAACGGAAGCACCTGTAAATCTAAAAATTCAATCAGGTCTGTGGTCGATCTAATAACCAAGTACCAGGGAAAGAACGCGGTTCATTAAACCCGTATTTTTTTGCTAGAGCGAAATACCTATAAAATGGTCACATTACGGTAGGGAAGCATTCTGGACGAAGGGGGTCGTTGATGCAGAGTGTCAGTCTTCGAATTGCACAGATGTGATGTTTGGGATCAGTCCGCTTTTGTGAGCTTCGGAGAATAGCTTATGGATCGCTTGGCGCCCTTTTTCACCATAGTCGAGGGTATAATGGTTGACATACATTCCGATAAATTTATCGGCAAGAGTGGTGTCCATGCCGCGAGCGTGGGCCATGCTGTGGTTGACAGCAGGCTGCCGGTATGCCAATCCATAGCGGATACTTTCCGCTAGGATTTCGGAGATGTCTTTACGGACAGGTGTGGGGATGTTTTTGCGAATAACGTTTCCGCCTAAAGGGAGAGGGAGTTGAGTACGGGCTTTCCACCATTCGCCAAGATCGAGGATTTTAACAAAGCCTTCTTGGTGATAGGTTAATTGTCCTTCATGAATGATGAGGCCCGCGTCCGCTTTTCCACTTTGTACCGAAGAGAAAATTTCATCGAAGGGAATGATAATATGGTCGAAGTCTCCCAGAAAGATGCGTGCCACTAAGTATGCTGTAGTCAGCCGGCCTGGAATGGCGATGCGCTTGCCTAAGAGCCACTCCCGACACATTTTCCAGTCGGAAGGGCTGGGCAATTTCGTATTTTTGGAAGCGATAAACATGGGACCATAGCCGTCTCCCATACTCGAACCACTAGAAAGAAGGGCATATTTATCTAATATAAATGCACATGCGTGAATAGATACGGCTGAAATATGCAGTTCTCCGCGCATGGCTCGCTCATTCAACGTTTGAATATCCTGAAGGGTGTGTTCAAATCGATAACCGCGAAGATCGATTTTTTCTTCGGCCATGGCATAAAACATAAAGGCATCATCGGGATCAGGCGAGTGGCCGAGTGTGAGCGGGAAGGATTTCCAGTCAGTCATAAAGGAAGGTTATCGAATTTTAGAAAGGCTAATTTTATTTAAATAAGGGAGTTTCTGTGACATGAGTAGGGCAAGCCAGCACAAATTTCGCGGATAAGAGCTGGACCTCGGTAGATGAACCCAGTGTAAATTTGCACAAGATGAGCGCCTGCTTGGAATTTTTCGTTTGCATCAGCACTGCTGAAGATACCACCGGATCCGATAATGGGAAGCTGTGTGGTTTGCCGTAACTGCCGAATCACCGCGGTGGATTTTTCCCGCAATGGCCTTCCACTGAGACCGCCTATTTCGTCGCGACGGCTCGAACTAATAGCAGAGTGATCCAACGTGGTGTTGGTTGCGACGATGCCTGCAAGTTGCTCTTTTTCGCAAAGATTTGCGATGGTTGTGATCTCTTTCGGAGCCAAATCAGGAGCAATCTTTAATAACAGCGGTTTGGAAGCGCTACCTTCCCAGTCACGAAGGGTTCCGAGAATTTTGGCCAAGGATTCAACGTTTTGAAGGTTGCGGAGTCCCGGGGTGTTGGGTGAGCTGACATTGAGGACAACGTAGTCGCTGTGTCGATAAAGAAGCTGGAAACTTGCCAAATAATCGGCGTGAGCGGATTCCAAAGGAATAATTTTCGATTTACCGATGTTGATTCCAATGGGGATAGCAGGCCATTTTCCGCAAGCTCGAAGAGTTTCCAGTCGGAGCGCAAGGTTTCGTGCGCCATTATTGTTAAATCCCATGCGATTGATGAGGGCACCTAATTCGGGAAACCGGAAAAGCCGAGGCTTGGGATTGCCAGATTGCGGCAAGGCTGTAACGGTTCCAATTTCTACGAATCCAAATCCCAATTTTTCCCAAACTCTCAAGGCAACGCCGTTTTTGTCCATGCCTGCAGCCAGGCCAACGGGGTTTCGAAATTGGAGGTTAAAAAGAGATAAAGGATAAGGTTGGGGAGGGGGACCAGAGATGATTCGACCCGCGAAGGAACTCCAAATCCGATGGTGAGCCAGACAAGCGAGAACAAGATCATGGGCTGCCTCGGCATCCAATCGAAAAAGTACTTGCCGAAGCAAGAAGCTGTATAAGTCCACGGCTATTTGCCTATGCAAAAACTACCGAAGATGGAACTCAAGATTTCCTCATTGTCTACTACACCAACGATTTCTCCGATCGCATCCAAAGCCAAACGCAGGTCAATAGCCGCAAGTTCAGCTCCAATTTTTAGTTGCTGCTCAGCTCGTTCTAGAGCCGCACATGCCCGTTTGAGACAGGATTGATGTCGGGCATTGATTGCGGCGAACTGCCCGCAGTCGGCCGGTCGACCTGCCCATTTTACGATTTGTGCAATTAATTTAGGGATTCCGACACCGCTGAGACATGAAATGGCAGCCTCCTCAGGAGGTGGGGAAAATGGCGAGGGGAGCAAATCTATTTTGTTCCAAATTCGATGGAGTTTATCTTTGGACAAGGCTGGGGGTGGAGGTGGTATGGATTGAGACGACGCATCTACAATGTAGAGAATTAAGTCGGCTTTATTTGCTGCCATGAGCGCTCGGCGAACACCTTCCGATTCAATGGGGTCCATGGTTTCTCGAATTCCGGCGGTGTCTATGAAATGGACGGGAATTCCTTCCATGCTGATATGCTCCTCAAGTGTGTCGCGTGTGGTGCCTGGGATGTGACTGACAATTGCACGCTCAAATCCAAGCAATCGATTGAGAAGACTGGATTTTCCGGCATTCGGCTCTCCACAGATTGCGATTCGCATTCCCTCCCGCAGAAGGCGGCCTTGGTCCGCTGTAGCAAGAAGCGCCTCCAGCCGTTCCCGCAGCTCCGAGATTCTTTTTAAGAGGGAGGCTCCCGTATCCGGATCGATACCCTCTTCGGGAAAGTCGATAAAGGCTTCAACGTGAGCGAGGATGCTGATCAATTTCGTACGAGCCGTCTCTGTTTCACGACCGATGGCTCCTTCTAATTGGAGGGCGGCGGCGCGAAGGGCAAGCGGTGTCTGGGCTCGGATCAAGTCCATCACAGCCTCCGCTTGTGTAAGATCCATTTTGCCATTGAGAAAAGCGCGTTGTGTAAATTCTCCAGGCAGTGCCAAGCGAGCTCCCAAATCTAATGCGATTTGGAGAATACGAGAGGAAACGAGTATTCCACCGTGACAGCTGATTTCCGCTAAATTTTCTCCAGTGTAGCTGTCCGGCGCTCTGAAAATGGCGCATAGCCCTTCATCCACTACCATTTTTCCATCCGTAATCCGACCGAAATAAAGCTGACGCGAATGCATCTGTTCGAATGGCAGACTTGCGTGGAAAAACTGAGCGGTGATAGCCAATGCGTCCGGACCGGAGACCCGTACCATGGCAATAGCTCCTTCTCCCGGAGGAGTAGCAATCGCTGCAATGGTGTTTGAAAAAGACGTCATTTGTAATTATCGGAGGCTCTAGAGCATTTATTTAATGAATGCTCTAGAAGAAACTGGTGTAGCTTTAAAAGAATCGCCTGGGCGCCAAGATGCGCTGCGGAGATGTTAGCCGTTGGATGAATTTTTGCCAGCTATCATCGCCGCGGAGGATTTGGATCTCTACACGCATCGAGTAGAGTGGTACTTTGGGATCAACGATGCGTGGAATGCGGACGGCGTCTTTTTCCGTGGTCAATATTGCTCGTATATCGCGTCGACTACACCGCCGGACGAATGTTTCAATTTCCTTGAGAGTGTAACGGTGATGATCCGCATAGGCTATGGACAACTCTACCTGAGCTCCGAGTTTTTTCAAAAAATCAACGAAATTGCTAGGTACCGCAATCCCACAAAGAGAACCAATAGGAAGTTTGTTTAAGAATTCTAAAGGCTTGATTTCGCCCGTCCAAAGATTGGTGATATGTCGCGGGCGATGCATACATTCGATGATTTCGGCGGTTCGATTGAATTGACGAATCCGGTCAATGAGAACGGAATTATCTTCTCCCATACATTTGGTAATGAGAATATGGGTGGCGCGTCGCAAATGTGCCGGAGGCTCTCGCAAGGTTCCACGCGGGAGAAGGAATTCATTGCCAAAAGGGGCTTCGCGATCGATGAGAACGATTTCTACGGCGTGGCGCATCTTGAGATACTGAAGCCCATCGTCCAATAGCAACACATCGGCACCGAAGTGCTGAATGGCAAAGAGGCCACTCTTAACACGGTCACGATCCACTAATACAACGACTCCCTTCAAGTTGTTAGCCAACATAAAGGGTTCGTCTCCGGCAGTTCGGGAGTCTAAAAGGAGCGATTTTCCATCAGAAACGATACGAGGCGCAAAAAGCTGCTTTTGCCGAAAAATTTTATCCCAAATTCTTTGGAAAAAAGATTTTGGAATACTCTTATACCCGCGGCTCAGGATTGCGACCTTTCTGCCACCTGCCTGGAGTTGGCGGGCAAGCATTTCTACGACGGGTGTCTTTCCGGTGCCGCCCACGGTGAGATTTCCTACACTGATGACTAAGCAACCCATAGAGCGCGGACGGAAAATCCTCTGTTGAAAAAGGCGGAGGCGGAGGCGGACGACAAGGTGGGTCACGGTGGAAAAAGCCCACAACATGCCGCGGAGTACATCGGCGCGGCTGCCCGAACGACGTTCTAAAATCACGTCGATCGCGAATGTTTCCAGCCCTTCCAACCAATGCCTCATAGGGCCGTAGCCTAAAGGGCTCTAGGAGATGAGACAAGCACCCTGATTATCCGCGACGGTCTGAAGGACAAAAGAGTTTCGAGGAACAGCTCTTTGCATGGCGTGAGCCACACGGTCCGGATGGTCCAATGTTAAGCAAATAATTGTTGATCCAGAGCCACTTAGCCACCCTCCAAGCGCTCCGTTTGCTTCTGCGGCGCGAATCACATCATTGAGGAATGGGACAAGAGGAGTCCGGTAGGGTTGATGGAGTCCATCTTCAAACCCTCCACGGAGCGCGGCATAGTCTTGCGATGCAAAAGCTGCGGTAATCCAAGCTGCATTTGCTACGGAAAGGGCGGCAGCTTTGAGTGGAACCGAAAGCGGCATTTTCTCACGAGCTCTTGAAGTCTGAACTTCAAAATCCGGGACGAGAAGGACGAAATGCAGATGAGGAAGCACTTCAAATCTTTGGATTTCAAAATCCCCTCTGGCAACAGTAAATCCGCCGAAAGCCGCAGGAGCAGCGTTATCAGGGTGCCCTTCCAATTTTGCACAAATTTTATAGAGCTGTTCGATCGAAAGTGGAGCGGAGATCAGGTTGTTCAAGCCCAGTAAAACTCCTAAGCGGACAGTGACACTGCTGCCGAGCCCGCGGGATCGAGGGACTGGACCCTCAATTTCGCACGAAAATGGAAATGGCTTCTCGTGCAAGGCACTAAAAAATGCATCGCCCGCTTCAGAAATCATGGTATCGGCAGCAGGGGGCGAAGAGTTGTTTTTCTTTATGACTAGACGATTGTGAATATTGAGTGCAATTCCCAGTGCATCAAAGCCGGGGCCTAAATTGGCAGTAGTCGCGGGAACCTGCACAACAACTTTGTCTTTCATACGTATATTATCTCATCAAAAATTTCTTTTTATCGCAATGGAGTGTGTTTGCGTCATTGACGATGGGCAGTTTCCAGGCGATATGCGAACAACAGACGATGAAGAATCCAGTCTTCAAATTTTGCAGTGAGGTATTTTTGTGGGTGGTGGTCGCTTTTCTCAGTACCGCCGTTGTGTCCGCACAAGAAAAGGTAGTGCGAGTGGGTTTTTTTCCGAATATTACCCATGCTCAGGCGCTGGTTGCTGCAAATATGAGTAGAGAAGGAAAAGGTTGGTTTGAGGCACGGATGGGATCGGGCGTCAAAATAGAATGGTTTGTTTTTAATGCAGGGCCTTCCGCGATGGAGGCAATCTTTGCAAAATCCATCGACCTGACCTATGTTGGCCCTAGTCCCGCGATCAATGCGTACCTTCGTTCCAATGAAAAAGAAATCCGAGCGCTCTCGGGTGCTGTTCGAGGAGGAGAAGCGCTTGTGGTTCGGAATCCGGAATGGAAGTCGGCAGCTGATCTCCGTGGCAAGATTATTTGCACTCCACAATTGGGGAATACTCAAGACGTCGCTTGTCGTGCTTGGTTGATCAACCAGGGCCTTCGGGTGACTCTTGTTGGCGGTGATGTTCGCGTAATCCCTATGGATAATCCAAGCATTTTCGCTCAGTTCTCCCAGGGCGCTATCGATGGGGCGTGGACTGTGGAGCCATGGGTGAGTCGGCTGCTGACCGAAGCAAAGGGACACATTCTGTATGCACCAAAAGATTCCATAGCGACTCTTCTCGTTGCCCGGGTTGGTTTTTTGAAAGATCAATCGGATTTGGTGCGAAAATTTGTAATAGCCCATCGAGAGCTTACAGCTTGGATCAAAGCCCATCCGGCAGATGCACAAAAACGGATTTGTGAGGAGCTCTCGATACGAATGCGAACGCGACTCCCTCTCGATTTAGTTCGTCGAGCCTGGGTGCGATTACGTTTTGACGATGCAATCGAACTTCAAAGTTTTGAGCAATTTGTACGCGATGCCCGGTTAGCAGGCCTTTCTAGAATTCACTCGGACCTTTCGCAATTTATCGAAGATCCTCTCACCGCCAAATTTCCCCAATGAGTCTCGAGCAAGAATTAGAAAACGCACTACCCGATCGCATTGAATTGCGTGATATCTGCAAGACATTTATCGGGCGGAAGCAAACGACTATTGCGCTCGAACAAATCCAGCTTTCCATTGCCGAGGGAGAATTCGTTTGCCTGGTCGGCCCTAGTGGCTGTGGTAAGTCCACCTTGCTCAATATTATCGCTGGACTCGAAAAGCCGGATTCCGGTGAAGTACTCATTAGTGGAGAGCCGATCAACGGGCCGGGAAGAGATCGCATGGTGATGTTTCAAGAACATGCTCTTTTTCCATGGCTCGATGTTCTGGATAACGTGCTTTTTGGGTTGAAACTAAAGCCCGGGCTTGCCGCCAAGGAGCGCCTAGAAGTAGCAAAGTACTATCTTCAGTTGGTAGGCCTGGAGCATGTGGAAAAGAGTAATATTCACGAGCTGTCAGGAGGGATGAAACAGCGCGTCGCATTCGCGCGAGTATTGGCTCCTAATCCCCGTGTTCTTTTGATGGACGAGCCTTTTGCAGCTTTGGATGCGCTCACGCGCGAACAGCTCTATGGGGATATTCAACGAATCTGGCAAGCCAGACGAAAAACCATAGTGTTCGTTACCCACAATGTTCGCGAGGCTGTCTGCTTAGGAGACCGTGTGATCCTGTTTTCTCCTAATCCAGGAAGAATTTTTCAGGAATTTGAGGTTCCACTTCCTCGACCAAGGGATATTAATAGTGTTTCTCTGGCAGAATATTCTTTGCGGATCACGGCAACTTTAAAGGGATTTACAAATCCCGAAACCAATCAGGTCGCAGAATAATGAAACGTGGACTAATTTCTGTACTATTTTTTGTGATTTTAATAGGCATTTGGGAGGCAATCGCCATTTCAGGCAAATTCTCCCCTGTTTTATTTCCACGCTGCGAACAAATTGTCGAATATCTTTGGCAGTCCACCTGCGATGGATCTTTAATAAATGCTACCCTAGTCACCCTCCGACGGTTAATATTAGGTTATGCCATCGGATTAGCTTTTGGAATTCCATTAGGATTCTTAAGTGCAAGATTTCGATTTTTCCACGATACGATAGGTTTATTGGCACTCGGATTCCAAACTCTTCCCAGCGTTTGCTGGGTGCCTGTGGCACTTCTCTGGTTCGGTCAAACTGAGCAGGCCTTGTTGTTCGTTGTAGTTATGGGAACTCTCTGGTCCGTAGTCATTGCAACTGAAGGTGGAGTGCGTGCCATGCCCCCAATTTATGTCAGATCAGCGCTTACCATGGGTTCGAAAGGACTTCATACGTGGATTCATGTTATCTTTCCCGCGTCATTGCCTTATTTGGTGGGCGGTATGAAACAAGGATGGGCATTTGCCTGGAGATCTCTGATGGCTGCGGAAATCTTTGTGACTATTTTAACAGGATTTGGATTGGGACAACTTTTGCACTATGGACGAGATTTGAATGCTATGGATCAAGTCTTCGGTGTGATGTTAGTGATTGTTGTGATCGGCTTATTAGTAGACCGTATTCTTTTTTCTCCCTGGGAAGCATTTCTTCACCGTCGGTGGGGGACCTCTGCAGCATCCTAGTAATTGCCCTTACGCATTTTTAGGCGCTTCGAGAGTAAAAAAGACCATTCTGATCAATCCGGCGGCCGTCGGACGGCAGCCGCGGAATTTTTTGCGTAACATTAATTACCCAGTAAAGCTGGCTGCTTGCCAGATGCCTCTGCATAGGTATAAGTACTCTGATTACTAACAAAACCTCCCAATGAGCATCCATTCCGTGTCGCTGAACAAACTCGCTCCGGATGATCATACGCCTTTTGGCATTCGCAGACGCCTTAATAAGGCTAATTGGCCAATCCTCCAAGACTTGACTATTTATCAAATAACAATTGAACCAAGGTGTTTTCGCGAACCGCACTGGCATCCGAATTGTAATGAACTTGGGTACTGTATGAACGGCACGGGACTGGTGACCATTTTTTCGAACGGCAATCTCCATGATACCTTTGTCGTGGAAAAGGGAGATCTGTTTTTTGTTCCATCGGGTTCCATTCATTCCATAGAAAATGTAGGCGAAGAAAGAGCCGAATTTGTTGTGGCTTTTACGAATGAGGATCCCGAAGAATTCGGAATTTCGGGATCGGTAGGTTGCATGTCCCTGGAAGTCCTCGGAAATACTTGGGGACGAAAAGCAAAAGAACTGGATGCAGTCACCCGGTCACTCGAAGATGCAATTTTTGCACGATGCACCGCTGCGGCTGAGATCTCATCTTCGGCTACATTGGCTAACCATTATAAATTCCAGTTGGAGTCGCTACCACCCACAATCATGAATGAATTTGGGTTCCTCAAGGCTGCTCGAAAGGATACCTGGCCAGTGCTCCGGAATATAGCAATGTACTCTCTGCAGATTCACGGTAATGGAATGCGAGAACCACACTGGCACCCGGAATGTGCCGAGATGGGCTATGTTCTCCGAGGAGGCGCTCGGATGACAATTAAAAATCCGGGAATGGCCGCTGATACCTATCTGCTGGAACCTGGAGACGTTTACTTTATTCCGCCTGCTTATCCTCACCATATTGAGAATTTAACTGGCAATGGGCTACACCTTCTGATTTTTTTTAGCAATCCTGAGGTTCCAGACATCGGTTACACTGGAGCAATTCCCGCTTTTCCGTATCGCTTGATTGAGTCTGTGCTCAGTGTAAAAAACGGTCACATACCTTGTCCTCCGGATCTTTTGGCCGACGCATTAATCGTCGAAAAAATCAATCCGGTTTCCTAAAATGTTGCTATGGAGAGTCACCTTCGGAAGCCTGTAAATAAATTTGGACGATGACTTAAGCAATGCCAGGGGAAGGGGCGGTTTCTTTTTGTGCGGCTTGGATAGCAGTTAATGCAATTGTATAAACAATGTCTTCTACAAGTGCACCACGCGAGAGGTCATTGACCGGCCGTTTTAATCCTTGAAGCATTGGGCCGATGCTAATCACATTAGCGCTACGCTGCACTGCTTTATAAGTCGTATTTCCTGTATTAAGATCCGGGAAAATAAATACGGTTGCTTTGCCAGCAACCGGACTATGCGGTGCTTTCTGCGCAGCTACTTCTGGGATGGCAGCTGCATCATATTGCAGTGGGCCGTCCAGTAAGAGTGTTGGGTTTTTAGCTTTTGCAATTGCCGTAGCTTCGCGCACTTTTTCAACCTCGGCTCCAAAGCCTGATTCGCCTGTGGAATAGCTGATCATTGCAATGCGAATAGGAATGCCGAACTGGAGAGCCGATTCCGCGCTCTGCAATGCGATATCCGCCAATGTTTCGGCATCGGGATTAGGATTCACAGCGCAGTCCCCATAGATGAGTACCTGTTCGGGCAAGCACATGAAGAAAATGGAAGATACTACTTTTGCATCGGTGCGCGTCTTAATGATTTGTAATGCCGGTCGAATGGTATTGGCTGAGGAATGCAGGGCGCCGGAGACTAGACCGTCTACTTTTCCCAAAGCGAGCATTACTGTGCCAAGCCAGACGTTGTCTTCCAGCAGTTCTACGGCATCCTTTGGAGTTAATCCTTTGTGTTTGCGCATTTCCACGAGCGAAGGAACATATTCTTCACGAATGGGTGTCGGGTCCACTAGTTCCACGGAACTCGGAAGATCAATTTCATGGTGTTTTGCGATGAGCTGGATGGTTTGCGGTCTGCCTAAAAGGATACAATGGGCAATACCTCGCTGTGCACAGATGGCAGCCGCGCGAATTGTCCGAGGTTCTTCTCCCTCGGGCAGGATAATGCGTTTTGGATTTTTTTTAGCGAGTTCGGTGAGTCGAAAGCAGAAAGCAGCTGGCGACATTCGCGCTTCCACTGGTGCGGTAGTATGTTCAGCGATCCAATCGGCGTCGATGTGAGTGGAAATAAATTCCATGGTGTTACGAGCACGTTCGATGTCGTCGATGGGAATTTCATTGCTCATGCGGCTGAGATGAGTAGCAGTTTCCCAACTATTGGTGGGAACGCGTAGCACGGGAAGATCGGTTTCCCAAGCAGGTTTGCAAAGCTCCATAATTGCTGTATTGAGACCGGTATCACCAGTCAAAAGCAGGCCGGCCAAAGGGATCTGATTGAGGGCCGCCAGAGCTACGCCTAGGATGACATCGCTCCGATCAGCTGGAGTGATCAACACCGCGCCAGGGACAAAGGTGTGGATCATGTTTGGTACTGTTCGGGCAAGGAGAGAAATTGTTTTGGCGCGTCGGGTAAATAGAGCTCCTTCGTAAAGGGTTTCGGCTTTTAAGTAGCGACAGATGTCTACAGTACGACAGGCGGCGAGATGTGCATTTTCAGGTATAACACCGATAAGATGACAACGACTCGCGGGTAAAAAGCGGCTGTTGCGCATCCACTCAGCACGAATTTCTTCAGGGGATTTTTGTGAAGGCAGAGAAATGCGATTGATCACGAAACCCAGGACCGTTTTCTTACCGATACCTCCAAATGGTTGCGCGGCAATTTCGATCTTATCCTCTACTTCGACTTGTGTGGCGTTCCCTGCGGAGCAAACCAGGATAATTTCGGCGCTCAGCGCGCGAGCAAGTTGCGCGTTCAATTCGACTGCGTAACTGGAATCAGCGTGTGGTACGAGGCCTTCAACGATGGCGACGTCTGCGACGCCTACTGAGCCATGGAAAATGCGAATGACCTGCTCCAAGAGCTCATCCCAGCGCCCTTCTCTCATCAGTTTTTCGGCGCGCTCTACGGGAATGGGATCAGCCGGATGGAGTGCTGTGGTGGCTCGAATGAAGTGTGGAGATCTATCCGGAGTGTTGTGAACGTTACTGGATTGTCCGATAGGTTTGCAAAAAGCAACACGGATGCCACGTTTGTCTAGTGCACGGACGGTACCGAGCGCCAAGGACGTCAGGCCGCAGCCGACGCCAACGGGAGCAAGGAAAAGGGTGTGAGGCATTGTTTATTAAGGTCTTATCAGGCGAATGGTTTCCTGCGCAATTAGGAGTTCCTCATTTGTAGGAATTACCAGGGCAAGCACCTTGGAATCCAAGCTGGTAATGCGGCCTGAACTATTTGTTCCATGTTTCAAGTTCAGTTCGGGATCCACTGCGATACCTAAGATGCGGAGATGCTCCAGAGCGCGTTCCCTGACTGGAGAAGAATTTTCTCCGATTCCACCAGTAAAAACAAGTGCATCCACATGATCGAGGCCGGCTGCTGCCGCCAAAAGATGTCTGGCAAGTCGATAGCAAAAGACTTCCACAGCAAGGGCTGCGCTGGGATGACCGATTGCTCTTTCGTTGAGCAGGATGCGCATATCATTACCGATTTTTGACAGTCCTAAAAGACCGCTTTTCTTATTTAAAATATCGGTGATCTCCGCAAGGGTAAGTCCCGTTCGTTGGTGGAGAAAAAGAAGGACGTTGGCGTCAATATCTCCGGAACGGGTGCCCATGACCAAGCCTTCAAGGGGAGTAAATCCCATACTGGTATCGACGCTCTTCCCACCACGGATGGCACAGATGCTTGCACCATTTCCAAGGTGCGCAGTGAGAAGTTGTAAGTTCTCAATGGCAACACCAAGGAGACGCGATGCTTCCCGGGAAACATACTGGTGACTAATCCCGTGAAATCCATATTTGCGCACTCCATATTGCTCGTACCATTCCTGAGGAACAGCATATCGATAGACATAGGGGGGTAGCGATTGATGAAATGCGGTATCAAACACTGCCACTTGAGATAAGGTCGGAAATTTTTTGCGGGCGATCTGAATAGCTGTAAGATTCGCCGGTGCATGAAGTGGAGCAATGATTGTACAAGCAGCGATTGCTGCTTCCGCTGCATCATCTATCAGAACACTTGCGCGAAATTTTTCGCCACCGTGTACGACTCTGTGTCCCACCCCCATGATCTTGAAGTCCTTCAAATAGGGAATGATCGCATCGAGACCTTGACTATGGTCGGCAAATGGGAGGGGAATGGTTGCTGCTTGACGATTCGCAGGCAATTTTATTTGAAGCTGAGCCTCTTCGGTAGCCAAGCGATCTGCCATACCAGAAAGGACAAATTTTCCATTACTGGGCTCGACGACAGCAAATTTCAGAGAACTGCTACCCGCATTGAGAACCAGTACGAGGGGATAGTTCATAGTTCGTTGTTCGTTGTTCGTTGTTCGTTGTTCGTTGTTCGTTGTTCGTTGTTCGTTGTTCGTTGTTCGTTGTTCGTTGTTCGTTGTTCGTTGTTCGTTGTTCGTGGTATGGCGAGTTTTCAGAAATTACGCGCAACTGATCATTGTGTAGACTGTAAACCACCAACTTCTGCCCAGGAACTGGGCCCGATTTTGGAAAGCTCTTTGCCCCTGCTCCCAGTTTCTTGGGACCGCAATTCAAGACTTTGGCGGTCTTGGGTTCTGCCCAGTAACAGTAGAGAATTTACACTGTTCATGGGATGAATCTGCAGCTTTTTTGGCTGTTTGACCTACGAACTAAATTTCTAGA